>Ga0163179_10000521_pt1 | contig 27571 bp, 24 predicted proteins | sample AtlANTMetagenome_FD_109643 | JGI IMG/M metagenome (GOLD analysis project Ga0163179, IMG submission 109643) | Marine eukaryotic phytoplankton communities from the Atlantic Ocean - Atlantic ANT 2 Metagenome | ecosystem: Environmental > Aquatic > Marine > Oceanic | place: North Atlantic Ocean...
CCCTGCAGAAGCCGTATTCGGTCCCACAGTGAACAGCAGCCAAAATCCGCAGAAGCTCCAGAAAGCCCGTAAGCAACGATGCATTGCTCCCTCCAAGTCCTATTATTGATAGCCTTGAGTCACGAGCTTTTCATGTCGTCTCGGCAAAAAGCAAGCCTCCTTCTTTTCACGAGGGGGCTATGAGAAGACAACACCTTCCGCATCCCACCCGTCCACACTGAAAACAAAATAAACCGATGCCGCTGCTTTCAGGTCCCATCCCTCCCTCTACACAACACATCCACATCATGGGCATTTGCGGCACCGCTATGGGCGCACTGGCCGGTATGCTCATTGACGCCGGCTATCGCGTCACAGGTTCGGATACCGGCGCATATCCACCCATGAGCGACTACTTGGCGAGTCTCGGAATCGAAATCCAACTGGGCTACAAGGCCGAAAATCTCGATCCAGCGCCGGACTTGGTCGTCATCGGAAATGTGATTCGAAAGGACTACGAGGAGGCCGTGGCTGTCGTAGAGCGTGATCTTCTCTACTGCTCCTTTCCCCAGATGCTTGGTGCAGGCTTTCTAAGCAAAAGCCGTAGTCTCGTGCTCGCCGGCACGCACGGAAAGACCACCACCACATCCATCACCGCATGGCTCGCCGACAAAGCCGGACTCAATCCAGGCTATCTCGTGGGTGGTGTGATTCACGGATGGGACCGTACAGCACGAGCTGGCGGAGGAAGTCACTTTGTGATCGAAGGCGATGAATACGACACCGCATTTTTCGATAAGGGACCAAAATTCTTACACTATCAAGCAAATACAGCCGTAATCACCTCCGTAGAATTTGACCACGCCGACATCTATCGCGACCTCGCACATGTTCAGGAAAGCTTCAAAAAGTTGGTGGCCGGCCTCCCGGAAGACGGACTCGTCATCGCCCGTACAGACCACGCCACTGTCCGAGAAGTGGTGGCTGACGCAAAATGTGAGGTCTGGGGATATGGACGCGGACAGATCTGGGACGGCAAGGTCAACGGCGTGGATCACGAAAAAGGTCTCATGACCTTCACAGTGACACGTGACAATGCGCCTATCGGTCAATTCACGACCTCACTCGTCGGTGAACACAACCTCTACAACCAAGTTGCTGCGGTGGCAGCCCTCACTCGAGAAGGCCTCACAGCAGAGCAACTCGCTCCAGGCTTCGCATCCTTTCAAGGCATTCGTCGCCGCCAGGAAATCCGAGGCGAACCCGGCGGTATTACGGTGGTTGATGATTTCGCCCATCATCCCACAGCCGTGGAAGTCACCTTAGATGCGCTTCGCATGCGATTTGGCCAGAGAAGGCTCTGGGCCATTTTCGAACCACGAACCAACACCAGCAAACAGAAGATTTTTCAAGACGCCTATACGCAAGTCTTTCATCAAGCCGACCGGGTGATTATTGCCTCACCAGGCGATCAGTCGCGCATCGATGATGAAAACCGAATGGACTCCCTTCAACTCGCCGCCGACCTCCGGGCAGAAGGCATCGAAGCGTTCTCGCTCAACAGCGTGGATGAGATCGTGGCGACTGTCAGCGCAAATACGATGGAAGCTGACGTGGTGGCGATTCTCTCCAATGGCGGCTTCGGCGGCATCCACCAAAAACTTATCGACGCACTACAAGATCGCTTTGGGGAAGCTTAGTCCAGATAAGGAACTAAAATCGCACCACCATCAAAGACCTCTACGCCAGGCTCATTGCCACCGGTGATCAAGAGGCTGCCATCATCCAAGACGTCCATACTGCAACCTGGCCGTCGCCTATCCAATTCGGTAGTGAGTACGATCTGGTCGTTGGCCAAGTCTACGATTTCCACCAACTGATTGGGACTGTTGAGGATATCTGCCGTCTCTCCACCGCAGGCGAACGCATACACATCCGACTGGATCCAAGGCAAAGCAACGCCCCAAACCCGGTCTGACATACTGGTTCCCGTTCCGTAGACAAAGACACCCGTGTCCATATCGAAGAGCCGATTGAAGCCCGTGGCGACATCATTCTGAATATCCTGGTCGCCATCGAGATTGAGCGCACCGTTGCCAATCCACATCGACGATGGACCGACAGCCAACAGGTTCGCTCCATAGGGGTGAATCGCTAACTCCGACTCGCTCAACGAATAGTCCACCCTCGAGAAGCCTGTTCCCACACTACTTCCAGGGCCGCCATACACAAAAAGCCCCGTAGATGCGGAACCTGTGCCCTGAAAAAAGATACGGCCGTCGTCTGTCATGCCGCAACTTTGCACATTGTAGGCCTGAAAACCGGTATCCGTGGGCACATAGCTCTCCCACGTCCAATTCGTACCCGTTGTAGGATCCGGACGAACCGCTTCGACACCTTGCGCTGTTTGCGCAGTGCCGCTCACGGCCAGCGCATACTCCCCAGCAAAGACCTTGAAGCAATGATCCCGACGAGCCAGACCCATGGAGGGTAAGACACGGACTTCTCCGGAAGCCGGATTGATCAGATTCAGGTTCGCTGTATTACTGCCTGTAGAGGCCACGACTCCATAGCCACCGCTTACAAGCAATTCCTCATTCGATGTCCACGCAAGTGACGGATAGCTCGTCGCATAACTGAGAAACTGCGCCGAGGTGGTGAAACGACCCGTTGCAGGCTCATAGTATTCAATGGATGACAGCGAACCTGTTCTCGCCGTGTTGAGACCACCCACCAGCAAGACGCGGCCATCTGGCGCTTTGGTCGTGGAATGAAACGAGCGTTCTTCTCCAAAACCAGAAGACAGAGGCAGAACCTGGTTTATCGGTAAAAAACTAATCTGAACCGTGCGGTCCACGTTGGGCACCACGGCTATTTCAGCCGATCGCCCAAAAGAGACCACCGTGGAATCATCGTCGTAACCAATCAACTCAAAGCGAATCACGCCATAATAATCGAGATTGGGAACGCTCAATTCATCTTCAATACCGAAGGTCTCGGTATAAAGATCCCCGCCATCCTCGGAGAGCAAACGGATCTCTAAAAAAGCCACGCCCTCCATCGGGTCGGCCGTCGTCGGATTCACCAAACGAACCGTCACCCCATGGGAATCATTGGAGTCAAGGTCTCCAGAGGTGCAGCTCAGCAAGAATAAAGGAAAAAGCAGTCTCATCTCGAAGAACAATATAGCGCGGGGTTCCGAACGCCAAGCCGATCAGGCTACCTGGACCCACGGCTCCCACTCCTCTGGGTACGAAAAACCGTTCGATTTCTTCGTAAAAGGCAACCAGCGCGGTCGAAAGGGTGCGACGTGCAAAGGCATCCCCGCTTCCTTGGGTGTTCGCGCTCCTTTCTTACGATTGCAAGGACTACACGACGTGGTCACATTGTCCCAAGAGTGCTTGCCTCCTCGTGAGCGAGGAAACACATGATCAATGGTGGCGTCACAGCTCAACAAGCCCCGAAGACAATATTGGCAGCGAAATTCATCCCGAAGAAAGACATTGCGTCTCGAAAAGGGCACCGGTACCCACGGGCGCTTGAGATACTCTCGCAAGCGAATCACAGCGGGAATCTTCCAACTTTTCGCTGGAGAGGACACCTCTTGGTCATATTCCTCCACCAAATCCACGCGATCTAAAACCACCAGCCCGATGGCGCGCTTCCAATCCACAACAGTGAGCGCTTCGTAACTGGCATTGAGCAATAGCGTTCGTGGATAAGTTTCCATGGACCATCCCGCGTGTACAAAAGAGCATCGGTCGAAACAACACAATCAACCTGTTCACAGTAAACCAGACTTGACGCGTCAAGTCGATAAAGAAAGCACATCGGGATAGACCTTGTCGCATGACTGGCACCGAACTTCCTGACATCCAAACACCCATCGTTGGCCCAAGGTCGCGCGAATGGGTGGATCGACTCGCTGCGCGGGAGTGTCCCGCGATCACACAGCGACGTTCGCGACGTGCATCAACGATTGGCGAGTCCGACGTGGACCCAATTGTCTGGAAAGAGGCTTTGGGCAGCTGCGTGGTCGATGAAGACAACAATCGATTTGTGGATTTCTGCTCTGGATTTGGTGTGGCCAGCGTCGGACATGCCCACCCACATGTCGTACAAGCAGGGCAAAAACAACTCGGAAAACTGCCTCATGCCATGGGCGACGCCTTCCCAGATGCCCGCCGGATCGAGCTACTCGAGAAGCTTGCTGATGCAACCGGGTTGGACCACGGCATACTTGGCTCTTCCGGCTCGGATGCCGTAGAAGCAGCCCTCAAAACGGCGCGTATCGCTACAGGCCGCAGCAAAATCCTTGCTTTCGAAGGTGCTTACCACGGGCTTTCCTACGGTGCCCTCCAGGTGACCCACTACAAGCACGAACACTTTCAGAAGCCCTTCCAGAACCAACTTGGAACCCATGTAGACCACATTCCATTCGGACAACTTCCCAGCAGCCTGATCGAATATGGAGCAGTAATCGTCGAGCCCATTCAAGGGCGCGGGGGCATGAGGACCCCTCCAGGAGATTGGCTTGCACAACTCTCCAGCCTCGCTCGGCGTGACGGATGCGTCTTGATTTATGATGAAATCTATACAGGCTTTGGACGCACGGGAGACTTCTTTGCCTGGGAGCACGACAACATCCGTCCAGATCTTCTGTGTCTTGGAAAATCCATGGCGGGCGGCTTTCCCATCTCCGTATGTATGGGCAGTAAAGACATCATGGAAGCATGGGGAGCAAGCCGCGGCGAGGCGATACACACCCAAACCTTCTTAGGCAACCCCGTAGGTTGCGCCATGGCCCTGGCCTGTATTGACGTCATCGAGTCGGAAGGTTTGGCGATCCAAGCCCAGCAGAAAGGGGTCTGGCTCGCAGAACGCCTCCAACATCTCGGAAAGTTGCGCGGAAGAGGACTGATGCGCGGCCTCGAGATTGAGAACAGTCTCAGCATCAGTCGCGCACTCTTAGAAAAAGGCTACATCGCGCTTCCCGCAGGAATCCATGCAGAGGTGCTCGCCATCGTTCCGCCGCTCAACGTCTCCCAGGTTCAACTAGAAGGTTTCTGCGACACCTTGGAAGCGCTCGTATGAAAACTCGAATCGAGGCATTCATCCGTAGCTGTGAACACGAGACACCCACTGAGTCCACCCTCGATCGCATCCAAGCCGAACTGTTCGAATGGCAGCAGAGCAATGTCTCGAACTATGGCCGATTTAGCCAACTCGAATCCAATCTCGGCTGCCAAAATCCGACCCCGGTTCCGACTCCACTCTTCCAGCGCTTTCGCTTCTGCGCCGGGGAAGCACAAATCGTGTTTCGCACATCCGGAACGACAACCGGAAGACGGGGCGTGCACGCCATGCCCGATAGCGATGTCTACGAACTCTCGATACGGACCGCAATCCAAAGGCTTCCGCTCCACATTCCTACAGAAAACACCGTCTCACTGTGTCCCAATGTCGCCGAATTCCCTGACTCTTCATTGGGACATATGGTCGCCACAATTTCCCCCCACACACAACACTTCTTCTCTCAGGAAAATGGTCTGGACGCCCAAGGATGCTGGCGCTTCATACAAGCCAACACAACTCCCCTCTTCTTAGCCAGTACCGCATTGGGATTGGCGGACTTACTCGCCACCGGCAACACCCACGCACTGCCCGTGGGAAGTGTCCTCATGCTGACCGGTGGCTACAAAGGCCAGAAGCGCTCCATACCCGAAGAGAAACTGCACGAAGCAGCCGCACTTCAATTGGGGCCCCACACCCAGCTCGTGCGCGAATACGGAATGACCGAGCTTTCATCACAGCTGTGGGACACAGGTGAAGGGTATGTCGCCCCACCTTGGCTGCGGGTTTACACCATTGATCCCAGCACCGGAAAACGCTGCAACGGCATCGGTCAGCTCTGCTTTATCGACCTGGCCAACTGGGGGAGCTGCATGGCCATTGAAACCATGGACCTGGGGATCGTCGATGGCAACAAGGTGGAATTGATCGGACGAATCCCTGGCATGAAGGCGCGAGGCTGTTCTCTACACATTGAGGAATGGTCATGACATCCGTCCAGAAGGCCATCCACAAATGGGCGAGCATGGATGCGAGTCTATGGGAAACCGGGCTGTCTCCCGCTGGAGCACGGCACGCTCAACGCACAGCAGCCGAGTTGATCGACACGAGTCTCTTCCGAACCCCCGACGCCCCGCCAAAACGCTTGTTGATCTGGTGTGCGTCCAATGTGTTTACAGCCCCACTGGAATGGGTGGCCCAATTCGCTGCCTTAGGAACCCAAGTCACCCTCAAGGCACCTTCTGCATGTCCTACACCCGCAGAAGCAATTGCCGAGGCCTTTGAAGACTTTGGAGTGATTGCACATCGGGTCGACCATACCAACGCCCTTCCGCTCATCGATGATTGCGATGCTGTACTGGCCTTTGGTTCCGATGAAGCACTGCAGAATCTCGAGAAACACCTTCCCGAGCATCTGCCTCGTTCGCTACATGGTCACCGAGCCAGTCTTGCTGTTGTGCGGCCCACATCCATCGAGGAAACCGCCAGAAACATTGTCGAGGACGCGGTGCTTTACGATGGTCGAGGCTGCATGTCTCCCATTGCCGTCTTTTGTCTTGGGGAAGCTGAGGGACTCTTCGAAGCCGTCCACGATGCCCTTCAAGAACAGGGGCAACGCATTCCGGTTGGGCAACTCAGTGCAGCAGAAGGGGCACACAGTCGTAGAAGATTGGGCGTCGCAAGGCTCACAGGTCGAGCTTTGGGACAAACCGGTGGCGCCACATTGCTAATAGACCCCCAAGAGTTTGAGTTCTTAGCACTGCCCCGCATCCTTCCCATCCACCCCATCCAACACCTCGATGAGATCGCGCACCTCTACCCGCATCCTTGGTCGAGTTGCGCCACAAACCTATCACCCGAAGACGTCTTGGCCTTCGGTGCACACCGAATCTGCAAGCCCGGAGAACTTCAGCGGCCTCCGATCAACCGACTGCACGACGGTATCGACGTCATCACCACGCTCTGCGAATAAAAAAAGAGGCCCCAAACCGGAGCCTCTTTCTTTATCGATGCATTTCGTTGCGGTTACAAACGCGCTCTTGTGCGAGACGCTCTCGAACGCTTGAGGGGCAACTCTGGAAGACTATCACGAATCCCCGAAAGATCGCGCAGACGAATCAATGCCTCACGCTCAATCTGGCGCACACGCTCACGCGAGAGCCCCATTTCCTTACCAACCTCAGACAGGGTGCGGAACTCGCCGTCATCCATGCCATAGCGGCGAGTAAGTACAAAGCGTTGACGATCCGTAAGAACCATCTCGAATGCCTTGTGCATACGATCCAACTCTTGGGTCTGAATCGTTTCGTCATCTGGACGCGCTGCGTCATCATCTGACAGGAAACGCTCCAGTGGACGGGGGCGAGGGCCATCATCCACGGGTTGTTCTAGGGAAATCGTATTGCCTTGCGAGAGCAACAACTCCGCACGTTCCTTGTCGATCCCCACTTCGTTGGCCAAGTCTTGGATGCTGTACTCCATCCCGCTTGCTTCGAAACGCTTCATCGCCTTCCGGAGATTACGCGTTTGCTCCACAGCACAACCAGGAAGTCGAACAGGACGACCAGTGTGATCGATGGCGCGAGTCATTTGAGCGCGAACCCACCAGCGTGCATACGTTGAGAAACGAATGCCACGGTCCGGGTCGAAGCGTTTGGCTGCGCGCAAAAGACCAATGTAGCCCTCTTGCACCAAATCCTCTTCGTCCATGAACGGACCAGCAAGCTTACGCGCCTCACCGTGAGCAATGCGACGTCCAGACATCGCCAAACGCCAACGGAGGTTTTCCGCTTCTTGCCAAGCCGCAGAAGCCTGACGCGCCTGGTTTCTTAGCTCAGGCTTCTTTCGGGCCAAGCGAGCAACCAGAAACACAGCTTCTTCCAAACGGTCCACAGCACCAGCACGGGTACGCTCGGCTCTTTCAGGTTTGCGCGTCAAGATTTCTTGCGCATCTTCTACCTGATTTACCGCATCCATCGCATCCTTTTCAGACTTGCGAATTTCACGTGCCATATCCTTCTCTTCATCTGCCGTAAGACGCTCGGGGCGGCTCGATCGGCCAGAGGAGAAAGATCCAAATCCAGTCATATTTTCTTCGATATTCATTCTTTGAAACCCACCTTTTCAAACAAGAACGGCTGTTAGCCCTGGGCAAAAGCCACCGTTCATAGATCTTTTTGGCCATCCAGGCCCAAAAAGTTTGGACACACCCTGCCGCGCGACCCTTCTACAGAATTTGAAACCACCCTACTGTCAAGAAAATGTCAAGAGGCGCTTTTTCCTGCGTTTTTTGCTCTAAAAACGCAATCCACAGGCCGTTCGAACCCGATTCATGGTCTCTTGAGCAACTTCGCGAGCTTTTATCGCCCCTGCCGAAAGGCAGTCTGCCACAAGTTCTGGTTGTTGAGCAAGCTTTTCGTAGCGGTCGCGTGGTTCCTCCAAACTTCGGTCCATTACCTCAAAGAGCGCTTGTTTCGCGTGGCCATAGCCTAAGCCACCGGCACGGTAACGCTCAGCGAGGTCTGCCTGTTCCTCTTCGGTAGCAAAAAGTCGATAGAGCGCGAACACATTGCAGGTCGTTGGATCCTTCGGATCTTCCATGGGCGTAGAATCAGTAACAATGCGCATGCACTGCTTTCTCAGCTTTTTAGGCGGTAGAAAAAGCGGCAAAGTATTGCCATAGGACTTGGACATCTTGCGGCCATCGATTCCGGGCACGGTGGCCACTTCCTTCTGAATCAAAGGCTGTGGAAGAACCAGTGTCTCGCCAAAGCGATCATTAAATCGCTGCGCAATATCCCGCGCCATTTCCACATGCTGCTTCTGGTCCTGACCAACTGGCACGTGGTGCGAATCGTAGATCAGAATGTCTGCAGCCATCAAAATCGGGTAGCAGAACGTTCCCACATTGATCTCACGGCCCGTATCGCGCGCTGCTTTATACGCATGCGCCCGTTCCATGAGCCCGAGATTGGTCAACGTCGACAAAATCCAAGAGAGCTCTGTCACCTCGGGTACATCTTGCTGGAGGAAAAGAGCCGTTCGCTCCGGATCCAATCCAAACGCAAGCCAACTCATCGCTGCTTCCATCTGATAGTGCCGAAGCAATTCAGGATCTTGAGTGGTGGTCATCGCATGGTAACTGGCGATGAAATAGAACGGTTCATGGGTCTCTTGAAGCGCGATAGCCGGCTCCATCATCCCCTTCAAATTGCCAATATGCGCAATTCCAGAGGGCTGTATTCCCGTCAATGCTCTCAAGCGCTCGGCCATAGGAAACCCCCTTCTATATTGGGCATGGCGAGGTATATACGTACGATGGTAGCTTCAGCAAGAAGCATTCTGATAATCCATCCCTTTGGAGAACCCCATGCACTTTCTTCGACTCGCGCCCATCGCACTCCTCATGTTCGCTGGATGCAGCAAAGATTCGAGCGACGACACCGACACCGACGAAACGGGTGACACCGAAATTCCGGAACCGGAATGCGTTGAGGACAGCGGATGCTTGACCTTTGAGGTTTGCGAGGAGAACACCTGTATTGATGGAGACAGAAACAACAGCGTAGAAGAAGCCCAAACCGTTCTCTGGGACATGGATGTGGCCGGGTACCTTCAAAGCGACGATGACGTTGATTACTACACCTTCAACGCCTCCGGTGGTGAATTTATCCGCGTCTCCACCGAACCCATCGGCACCGACGAAGAGATGAACACTATCGTGACCATCTACGATCCCAATGGCAAAGTGCATCACGTCGAAGATGAACACGCAGCGGGTTCCGTCTCCACTTACGACACCGTACTCTACACCTACCTCCCACTCGGAGGCGCGTGGACTATCGCTGTCCAAGACGTGGACGGCTACGGCTCCACGACGTCCCAATACAACGTCAAGGTGACCGAAACCAGCGGCTATACGCGAGAGACTGACAGCATGCTCACCCCCGGCTACAGCTTTGAAGCCACCAAGGCCAACACCTTCTGGGCCGTTGGTGTCCTTCTACAAGAAGAAGGAGACAAAGACTGGATCGAGGTCGATCTGCCCTGGGACAACTGCCCTGTGTATCTGCAAGGGTCTCAATATATCGGCGGTACGGATGCCAATCCTACCGTGGAGTTCTACCTTCCCGACGGCACCCAATTGAATCGCAAAGAGGGCTTGGGTCCAGATGGATCTGCCATGTATCCGGAGGTGGACGGCAAGAAACTCCTAATTTCTGCATCCGACAGCCACGGTGGTGGTGGGGATGCCCATTGGTTCTTTGTCTTTCTTTCCATCGGTGAGAGTGGATACAGCTACACCGAAGAAGAAGAGCCCAACGACGAACTCACAGAGGCCAACGAAATCGAGTCCACATGGACAACCGATGACAATGGAAACCCCTATGCCTATGCACTCGGCTGGGGTACCACAGCGTGGGAAGACGACGAGGACCACTTCTACGTCACCGTCGAACAGGACCAATACCTCCACGTCTGGGGAACCGCAGGTAGTCTTGGCTCACTCCTAGATGCCGAGGTCGAAGTCTTCAACCCTGCAGGCGAATCCATCGCCACCGGGACGGATGGAGACGACAACTTCCCAGATGTAAACAACGTTGGCCCACTCGATGCCGGCAACTACACCGTTCGTGTTCGACATGAAGAGATCGACGGCGCTGGTGCGGCCTGGTTCTACCGATTTTCGGTGTACCAGACAGGCTACACGGTCAACGAATAAGGACCATTTACCAGGTCGACCGCAATGCGATCCATCGTGGCGATATAGGGCGAGTCTGGTAGGCGTCTCAATGAGCGCCTGGCAGCCATTGACTCCTCCACGACCAATTTCTTCGCAGCCATCAGACCACCACTACGACGAACCCGATCGATAAATTCGGCGGAGGCATCCAACTCGCCACCGCAGATACGATCCAACAGATCATCGACGATTGGGTCTTCATTCAAAGCACGAATAATCGGAAGCGTGGGTCGTCCGGTGGCACTTCGTCGAGCCAGACTTCGAGCCATCTCCTCCGCATCCAACTCCAAGATCCACTGATCTTCCACCGCATGCCACGCCACGCCAACATGCCGCCCATATCGCCCCAAAGCGCCAATCGTGCTTCGGTCAGCCCCTCCTAAGTGGGCTCCTGCGCGAGTACAGAAGCTGTATAGAGCCCCACTATGACTCTCTGCATATTCCCGATAGTCGGCCTCTGTCGCATCACGATGTCGGAGGTCTTCCGACAACGCATGCCCCTCCGCGAGTTCGCGCATCGTATCCATCGCCTCTCCGAGCACTTCGGGAGAAGGCACAGCCCGTGCGAGTTCCAACGCACGCAGACTCAAATGATTTCCACCCAACCAATGCGCAGAACCACGAATCAAACGACGCGCGACCCGACGACGACGACCACCTTGACGGCCAAGTGCCGCGTCATGAATCACTACCGCAAGATGCATGATCTCCGCCACTCGGGCCACATCAGCGGCATCTTCGGTATCCCCACCCGCAGCACGAGAGGACAGGCCCACCAGCAAAGTACGCAAACGCGGCACTCCAGGGGCAAAATGACTATTCGGATTGAATCCAGGGGGCATGCCCTCTCCAGAGGTCAAATCCGAGAGCGTTGCATCGACAGCGAATTGGTCCGCTTCGAGCTCGTCGATAACGCGCTCCATCTCTTGGCTCTGTGGCCTCAAACGCTTTCTGAGCGCAAGCTTCAGTCGCTTACGTCTGGACTCTGTTGTGCCCACCCGACACCTCGATTCTTGAATGTCGCTACGGCCTAATAACCGTCAGTCTTCTTCCAGATACGGCTGTTACCGAGAACCATCATCACCACACCTGTTGCAACCAAGAGCAACGCCATCTTTCCTGTGGCATTGATGGTCCATGCATCCAGTGCGGTATACCCTGTTTGAGAATAGGTCGTGGACACCATTCCACCCGTGGTGGACTCGAATCCAAAGATGAGGGTCATTAGACCACTTCCTGCAATGATGCCGCCAACTGGGATGAGCAAGTTATTCATGCCTTCCTCCGTCTTGGTTTCTATCCCGAGTCGACTTCACCAGCAACAGCCAAAGCGCTCCCCGCGCGAACAAAACCTAATTTCATGACCCCCAACCCCTTCAACAGCATTTTACTGGGTTCAACAAGTCCTCTGCCTTTTCAGGGCCACTTCCGTATACGTGTCGGAAACCAGGCATGCCAAGCCGACATTGCGGGCCGCGTCGCCCATCAAGCCACACCAGAGGACAGCTGGTCCTACGCCTCCTTCATTCACCAAAGCCTACTCGCCGCGAACGGAGAAGACGCTTTAAGCTTGATCCGAGACTGTTGGAATCGCCTCTTGGTCATCCCTCGGCACAAAATCAGCCCTCAAAACGGTTTAGATCTCAGCCTCCTCATTACCGCAAGAGATAGCGACCTTAGTGCGATTTCAAGCGTAGGCTTAAGTGGCATTTGGGAAGATGTTGGCACAGATGAACTCCAGATCATTGCCAACGAACAGACCGAGGAATCCAGCCACAAAGGCATTCCCACAAAAGCGCCGAAAGCGCTGACACTGCCCCTGGAAAGCGGTCGATTTTTCGCCACGTGTCTCGGCGAGCCTCTCGCGATAGGAACCCGTGTGGCGGCAACAACACGCATGGGAAAAAACGATGAATAAGCTCCTTTCCGGAGACCTTCGCGGCCTGGAGTTACCACGGGATCTCTCCATTCTTCGCCGCGACGCCGAAGAAGCTGTCGCCACAGGCCAGCCCTTAGATGCCCTGTATGAAGCATTGGCTGGCGAACACCCCATCGCCCTTGGAGAGCTTGTCTACGGACCCAAAGCACTCCGTGGTGACATGGCTGTTCTCGCCTCACTCAAAGTCCTCGAGACGCTTGAGAACAATCTGCAACCCAAAGCGCTCTACCCCCGTTTAGTCAGCCTCGGACAAAACACCGCAACCACAGTCCTTGACGCAGCAATTGCCCGCCACCCAAACGCCTCTTGGGTCACCACGCTATCCAAAAAACTAAATATCGTACCTGGTCTCCAACAATTGACAGACCAAGTGGATAGCGCTGGTTTTGCCGAGAGTTGCATTGAGCATGCACACCGAGGCCACACCGAGGCACTGCTCTCCTTGGCCGCGCAAGGGCACCCTGAACCCTCTAGCGCCCTCCTCTTAGCAGGCGACTCAAAATCAAGTATTGAAGCCGCCTCTCTCGCTCTGAGAGCACGTCCAGATGCAGATGTTATCGCCTGGTTGTCTGCTGCTGGAGGACCCCACATCGACAGCTTTCTCTGCCAACTTCTGCCCCATTTACAGAGCCGAAAAGCCGTTGAAACACTGCATCAAAAAAGCGGCCCTTTTCCAAAAACGCATGCTCTACTTCGCGCAATACTCCCGGCTGTGCGATAACAACAACCGATGACTACGCACTTTTCATATTGCCGCGAACCTGGGTGCTACTGTGGCTTCGAGTTCGTTCAGACCGAGGGAAAGCTCGATCCTCGGGGTGACCGCGCGAATCCGAAAAATGCGGGATTCCTGTGCGAGCACGTCAAAAGCTCCCTCGAAGAGGCACACAACTCCACACGCTTTGGTACACCGCTAAAACGCACAGACAATGGATTCGTCGCTGCCTCGTGGGAGGAAGCCCTTCAAAGCATTGGCACCAAACTCAAGAAACTGCGTAAGACCCACGGAGCAGATTCAATTGGCGTATTCGGCGGACCGGACCTCGGCGGTAACTCTACTGGAGCGATTCGCACCGCAGCTTTCGCCCTTGGACTTGGGTCGCCCCACTTGTACACCGACCTACATCTACACGGTGCGAGCCAACTGACCGCAGCAGAACAAATGCTCGGGCTTCCCATGGCACTTCAAGCGGATGTTGGTCGAGCACACTACACCGTTCTGTTGGGAAGCTGCGATCAAAACCACATGGGCTGGGGACCGCTTCAGAGCACAACTATTCACACCCAAGCCCTCCGACACATTCAACGGATGCGCCGCAGTGCCAAGTTAGTCGCCGTCGGCCCTAGGAAAACGGACTTCGCTGAAGAAGCCGACGATTATGTGCAAATCCGTCCAGGCACCGAAACCGCATTTCTACTCGGTCTTTGCCACGCGACATGGAACGGCGGCTGGGTCGAAAAACAATACCTCGATGCCTACTGCATTAACGCGGACAGGCTCACGGAATGGCTCGCTCCCTGGACACCTAGTGCGGTCGCCGACGTGTGCGGTATTGAACCCGGAAAAATATCCGGCATCGCGCTGAAGTTCTCCCGCGCCCCCATGGCGACCATTGCAAAAAGTCCTGCTCTCTTCAATCACGAACATGGCACTGCGACAGCATGGGCCTGGCATGTACTACACGCGATCACGGCCAATCTCCTTCGACCTGGTGGAGCCTTCGAGGCTGTCGGCTTGGTGGACCTGCTCCCTGCTGTCTTGGCATTTCCAACCAAAGACGCCCCCAAAACACGTGTTTCCGGACACCCCGCGATTTGTCTTCAGATGCCGGCAAGCGCGATTCGAGAAGAAATCCAAACCCCTGGAAAGGGACAGCTAAAAGCTCTGCTCTGTGTCGCTGGCGATCCCCAAAAACATCACCCTCAGCCTGAAGCATTCAAAGCAGCACTCTCCGAACTCGAATTGCTTGTCTGTATCGACACACACCCGAACGCATCTACCGAAATCGCTGACTGGATATTGCCCTCGAAAAGTGCCTGGGAGAGAGCAGATTTTCATTTTCTCGAATGCCCAACACTGCCCTACAAATATCTCCAGGCCACAGATGCCCTACTTCAGCCCTACGGCGAATCTCGAAGTATCGAATCTATTTTAACTGACTTGTATCGAGCCACAGGCGCCTCATTGTTTGGGGGTGCTTGGGGAACGCACGTCAAAGGACTTGGTCGATGGTTGGCCACTACCAATCTCGAAACCCAAGCCAACCGTGCTCTCCGCTGGGCCGCCGATACCGATCTAAACCAACTTCGCGCCCTACCACATGGGCTCGACAAAGGTGATCTTGATCGAACACTTTGGCGTCTCAACACTCCCGGAGAAAAAATCGATCTCGCCCCCACGTCGCTGGAATCCGCCGTGCGAGCAGTACGTCCTCCCACCACAAGTTCCTCCAAACCCTTTCTCCTGACGACCTCCCCCATCAGCCCAAGCGATCAGACCAGCCCACAAGTCGGCCTGCATCCCGAGGCGGGTTTTAAAGGAGGCTCCAAGGTCCAAGTCCACACCAAAGCGGGCAGTATTTCCGGCACAGTCCGCATCGACGAACACCTTCACCCGGAAGCTTGTCACATTGCCTGGAACAGCAGCATCGCCGTCGGTGAACTCATTCCAGACGACATCCGTGATCCACAAACAGGAACACCTTCACTGATTGGCTTAGCCTGCAATATCGAAAAAGCCTAAGCTTCAGCTCGCTAGTGCGACCGGCTCGACAAATATCGGCAAGGTCAACGCAAAACACGCACCACCCAAGAGCCCTGGAGCGAGCGTCAAGTCACCGCCCACATCCCGAGCGAGTGCACGTGAAATCGCCAGTCCCAAACCGGTTCCGTCTTGTTCCTCTTTGGTCGTCTCAAAGGGCTCAAAGAGACAATCTGTGGCCGAAGTTGAGATTCCAGGACCATCATCATCAATAAGGAGCAACACCTGCTGCCGGTGAATCTTAGCGGTAATCCGCACCCGTCCCCCAGCCTGATCACACATGGCCTCGGAGGCATTGCGCAGGAGGTTGACTAGAATCTGATGAAGACGTCCCGGCTCGATCGCTACCCTTGGCATCCCATCGACCCAGTACTCAATACCATCCAATCTCCGAAGTTCGACTTTGGTCATTCGGACACAACGTTCTACCGCCTCCTCCAAAGATACCGAACTACCTGGAAGCGACTTTCGGGAAAAACCCGTCATATCGTCGGCCATCCCATGCAAAGAACGCGCGGTATCTCGCAGGGCGTCGACTATCTCACAATCCACCTTTTCCACTTCTAGTTCTTCTGCCAAGCAATACAGCACAGAAATTGCGCCTTTCATCTCGTGAGCGGCGCCCGCTGCCTGACTACCCAAGACGGCCAAGCGCTGCAGATGTGCAGAACGCGCGATTCCTGGGTCAATCGTTGGCGCCTGGCGAGCACGCTTGGCCTCCGGGGAATGTACCCGAACCCAACGCCAGAAAATGCCGATGGAACACACGGTAAGAGCCAAAACCAGTACGAAAAAAGTGAGCATGACTCACCCCAATCGTGCCAAATCGGCCAAGCTTTAGGGAGATCCGCCTTGTAGCTTCTTCATCGCCGACAAAATAGCCCGATTTGCCGGCATTCGGCCTCCGGCTAGATAGCGGGGGGTATCAGGAACCTCGTCGCGTCGGTGATGGTTGAGTTGAAACCAAGGCAGTTGACCCTGTGCTGCTGCAAGCAACATACGGCTAGCATGGCGCGTATCATCCGATTGCGCATGATCAGGGTTCGCCTGAAGCCTCCAATACCCGCACCGCAATTGGCCCACATGCGCAACAGCCTCGCGAGCGTGCCAATACACATCATCCTTCAAACTGTGTCCCAAGGCCGGCGTCATAATCCTACCGCCCGAGGTGATGATCTCACGATCGCTCGGCCCTTCCCAATCCAAAAGCCACTGCACAGGCAAATCTGGCCATTGTGCCAATGCACCGCATGCCATTCCCAAGCCCAACGAAATCGACAGCACACCAATGCGGGATGAATCCACAGCGCCGTGTCCCGCCAAATAGGTCAGAGCAGTCCGCACATTGTCCTGATGTTCAGGACCACCGTAATCCTCTTCGCCCCAGCTCTCCCCGCGCCCTGCAGGGTCAAAGCTCATGACAAACCAACCCATGCTCGCGAGCTCAAAAGCATTCACAGGAAGCGACCAGCCCTCGAAAACATGGGCACCGTCATTGGTGCCTGGTACCAACAGCACCGCTGGCAGTTCTGTTCCCCCTTCGGGCCAGTACAGCCGTGCATCAATGCTGTAGCCGGCACCTGAGGTCAACCGCACAGGCTCCCGAACCACTTGAGTGTGGGATGCCCGCATCCGCACTCGCCGCGGCACGGATTGAACCCTGGCTACCATGGCATTTCGCAATTTCCCGATCATTTCACGACCAATCTTGGAGTAGAAGTCACTTCACGCTCAAAGAAGTTCCCCGAGAAAGGTTCCGATAAAAACAGGAGACATGCAAGCGTCAACAACACAAGTCCGAACGCAACATGAGACATCAAGCCTCTCATGGGTCTCAAAGCCGAGCACACACACACCACCGGCCACATCACCAAAATCTTCACGGGCATCCACCACAACGGATTTTCTGGGATCACCCCATGAAAAACCAACTCCCGCCACAAGTCACCCGAGATGACATACAAGGGGAACGGTAGCGCCAAAAGCATCAGGGGCCAGAAGCGACTGGAAAGTACCAATGCCAGCCCACTCACAGCCCAAGGTAAAGCCAACAGTGGATGAATGGCACAGAATCCAACTGCGAGCCAAGCGCAGACGAGTGCGCCTGACGCAAGCCCATCCTCTTTGAACGCCGAACTCAACACAACCCAGAAAAACACGAGGATCCAAACCCAACTCGATACAGACGCCAATGCTCCATGAGTCGGCCGACCAAACGACGTTGCCATCACAGCAAGTCCAGCAAGAAAGCCTGCCAACCCCGCCCAGGCCAGCGCCCCAATTGCGGTGCGCCAACTTCGAAGCCCAAAGAGAAAACCACCCAGAACACCCAAGCCGATTCCAATCCAAACCAAGATCTCAGGCAAGACAAGCGGCAACCAAGGAATCGCTACTGCCAAATCTCCCGCACCCGCTGGAGGACCTTTCTCCAGCATGCGCATCAACACATTGACCGCATCATCCAGGGCTTTTTCGCTGACTTGGCTCAAGTCATCCTTGGGCGTGTGATAGGCCCAATACACACCGCTTTCGCCACGACCCAACAGCATCATGGCCCGAATTCCATCCTCAGCAAAAGGGCGATGATCTGATCGCTCTAAAGATGGAAACAACAGCGAATACACCCGATACGCAAAGGGGATGTCCACCCCACCAATGCCTTGTAGCCAGCTTAGACCATCGGCACCCCAATGCTTCCCAAGCCCCATCGCGGTCAATTCGCCTTGACCCAACAACTCCAAGGAAATCACAAAGGCGGGCCTTTCGGAGTCTCCCAATCTCCTGACCAGGGTTCGAGAGCCCACAAGGCCCACCTCTTCCCCGTCCGGAAACGCAAAACAGGCTCGCACCGGAAGAATCATTCCTCGCACCTGTCGAGCAACCTCCAGAGCCACTGCCACTGCAGCTGCATTGTCGACGGCCCCGGGGACGCCCTCCCCAACGGTATCGGTATGCGCCAAAATCCAAAATGCGGGACCTTCGCCTTTCTGGCATGCGCGAACATATCCACCGCCATGTGGCAGGGTATTGATCTCCACGTTCCAGCCTTGTTTCACCAGCTGGATATGAACGTAGGTTTGCGCCTTGATTCCACCCAAACTGCCAGCCACACGCGGCTCTGCGACGAGATTTTCTACATCGTCTATCGGAGCGGCAAACGCCGACAACAAGGCCATCAAAAAGAGCAACATAGTGAAGACCTTAGCCCATTCGAGATGTCACGTGGCCGAGCCCGCGCTATCGTTCTTCCTAGAACGGACCCAACAGCCTATGACATCCAAGCCCAAGAAACCGAAAATTGACGAGACCCTTGACTGGGCAGACTCCGACGAAGTTCTCGAAAACGAGGATCCCTGGCTTCTGGAGTCGGAAGTCTCAGAAAGTGAACAATGGGACGCTGCACCTATCGATGCGGACGATGTTCTGGTGGAAATTGATAGCCGACCGATGTTGGTAGGCCACCGGGAGAATGTCTCCCTCCCTGAGCAGGAAATCCACCGCCTACTTGCTCGGTTTTCAACCGACAATGAACGTTCCTCGCTCCACGGCAACATTCGCCAAGTCGTCGCCAACCACCTCACTTTAGAGTTGGGTCAAGCCGTCATCGAACTGCCCGCATTCGAAGAAAATGACGCCCTATTCGTTGCGGTCTGTATCCAACTCGGCGCACTCCAATTTCGAGGAAATCTGCAAGTCGTCGCTACATCTGGCACACCCTTCTTGGTCTTGGGTCGAGATCTCATTGCCGGACAGGTCATTGTGGACCCATCCAATTCTTGGATGCAGAGCGAACGTTGAAACAACTTCTACGTTTCCTCAATCGATATGCTCGACCCTATTGGCGTTGGTATGTCGGCGGCATCATCTTCCTGGTGGCGACCAACTGGCTTGCAGTCCAAATCCCCCGCCAACTCGCTATCGCGATTGATGCAATGGGCACCGAGAACTCCACCCATCTTATTGAACGAGCCACCCTGACAATAGCACTCATGGGAGTAGGGATCATCGTGGTTCGAACCCTATCTCGGGTGCTGTTCTTTACACCTGGTCGATTGATTGAATTTCAGTTGAAAAACGACATCTTGGCCCACGTGTTGCGACTCCAGCCCCAACAAATCGCACGCTGGGAGAGTGGCGACATAGTGTCGCGCACATCCAATGACATCACCTATCTTCGCGCATTGGTCGGATTTGGAGGCCTTCAAATCGTCAACGTCACCGTAGCCATCGTTTTGGTGGGCTACCAAATGATTGATCTCTCGCCGCGACTCACCCTGCTGTGCCTTGCACCGATGCTATTCGGACTACTTATTGTGCAGTTTGGCATTGGAAAGTTCTATTTGTTGGTCAAGCAGAGTCAGGAGCGACTCTCCGATCTTTCCTCTCACATTCTCTCCACCCTACACGGGATTCATACTGTACAAGGTTTCAATGCCCAAGAGGCCATGAACGACCGCTTTATACAGCAGAACCAAGCCTACTTGGAGACGAATCTCCGCCTAGCTCGGATTCGCTCATTTTTTATGCCTCTGATGGTCCACGCAGCCGGACTTTCGATCGCGATTCTTCTTGTGGTAGGCGGCCGCATGGTGGAGGCAGAAAGCATCACCGTCGGAGAACTGATTGGTTTCACCACCTATGTGGCCATCCTGCTCAACCCGCTCCGCTCTCTGGGCTGGTTGCTATCCATTTTCCAAAGAGGGATGACCAGTCTCGAACGCGTCTCTGAAATTCTCGATACCGTCCCTGATCGGCCAGAAAAAGACGCGGGGATTGAGCTCCACAATACAGACGGCCCACACATCGAACTCAAGAATTTGAGCTTCTCCTACCCCGACATGCCCGAAAAAGAAGTCCTCTCCGACATCACTGCGGACATTCCGGCAGGAAAAGTCGTCGGCCTGTTCGGTAAAACAGGTTCTGGGAAGACCACTCTGATCCGCATCATCACCCGCTCGGTCAACCCGCCGGAAAATTCCGTTTTTGTGGAAGGGCACGACATTCTCAAGCTCGATTTAGACAATTGGAGAACCCAACTCTCGGTAGTTCCCCAGCACCCCTTCCTATTCTCAGAAACTCTGGCAGAAAACGTAGCCATGGGAGAAATGGATCACCAGAAGATGCGAGAGGCCGTCGAAACCGCAGCCCTCAATCCAGACTTAGACGCGCTACCCAACGGCGTCGACACCGTGGTTGGGCAACGGGGCATCATGCTCTCCGGGGGGCAGAGACAACGTACTGCTCTCGCACGGGGACTCTATCGAGACTATCGCTGTCTACTTCTGGACGATGTCCTCTCCGCAGTCGACCACAAAACAGAACAAAAACTCATCGATGCCTTAGAAGCACGCGCCAAGAAAAGCGCATCCAGCAAGCCCGCAACCACACTGCTCGTATCCAATCGACTCTCTGCACTCCGGCACGCCCACACGATTCTCGTCCTCGACGAGGGCAAACTGCTTGACCAAGGAACCCACGAAGAACTCATCCAGCGAAGTGGGCCCTATCAAGAGGCATGGCGACACCAATCTGGAGAAAGCGCATGAATCGCGAGATGCAAGCACTCCGCAGACTGTGGCCCTTTGCCAAACCCGATCGCAAGCTCTTCGTCATTGCATTGATCCTGACACCTGTTGCGATGGGTCTCTCACTACTTCAGCCGTGGCTGATGAAGCTCGCCATCGACTCCCATATTGTCAAAGGCGAATTTAGTGGTTTGGAGACGATAGCCGGGCTGTTCTTGCTCACCATTGTCATCCGCTATCTACTGGAGGCAGCCTATTCCCTCGCCCTCGCTTATGCGGGCCAGAGGAGTATTCTGCGACTGCGCGAATACATCTACAAACACCTGGTCAATCAAGCCCCCGCCTTCTTCGACAAGAATCCCGCCGGTGCGCTGATGACGCGAGCCACATCGGATGTTGAATCACTAGGTGAAGCACTGACAGCCGGTGTGGTGACCATCGTGCTCGATATCCTGATGGTCATCGGCGTGTTGAGCGTCATGTTCTATATGAACTGGAAACTCACCCTCGTACTGCTATGCGCGGCGCCGATTCTGATGATGGCACTTTCATTCTGCCGCAAGAAGCTTCGCGACTTCTTCGCCATTATTCGCGACAGTCTCGCCCATGTAAATGCGTACCTTGCTGAGCGACTTGGCGGTGTAGAACTGATCCAACTCTTCGGGAATGAGTCGCATACACAAAAGGAATTCGAGCGCAGAAATCGCGTCTACAGAAACGCCACCATCCGCTCCAACATCTACGACGCCCTGATGTACGCAGTCGTGGACGGCATGGGCAGCGTATGCATTGCCCTCATGCTCTTCTACGCCAGCAACGACTGGTTCGCCGCCAGCGTATCAGCAGGAACCCTTGCCGCATTCATCGACTATCTAGAGCGTCTCTTTCGACCCCTGCGAGAGTTCTCGGGCAAGATCGCGATCATCCAAAGAGCGACGGTGGCTGTTGAAAAAATCTTCTCCCTTCTAGACGGCGCGGAGATCATTGAGCCAGGGGATTCCGACTTAGATCACCAACGAGGGCATATTCAAATACGAGACCTGCGATTCGCCTACCACAACGATGTGGACGACGATGTACTCAAAGGAATCGACTTGGAAATCCAACCCGGCGAGGTCGTTGCCATCGTAGGCGCCACCGGTTCCGGTAAAACCACCCTCTCTCGCCTCCTCAACAAGTCATACGACGGCTACCGTGGCTCCATCCAAATCGACGGGCAAGAGTTGTCATCGCTTCATCCTGAATCCCTTCGCGAAAGCGTGTCCGCGGTTCATCAAGACGTACACCTCTTTCCCGATACCGTGCACTTCAATGTGACCTTGGGCAACAAATCGATCAGCGATTCCGACCTCGAGAAAGCCGCAGAACTTGTCCATGTCCAACCCATCGTTGAAGAACTCGAGGGTGGCTGGGAACACTGGATACGTGAATCTGGAAAAAACCTGTCCGCCGGCCAAGGGCAACTACTCACCTTTGCACGCACCCTGGCCTACAAACCCGACATCATCATTCTCGATGAAGCCACGGCAAGCGTGGATTCCATGACGGAAGCGTTAATTCAAGACGCCATCGAGAAGATTTTAGAGCGCAAGACAGTGATTGTGATTGCGCACCGCCTCTCCACGATCGTGAAGTCCGACCGAATCATTGTCCTGCACAACGGAAAAATCGTTGAAGAAGGCAATCACTCAAGCCTAATGCAACAATCGGGTCGCTACGCAGAGCTCGTTCGAATGGGCGGACACAAGGAGCACTAAATGCCGATTCTCTTGATTCACGGCGGTGCGGGTCGAGTAACGAACCCCAAAAGACGACAATCCATGGCGCTAGCGCTTTCCGACACCCTCGCACAGGTCTGGCCCACCCTCATTTCCGCAGGCAGCCGTGCAGCCACAGTCCATGCCGTTCAACTCTTGGAGGACAACCCTCTCTTCAATGCGGGGATTGGATCGAAATTACAAGAAGACGGTGAAGCCCGACTCAGCGCTGCGCTCATGGATGGTGCCCGCGGGAGATTCTCAGGTGTGATCAACGTGACTTGTATTCAAAACCCCATCCTACTCGCCCGCCAACTGCTCGAAGAAAAGGACCGTGTTCTCTCCGGAGATGGCGCACTACAACGAGCACGTGAACTGGGTCTCAAGGAAACAGATGTCCGCACACCAGCTGCACGACGCGCTTGGAAGGAAGCAATAGCGGGCGAGACGGGTACTGTTGGTGCGGTCGCCGTCGATAGCGCGGGACATCTCGCCGCAGCAACTAGTACAGGAGGACGAGGTATGGAACGCGTCGGACGAGTCTCGGATTCATGCACAGTGGCTGGAAACTATGCCGATTCGCTGGGCGCCGTGAGTTGTACCGGAATTGGCGAGGATATCGTCGATGGTGCAATTGCAACACGACTTGTTCTCGGCCTCAGCCACGACAAAAGCCTTCAAGAACTGTCCAAGAACTGCATCGACATGATGAACAAAAAGGCTTGGCGCGCCGGGTACATCGCCGTGGACCACAATGAAAACTGGGTGGCCGACCGGACCACAGACTCGCTCTATTGGGCTGTACGCCACGGTGAGATCGAGGATGGCTTCTGGAAGGAACCTAAATCGGAGTAATCTCTGGCCATGCGAAGTTTGTTTTATCTTGCAACACTGACCCTTCTGAGCACTCCCCTTTCTGCGAGTGCCAAATCCCTCAAAAAAATGTCGGATGCTGAACTACTACAAGTGGTGAGCACCCACAAGCGGATCTCGAAACGCTTGGAAGCCATCGATATTCTGACAAATCGTGGCTCCATCGCCAGCTCGAGTGCGCTGGCGCAGAGATGTCAGGCCGACCCAGCACCCGAAGTCTGCGAACGCGTCGTCAACGGACTCATCTCCATGAACGCGTCTGGTGCCAACGAACAACTGCTCTCAATTGTCTGGCAACGGATCGCGCCCCTCGCACAACGAAGGCTTGCTTTTGGGCACCTGGTGACCACTGACCGCAGCCGCACTCGCGATGCGATGCCCAAATTGATTGCCTACTATCGCCACCACCCATCTGAACTCGGGGTCGATTTACTCACAGCCCTACCTCGGCTTGGGCTCAAAGACTTAGCCGACGCAACCGTCTTTATCGCAAAAGACAAAGAAGCTCACCGTGACGTACGGGTCGCCGCACTCAAAGCCGCTGAATCATTCCAGCCCGCACGGCTTTGGGAGGCTTGGATTGCCCTCTTGGACGATCCCGATTCACGAGTACGCGCACACTGCGCCAAAGAGTTGGGGCGCACCGGACTCCCCGGCTCGGTTGTGGAGCCCATTCTTCGCCGGGTTCGAACACAAGATGTAGAAGGGAACGTGCGCGCCGCAGCAACCGGCAGCTTGGCATTTTATGCGCACCCTGGACTCGTCAGTGATCTGAACGAAAGCATCGTAAAAGAAAGACATCCTCTTGCCTGGCGTGCCAGCTTGGATTTGCTTCTCCCTTTGGCCAATAAGAGTTCCTCGGCAAGCCTCGTGCTCCAACTCGAACAAGGACGGGTCAATCGACTCAAGACCGACACCATCATGATCATTGTTCGAAAGCTGGCCCACTTGGGGGATACATCAACAATTCCAGCCATTAACAATATCGAGCAAAACAATCAGGGCAGCAATTTGGCAAAGGTCTGCCGGAAAGCCGTGGACAGTCTTCGCAAAGAGGACATGGATCGCGAGGACTCACTCAAACTGCTCAAAGTAGACAATGAACTCGACCTCGTCCTCTGGAATGCCACCAACCCAGACCCCTCGTTCGAGCCACTCCAAATCCAGCTTTCAGATGAGCAAACGCTGATCTACCGGTGAATTGACAGAGCAATTTCTGTCAACAAAGAGCTATAATCCCAGCAGTACATCTCACGTAATCGGCCGCACAACCGATCGAACGTGAAGGGCAACCGTCGCAATCTTCGTCTGTTTTGGGGTCTAAAATGCCTTTGACCATCAATACCAACGTGCCTTCGTTGACGAACCTCGAGTTCATCAATCGCATGCTGGCAAAGCATACCCGTAGGATTTCGAGTGGCTTAAGAATCAACTCAGCCGCCGACGACGCAGCTGGTTTAGGTGTAGCCAACAACCTCAATACGCAATCGCGGTCGGTCAGCCAGGCCATTCGAAACACCAATGACGGCATTTCCTTTCTACAAACCGCTGAAGGGGCCAACTCGGAGGTCAACAATCTCGTCAACCGCATGCGTGAGATTGCAGTCCAAGGCTCATCTTCGACGCTCACGGCCAGCCAACGTACCAACCTCCAGACCGAACTCGACGAAGTCATTTCCGAGGTAGGTCGAATCGCCGCCAACACCGAGTTCAATGACACCAAGCTTACCGATGGCACGACAGCGACCCTCGCCGTCCAAGTCGGCCCAAACAACAGCGCCAATGACCAAATCACAATGGCCTTCGGCGATCTGCAGACATCCACTCTGGGTATCTCATCCCTGTCGGTATCCACTGCAGCGTCCTCAAGCGCAGCAATCACGACAATCGACAGCGCAATCAACACGCTGAGTTCGTATGCGTCCCAATACGGCGCCACGCAGAACCGCTTAGACTACAACGTCAGCAATCTGGAAAACTACAACAGCAATCTCCAAGCTGCTGAATCATCCATCATGGATGCGGACTACGCTTACGAGTCCTCCCAGTACGCCAAGTACCAAACCCAACAACAGGCAGCGATTGCTGTATTGGCTCAGTCCAATATCAATCGCCAATCCATCCTCACCCTGCTGCAGTAAGCCGCAACCCGCTTAGGCTCGCGACACCAGGCGCTCGATCAGGTCGTCGGAAATCCGCATTGCCTCTTGCCCAAAGTCGGCAAAACTTACGCCTGCGGCACGAAAGAGTTGAACGAAAGCCTCTCTATCGCCCTTCTCTACCGTTTCATGGACCGCGATACTCGCATCCAAAAAATGACGCCGCATCTCTCCACTAGCGGGATTACGCATCAAAATTTCAGCGTACAGTTCGGGACTCTGTGCATAAAGCCGGCCAATAAACGCCAACTCCAGACGATAAATCGGACTCGTAAAAGACAACGTTTGTTCAATACGAGCACCTGAGCGACGCAATGCTTCTCCGGTCACCATCGTGTTGAAGTGAACGAGGACTTGAACCACAGCCATCATTCGATCATGGGTCAACGGATCCGTTTCCACCACTTCAGCGCCCATCTGACCGAGCTCTCGGCACAGCCAAGTACCCAGCGGTCCCGCCTTGACCTCACAGGCCACCACCTTCTGCCGCAACAACGAGCTCACGCTTGGACCAAACATCGGATGCAGACCCAGCACCTCACAATTCGCCAAGCGTCCCATGGACTCACAGATCTCCAACTTCAAAGAGTTGATGTCACATAGAAGCGCATCGGGTCGCATCCATGGTGCCACTTCGCAGGCGACCTCCACAGCCACCGCCATAGGTACACACACCACGACAATATCCGCTCTCTGAACGGCTGACTGCAAGCGATGCTGGTCCACTCTATCCACGCAATCGACGGCATGTCCCCGAGCCTCCAACTCCCTCTGAAGAAGCTGCCCCATTCCTCCGAGACCACCGACTAAGAGAAAGGCTTTGACCTCCTCCGAGACCGACACTTCTTCTGCCTGCTTTGCATGGGAACTCTCCAAGACCACCCGCGACAGAGCCTGAGCAACCTGTGGAGACACACCTGCAGTCTCCCCCAATTTCAGGTGACGCTCCAGCACAACGCGCTCACGATCCCGATCAAAGATCGCACGCCCATCGCCTGCCTTGAGCGCACCAATCTGGGCAACCACTCGGGTACGTGCTGCAATCGCCTCGAACAACTGAGTATCAATGGCATCCAATTGCTCTCTGAGTGCATCGAGATCGTGCTGCTTACTCATCTTGTCCCATTCGTTGAAGGAACAAGGCTTCCAAATCGGTCCCTTTCTCCCGGTCCAACCGCTCATCCGCAACAATGCGGCCCTTGGCAATCATGATGACCCGGTCGGCAAGTCGCTCGGCAGTATCCAGTACATGCGTCGACAAAAGTACGCAGGCACCCTCATCACTCAACTCGCGAAGGCGGCCTTTTACACGGGCAGCCGAGGGTGGATCAAGGCCGTTGAGGGCTTCATCCAGAATCAACACAGGCGGTTTCGCCAAGATAGCTGCTGCCAACGCAGTCTTTCGTCGCATGCCTTGCGAATACTCACGAATCAAGCGCTCGCCATCCTCCTGAAGCTCCGTAAACGCCAATGCCTCCTCGACTCCATCGACACCGCGCACTGCCGCCACAAACTCCAGAAACTCTCGGGCGGTGAGATATTCGTAGAGAGCCGGTTCTTCCGGCACATAGCCAATATGATGGCGGGCTTCGCCCGGTTGGGCCAACACATCCACACCTGCCACAGTGACACTGCCCTCCGTAGCAGGAAGCTGCCCCGTCAAGATCTTCAATGTGGTCGACTTCCCCGCGCCATTCGGACCAATAAAGGCCACGAGCTCACCGGGCTTCAAGTCCAAGTCAATGCCTTTTAGGGCTTGAAC
>Ga0163179_10000522_pt1 | contig 27533 bp, 13 predicted proteins | sample AtlANTMetagenome_FD_109643 | JGI IMG/M metagenome (GOLD analysis project Ga0163179, IMG submission 109643) | Marine eukaryotic phytoplankton communities from the Atlantic Ocean - Atlantic ANT 2 Metagenome | ecosystem: Environmental > Aquatic > Marine > Oceanic | place: North Atlantic Ocean...
TGTACCTTCATTACTTAAACCATCTGGATATGGGTCAATATACAGAAGATTACCATGACCTTCTTTAGTTGAAATTATATTAGATGATATACCAACACCACCGATTCTTGCATCAAGTGCATTGAATGTTCCACCTGTTTGATGCATATCACCTTGGAAGGTTGATACACCAGTAACCTTTAAGTTACGGATAGTCATCTCATCGACAAATAAATCGTCTTTAATATGAAGATCACCACCTACAAATAGATCACTTATAAAAGTACCAATACCTGTAAATGTTGAAACACCAGTAACACCTAAATTTCCACCTATATTAACACTCTTCTCTATACCAACTCCACCTTCGACTACAAGGGCACCATTGTCCTTTGTAGATGAATCAGTGATATCTGCCATAACAATTGCTACACCGTTAGCATATGTCCAATCAGCACCAGTTACTTGTACTCTGTCAGTTCCGTTCTCATCATACTCTATTTTTGCGTCTTTACTATCACCAAAGGTTAGAAATATATCATCTCCGATTACTACTTCACCAGCTCCATTAGGTGTAAAGAAAATATCTCCATCCGTGTTTGTCGATGAAAGTACGTTTGCATCTAATCTTAAATTATCTACATTCCATTGGTCAACTTTCTGGTTTTGATCGAGAACAGGAACAAATCCTCTTACAGCTGCAGAAGGGTTACTTTGACCTGCAACTAAACCTGGTCCAATACTTAATAAGTCTGTATAATATCTACCACCAATTACTTGTGGGTTTCCTGCATTATCTCCAACATATAATCTATCACCACTATTGGATTGTGTTCCACCTCCACTCAGGGTTACAGCAAGTTCACCAAAATTCAGACTGCTCGGAGCAGTCGTTCCAGTTGATCTCTTTACTCTTATAATACTTGCCACTAGAAGCTACCTCCGTTTATGTCCAAATTCTGTGTTGCACCTGGAGTCAACTCCAAAGTTCCAGTCCATTGTTGTGTTGTACTGTTGTATACTAAAACCATTCCATTCTGTGGGTTACTGGCGTTCACATCACTTAGTTCACCAATAGTTCCTGCTGAAGCACCTGCTAATGAAGATGTAACCTTAATAGCATTTTTTTGACCAACTCTTACTTTAATGTCTGTCATTATTTCGTAATTCCTTCTCTAACAAGAACTGAACCTTCTAATACTCTTGTAACTTCACCCGCTGTATCTGTAATGAGAACATCGTACATAAATCTACCAGGTTTAAGAACTGCAGTTTGACTTGTTGTAAGTCCAACTCTTATTCTTCCACCAGAAGCATTTATAATCTGCGTTGAGAAATCTGTCGCAGAACTAGCACCAGGATGCTTTCGCATCTGTGCAGTTGCAGTGAAACCAGTCAAATCTGTAGCAGAATTTGTATCTGCACTTTCCAAAGTGAAAATTTGAGAAAATGTAGTACCAGTATTAACAGTTAAATTACTTACGTAAACTGCCATTTAAAAACAATATCAGGATCTAAGATATATTTATATTTAATATAACCCGTCTATTTTTCTACTATCAATCTGAGCAAATTCTTTATTTCTTCAATATCTTTTTTCATATTATCTAATTCTTCTTTCTGAGTTAATTTTAATCGTCTTGATTTCTTATACTGAGAAAATCCATGACTATCAGTATTTATGATAGCCCCAGATTTTTCATCTCTGTATAAATTTTTGTGCCCTTCGACTGGTATCATGCTAACGCTAGTGTTCTGAAATCTTTAAATCTAGGTGCTCGTGCTTCATTTGTTCCACTACTTACAATTTTAATTTTAAATCCAGTAAATTCATCTAAATTATCAGCACTAAATTGATACTCTTTGAATTGATCTGCAGTACTTGGTGAAACAAAAGCATCTGGTTTACCACTATTCTTGGCAGGATCAATTACCTGATCACCAAAACCATCTCCATCAGTATCATTCAGATTATCAAAACCAGGAAATAGTTCGTATGCTAATTCAGTTTCACTTCCATCTTCTCTAAACAATTGATAAAGAACCCTGAAGTCTGCAGATGAATCACGATAAGCAGCAACTAATACTTTTAATGATGTTGCAGGATTTTTAAGATCTACTCGATTACTTATATAAACTGCAGCATGAGGATCACCAGTTGTTGCATTAGACCTACCATCTTTTACATAATCATCTATTGGTCTATTAAGTCTTGATCTTCCATATAATATAGTAGCAGTTGAAATATCCAAAACTGGAGATAAATTAGGATCATTAGTCTGCATCCTAATACCTAAAGTGAATGAACGATTTAATGGTAATCCAGTCAATCTTGTATTTTCATTAACTCTTGAACAAACTATCCTTGGTGTGTTTAATTCATTTGGCACATTAAGAGTTATTGGTTCATAACCTTGATCAATGAATGGAACTTCTCCACCACCAGAACTTGTTCCTGAAACTGTTCTAACTTGTGCTGTTATTGTAGTAGCCTCAGTTGGTGTCAAAACACTAAACTCAGGTAAAATTGCATTAAATTGATAATTTTGTGATGCAAAAATGTCTTCCCCACCAACATTTTGTTCTTTTGTGAAACTTACTTGACTATCACCATTTGATAAAGAACCTCTATCAATTTCAAGATAGTAAGAATCAATATCTCTAGCATTACTCAAAGCAGTAATATTAGTCATATTATGATCTTTATTAATGTTTCTTAAATCAACACCATTTAATTCATACTTATATGCAATATCACCTACCTCATGTGTTCTAACAATAGTTCCATCAACACCTCTTGTTCCAATTCCCAATTGATTTGGTGCTTGTATGCTATTATAGAAAATAATTTCATTGTTTATCTGTACATATCCTTGTGCAGTAGATATTCCATTAAATGAGGCAAATGGAGTTGTATTTGCAACTGATATTACTTGATCACTAACATCTAAGAAATCGTCAAGAAGAATAGGAGCAGTATCAGGTTCAACGTTTGCAAGAGTAACTACGTTGGTATCGGCTTGCATACCATGATTATATTGCTGAATTTCAACTATATTACCAGCATACTTATCATCATAAGTTGCAGATGATGTAATTGTTGTACTACCATATGAAGTTGCAGTTGCACCCTCATAAACTACAATTGGTTGACCTGTTGTAAATGTTTCACCTTGAACATTATTCAAATATAATGTCCCTACACCATTTGTTGCTGAAACCACTAATTGTGCGTCGGAACCTTTTGTAACGTTACTTGTTGTTATACCAATAACATCCCCAACAGCATATCCATTACCACCTGTATTGCTTGTAATAGATGCTGTTGATACTTGACCAGAAGCATTTGTGGCAATCGTTGCTGTTGCTCCTGATCCATTACCTGTAATGGCATATAATGGGACACCACTATATGTTTGACTTCCTACAAAACCTGTTCCACCATTAGTTACTCCAAGGGTTTGTGCTGGTCCACCAGTTCTTTCAATATATCCCTGAATTGGATTTCCTGCTGTGGCATCACTTACCTGAACACCAAGAGACATTTTTGCAATTGATGATGCGTGTGTTGTAGTTGTAATACCAACTTTTAATTTTCTTGGTAATGTTCTAATTGCATTAGGAAGCAATCTTTCAATAATTCCAGAATTTGTTTCTAACTTAGGATTATAGAAGAATGCAGTACCTGCAGTAGTTGAGAATTGTGCTTTACGTATTTTGAATTTAAGATCTTCAAACTGGCTAGGTGTCCAAATAGTACCATTCTGTGATTTAAATAAACTACCACCAACATATTGACGAGTAACAACAACTGCTTCAGCATCAGGTAAACTCTGTGTATTAACAGTTCTCTCACCCATCTGAGCAATCCATGCTTCATAAAGATTTGTTGTAGGTGCTAATAATACAATTGCATATTCAGTTTCTGGTTCAAGAGGAACAGGAGAAGGGAATTTTACTCTTGTTGGTATCTCAGCATTAGATGATATATTAATATCACTTGGATTGAGAACAGCACGAGCATAATCTTGAACGAGTGTATTTGTTGGAAGACCCAACTCCATTGTTCTTAATTCAACTGTTAACTTTTGCTCTGGATCTTTATTAGCAAGGAATATATCAACTGCAGTTACAAATCCACCAGTTTCATCAGTTGTAAATGATTGAGCAAGAGGATCAAAGAACCATCTTCTTCGTCTGACAGTTTGAACAATAGTAGTTGTAAATGTGTCTATTCTACCCTCTGTTCGATAATTAGTCTCACCAGAACTTATTAATAAACTACCAGGTAATGGTTCTGCATTCTCTGCACTTGATGTTAATTTAAATGCACTAGTTCCTGTTCTAAATCTTAATGGTGGTGGTGGAGTTGTTAATGGATCTCTAAAGAAGAATGATCCATAAAGATCTCCATATGTATCAGCAACTAATCTTACATTTGATACACTTGCTTGTGCACCACTACTCTTTCCTAATAAAGTTACACCACTTGTAGGAATATATCCATAAAATCTTCCCTGTGCTTCATCTGCCATTGACGATATATCAATGTTTAAAACAGTTGTTGATGCAGAATAAGCACTTCCTAAACTTAATGAAGTATTATAAGGATTTGCATTGAATGTCTCACCAGGTGAATTTATATCTCCCAATTTATGATCTGGTTGAGCAATTCTGAATATTGCAACAAGATTACTATTTTGATCATAAGCTTCTACAGTTTCACCTTTAGTAAATATTCCATTTACCATTGAAATTTCAAGTAGTTTTGGAACAATATCAATTCCACTAACACTATCAAAGAAAGGATAGAACCTAGCAACAGGTCTTAATCCATTAGCTGAAAAAGCAACGTTTCTTGACCTTATATGAGTATCAGGTTCTTGACTTGTTAATACTCGTTCAGTTGTTGTTGTAATCCTTCTTGAACCACCAAACAAACCACCTAATATAGCACCAAATAAACCAAAAACTAGCAGAGCTCCGCCTACGATCCCTGCAGCTGCAGCACCACCAACACCAGCAAGTGCTCCAGTAGCACTGAGTTGAGTTCTTCTTCCTCGTGTTACTCTTACAATACCACCATCAACTTCTATAGTTCTAACCCAACTATCAGCAAATGGTTTTAATTCAATAGTACCAATAAATTCAACCATATTAAATGGGTTGACATTTTCAACTCTAGATGCTAATGGTTGATTAATCCAATCAATTTCTTCATAAGCAACAGTAATTAAATCACCAGTTTTTTGAACATTAGTATCTAATAACTCAAGATTTTGAGAAAAATCTGCTGTATCAACATTAGTTGTTAAATCTAATGCTAATTCTGGTTTCATAGACCAGAAATCTGCAGCAACATTTAACTCTCTAGCCTCAGAATTAATTGATACTCTCAAATCTGGATCACTACTATCTAAAAGATCTGCATTTTTAAAATCATCAACAAAAAATCCAGTTTTAAATCTTGATAAACCATCAACATCTTGAACTTGTAAAGTTTTTGTATCCAGTTCAAGTAAACTTAATGAAGTAACTTCTTCTAAAGTTTCTATTCTATCTTCAAGTCTACCAATATCTCTCATAGTATATCTGGTATTATCAGCAACTCTTATAATTGCATCATCGGGATTATAAAGATAAGCAGGTAACTGAATTGTTGCAATTTCCATTGCATCACTAGTGCTTGGTGGAACTGCAGGATTAGTTGATGAAGTGCCTTGAATTACTGCTAAATTTCCTAAAGTATCTAAAATGACTCTATCATTTCTAGGTAAGTAAAAATTATAACCTATAATTGAACTCTCATTTGGAGTTGCAACAAATGATGGGTTAAAACTATTTGCAAAAGTTCTATTTTGAAATGCAAAAGGTGATTCTGCACCAGTGTAAGTTGAAACTCTCGGTCTGAAATCAATCGTATCGGTTGCTCTTAAATTATTTTTTAGTAGTGGAATATCATTTGAAAATCTTTCTTCATCATATGATGCAACTGTGTAGAAATCACCAACGTCATTTGTTGGAACATCATAACGATCATATACAACTAAAACTTTTCTGGTTGCAGGTGGAAAATCAACTCTTCTTACAAGTCGTGAATAATCATAAAATTGTTCTCTCTGACCCTTATCAAGTTCAAATCTATTAGTAATATTTAAGTTATTTCCAACAGTTATAAGTTGTAGTAATGTAGATATATTTGATTCGTCAAAATTACAAACTTCACCTTTTGCAAATTTAGTCGGTGTTAAATATACTATTTCAACTTCGGTTGCAGATATTAAAGATGTTATCTGTGCAACAGCATCACTATTATCACCTATAATTTTTTCACCTAAAATAGCTGTTGTATCTAAATTTAAACCAGATGGAAAAGTTAATTTATCAAGCACTGGTGAATTATTATCTGTTGATTCAAATACACCCAATACCTTTGCCACATCTGGTTTATTTAATGATATCTCTCTATCCTCTACCCTTAAACCATAACCAGATGCCTGATCCATCCCTGAAAGAGATGTATTAATCCCTACAGCAGTCTTAAGAACTTCTAATTTTTCACTTCTAATATAATTCTTTACTTTACTCTTTAATGCTTGTTTTTTAAGAGTTGTTGATACAACAACATTTGTCTGACTAGCTGTTAGTCCATTTATGGTAACAGTTTGACCATCTGAACTTAAAACAAACTGATCTGCTGTTAAATCTTCAATTGCTCCATTAGAATAGTGAACAGAATATCTTTCAGCATCAAATCCTTCATAAAATGCACTTGAAATACCACTGGCAGCAAGATCAAATGTTAATACACCAGACCCATCAGTGCTTTCTCCTGTTATATTTGTACCGACAGTTAGATTGGCACCCGATAAATTAATGTCAGATACATTCTTATTACCTAATTCTGCATATAATCCCTTAGTTTCATTTAAATTTATATTAGGAACACCAAATGAGAAAGTCGTAGTTGTTAGTACAGATGGAACAGTACCATTACATACACCTGCTATACTAGCAACAGAACCTACAGTTATTGAAAGTCCATCTGTAGATACACTTGTAACCCTATTAAATCTTTCAGTTGCTTCATCTGGCAACTGATATCTAATAATTGTATCTGTTTTTATACCAGTAAAACTTCTACCAGCACATGTAGCAACACCAGTTACTCCAATATTTAATTTATCTACAATACTAAAACCAGTTGGAATTCTTCTTTGTAAAACAGTATCAGCAACAAAATCAGAAGCATATCCAGATACAGAAGATGCATCCTGATAAACTGATTTAATATCTTGTATACCAAAAGTTCTAACTGTTTGAAGAGATCTTGATAATTCTGGATCTTCATTAATAATTATTTGTTCACCTTGTACAAATACACCAGTAACTTCAGATAACTTATGTTCAGTATTGCCACCACCTGCACCTACTGTGTAACCAATAGCACCACTACTCACACCTCTTACTCGTGAAGCATCTGGAAGTTGAGCATTACTTACAGATTGATTAAATACTAAACGAGTAAATGTTTGTATATCAAATAAATGTAAATCCCATTCAGTTGTATCTCCAGCATAAGATGCGTTAGATACAGTAAATGAATAAACTCTTGCTTGACCTACTAATTCACCAGTTCCAGCAGTATTTGAACCAGTTCTTTGATTGTATAATTCAACTACTTTAGTATCATAATTGATATTTGGTACAGGAGCACCAAAAACATTATTAACTCTTAAAATAGTTCCCATTTGATAGGGAACTAACGAAGAATCTACTATTTGTTTGTCTCTTGGTTTGGCAACATCTATCATTGATACACCACCAAGAGTTACATCATATCCCTTTACATATGCTTTTCCAGCAGATATTTTAACACACATTAAATCATCTGATGGTGTATTTTGTTGATCTGTTACCTCATTTGATCTAAAAATACCTTCATTTGATATACCATCATTTAATGAATTAAAGACTTGAACATCGAATGGTGCTACTGAATAATTTCCAGATTCATCATATGTTCTTGTAGCAAAATAATCTCTTATTAAAGAATAGTCTGATTTTTTGACTATCTTTTTAATTTCACCTTCATCTACTCTTAAAAGTTCAATAAAGTTTGTGTCATTAAAATCAGTTAGATTTTTCTTTCCTAATGTTGTAGTTATTTTTAATCTATCAGCACCTGGTGCAGCAAAATTTGAAAATCCTCTTGCATTATCATATAAAGAATCATCATTTTTAGCAGTAATTAATTGCTCATCAATATTTAAACCAACTCTGTATGATGGTGTATTTGTATAAGGATCTAAAACAATTTTATCTGTAGATACATCAACAAAAGTTCCTCTAATAAAATATGTTCCAGAAGATATACCAACTGCGGATCCAATGGCAGAAGCACCAGTATCTACTAATGTAAGAACTGTTTCTCCTTCATTAATTGCAGTATTACCATAAGTAAAAGATTCTTGAACTATTAATTTTTCACCATCATCTAAATATGATATTTGATTATCATTTCCAGACTCCAAATATTTTACATATATTGTTAAATCATCTATTTCTGTACCAGCTCCTACTAATTGATAACTATCAATCGTTAAAACAATACCAGAAGTTTGACCTTTTAATCTTAGACCAATTAACTGTTCTAAGTATAAATTAACTGGAATACCTAAATGATCTTCTAATATCCTTACTGAATAGTATTGATTGTCAAAATTAATATTACCAGGTATCACCATAGACCCATCTTTAAAGATGTGACTACCAAATGATTCAATTTGATTTTGAAGAATTGATTGAGACTGTGTTAATTCTCTTGCTTGAACAGGGAATCCTGGTTTAAATAGGACTTTGTAAAATTTATCTTCCTTATTAAAATCATCATAATAAGGACTTATATTTAAATTTGTTTTTTGTGGCATTTTTTAAAATTCCAAGATGATTTTAATGTCTTCCTTTTGTCTAGGATTTCTAGTAACTAATGGTCGATTATCTAAGTAAATTATTTCACCAGACTTTTTATTTATCTCAGGAGAAGCAAGACCATTTGTGAAGTTAACTCCCAAAGATATTACCTTGTTTCCTGATGGATTAGTACTTACTCCAGTAAAGTTTTGATCTACAGTAGCAGAAAATCCACTTGTAGATATTATACTTTCAGCTGAAGATTCAAATGCTAGAACTTTAGATCCAGTTGTAATTCCAACATAGTCTGTCTGATCAGCACTAGTTTGATTAAAGAATAGTGATCTATCTTGATAATACTTAATGACATCAGTGTCTGTATCATAAGAAACAATGTATCCCTCTGCTGTTCCACCAGTAACGGTTTGTCTAATTTTCTCTCCCATAACTGGAGTTCCAGTTGGAGAAACAATTTTTATTGCATTAACTGATGAAAAATCATTTGCAGTATATATTGATGTTGATCCAATAGATGTTGGATTTTTTATAATACTAATTTGTGAAAATTTAGTATCTGTTGGAAAATCTTTAGTAGAATCATCAAATCTTGCATAAACTAAAATTTTATCAGTTCCCAATTCTTTATATAAATCAAAACCATGACCTCTGGATGGTGGAATAATTGGTATTAGTTTAGCAAAATTACCCACAGATACACCTGAATTACCAAGTGGACCTAAATCAACCATTCCATAAGTATATCCTTGACCACCTGAAGAAACGACTGTTTTTATTATTTTACCATTACTGTCAGTGTCAATGACAACCTTTGCACCTGTTCCATCTCCAACAATATCAACTTCCTTACCAACAACATTTTGAGAATATCCAAAACCTTGTTTGTCAATATAAACTTTTTTGATTTGGTTGTTGTTTATAGTTGAGTCTCCATTCTCCCTTACAGATTGTATTTGAGTTTCCGATGAAGTTGGCCAGTCACTAGGAACTGAAATGTATTCAGTTGAATCAAATTTTATAATATCACTTGGAGGAACAGTAAAAAGATACTTCCAAACATAACCATCACCACTCTCTCCTGCTCTTGATGGTTCTAAATCAGTAAATAAAGGTTCATCCTGTGATGCATTTCCTGTTGAACTAATACCAGTAGAACCATTATCAATACAAACATACACATCAAAATTTTTATTAATTACATAGTAATTTGCTGCATATAATCTTGTAGAGTTTGTTACTGGTGATGGATTAGTGACACTATAATCATGTCGATATATTTCATATCTTGTACCTTGTGTCCAATCTCTTCTTGTTATTAATCTTCTTATATTCGCACTAGTAACCTTTTTACCAAATATTTGAGTATCTCCACTATGATCTACATAATTAAAATTATCTGTTGGACTTGGTGTGTTTGTATTCCAATCTGTCGTTCTACCAAAACCAACCGCAAGAGTTGGATTGGCAAGACCCAATGTAATATAATATGAATTTGCAGAGTCATCCACTGTCTCTACAAAGTTGTTTGCATTTAGAATTCTAAATTGATCTGTTACAATTGCAGCCATATCATTAGCTTTTTTCTATATTTATACTACCCAAGATCCTTTCTTAATGAACCACTGTCCCTAAGACCGAAATCTCTTCTCTGAATAGATGGGTAAGTCGTTAATCCAGAGTCTATTGTTAATCCAGTAACACCTATTGATATAGGATTCGCATCCCTTGTGAAACCTGTTAATCTTCCCCAAGAGAAACCACCGATTGTTGAACCAGAAGTCTCTATACCAGTGGTATTAACACCACTCATTATATTACATGTAATAATACCAACACCAGAATTATAGGCATTTATGAAGTAGATATTATCAACACATGTAGTTCCAGTTGCAACAACAGTGGAATTATCACTCACAACTGAGGTAACACCATGTCCAACTTGTGTTCCAAATATGTATATAGGATAACCAACTTTCAGATCTGTAAGAACTGAATTTGGATTATTTGTTAAATCAGCACTTATATTAAATTTAAGTGCTGTTGGATGTCCAATTCCACCAGTTACACCTATACCTGTAATCGCACCATCAAATCCTTGTATGACAGTGATAGTATTAATATTGTCTTTAATTGGTCTTGGAAGTTGAGTAAGAACTTGAGGAACTGCTGATATCGTATAACCTAAACCAGGATTTGTAATTGTAGTGTTAGTTATAACACCATTAGTAATAGTTGCAGTTGCTGTAGCAGTTACTCCAATTCCAACCCCAATAACACTAGGTGCTGATATTGATATAGATGTAGTAGAACCTACATACCCACTTCCAGAATTTGTTATGTTAAGTGCTTGAATTGTTCCACCAATTGAAACAGTTGCAGTAAATGCAGCAGATACAGGATTTGTGGAACCAACTATTAATCCACCAACCACAATATTAGTTAAAGCAGAGTAATCTTCTTCATAATTAAAGAATTTTGCATTATCAAGGAATAATTCATCACTAGTTGTTGTTATATCATCAATAATTTTAGCAGTTGGATAAACCTGAGATTCAATTGAATCTCTAACCTTAGATACTACTTCACCACTTATCTTCTTATCAATCTTTTGTTTAGTCCAATTGAATGGTTTATAAACAGATTCATTAATACCTAATCCAGTATAAATGTTAGTTTCAACTTCATCAGATCCTAATATTGAGAATATTGTTCTTGGATCTTGACCAGTTGATATACCAATTTTATTTAATTGAACAACATCACCTGTTTTTATAGTAGGTGTTATTGATGCTCCTGCAGAAACTTGAACAGAATCAATACCATTTGTACCTTTATAGAAGAATATATCAATAATATCATTAGCATCAGGTGCTTGTACAAAATCAAAGGATGAACCACCATCAAATGTATAAGATTCACCTGGTTCCTGCACTACCCCATTTACAAATATAAGCAATAAAGCATCAAGATCTATGAGTGATGAATCTGGATTATCTGGATCTATTTCAAAACTTAAGAGACTTGCATTATAGAATAACGGGAATCTCTTTCTTACACCATTCTGCAAATCTCTTACAGAATCAATAAAATCAAACTGTCCAAAGTTCCAAGATGAATATTGATCTTTAAACACTTCAGTAACTGTTAATTCAAAATCATTAATTAATTGTGATGTGTTTAAGAACCTATCAGTAACTAATCCAACAGGTTTAAATACATCACCCAACTTAAAGTTGTAACCATTATTATTCAGTTTAAAGTTAACTACCTCATAAGAAGTAGATCCTATACCAACCGTGGTATCAGCAGCTCCTACTTGAATATCTACAGTTACACCAGTTCCAGTATCAGTTGTTGATCCTATACCTCTTCTAGAAACTCCAATAATTGGTAAATTTTCATAGGATGGTGAAGAAATTTGTATTTGTGGTTGTGTGTAACCAGTACCTGCATTATTAATGTTAAATTTGAGTGCACCACCTGTTCCTGTATTTGTAATACCAACATTTACGGTGAATGTATTAGTAGTTTTCGCAGTGATTGCTAAAGTTGCATTATGCGCTGGATCACCACCTGCTGAACTTGGAGTAGGACCAGAACGAGGATATGAGTGATCAGTTGAGAAATTATCTTGTGCACATCTGAATACAAATGAATTTGTTGCAAGACCAACAGTATCACTTGTAGTTAAACCGTGAGATGCTTTAGTAATTACTAAATTACCTGTTGCTGGATCGTAAGTAGCACTTGTAGGAGTAAGAGGAGAACCTCCAGTTACTGTAACAGCATTAGTTGATGCACTTACAAATACATGTGTATTAGAAACAACTTCTGCTGTAATATCCGCACTTGCTCCATTTCCAGATAAATCTGTAACTGCAACAGAAACAGGGTTGCGATATCCAGATCCAAATGTCAAATCTGCCAAATACTCAAATGCAGTTCCTGATCCAACGTAAGCATGTGCTTGACCACTTACACCAATATCAGTCGTAAAGGTAGTTGTGGATAATATTCCAGTTACACTAAAAGATCTATCGGACGGAATTGTTAATGATGGATTAAATACCATACCATCCAATCTGACAAACTCATTAATATTTCTAAATCCATGATTACCTGAAGTAGTAATCTCAAGTTGACCTGTTAAGTGATTAAATGATGATGTGCTTATTCCAAATGCACCTCCAGTAGTTGCAATACCAACAATTCCAACTATTGCTCCACTTCCATTTGTTGTTGCTTTTACTTTTGATGGTGCTAAGTTTGCAACACCCAATCCACCAGTTGAACCTAATGATACAATTACACCACCTCTTGGTAGTTGATTTTGGTTTACATCTGTGTCACTAACAATTTTTTGACCATTTGATGATGTTATTCCAGTAAATATAACACTACTTGCTCCACCAGACTCTGCAAATTCATAGTTATTTCCTAAGTTATTAAAAGTGGTCGGTGTTTGGAATATTCCATTTAAAAGTAATATGCTACTTCCTGTTGTAATACCTGATGTTGTTCCACCACCAACTTTTAGTAAATGTGTAGCACCTATACCAGTAAATCCACCAGAAATGTCATCAAATATTTTGTTTGCACTATAATCCTTTCTTAAGAATACTCTTCCATTAAAGGTTGATCTAACAGGATCTAAATTTGATTGTGTCTTTTGTGTAGCATTCGCATCTCCTTTTGGTGGATCAGTTAAGTGAATTGTACTATCAACAATATTATAACCACCAGAGAACAATCTAGTTGTTGCACCAGAACTATGGTTTGTAGCCGCAGATCCTATTGCACCTCTCTCTACTGCTAAAACATTTACAGATCCAGTTTCAGTTATCGGACCAACTGATGTAGTTCCTAAACCAACATTGGTTATCTTCATAAATTCATCATTTATTTTGATGATATCATTTGATTGTATTGAAGAAATTCCAGTTACACTGAATAATGTTTGTGTATTTGTAATATTATATTCAAGATCAGTGGTTATTGGTGTAAATGCTATAGGAGACTGTATCACACCATCAATTGATATTAATGCCTTCTCATTTTTCTTAAACATCTCAAATTCATGAGCATTACCAGATCCTGTTCCAGTAAATGTAACCGCAACACCTGCTACAGCATCGGGACGAGATTTTGATATTTTAAAAGTATCTTTAGTTAATCTAATAGCATATGCTTCAGAACCCAAAGTACCACCAGCAGTTGCAATTCCAGTTAATGATACACCTTCAAATGTTGAACCAGGTGTATATACTAATCTTTCACCAGTTTCAAAGAAATGATCTTTTATTGTAAATATACCTGTTGATGCATCTAAACTTGAAGTATCTGTTGGATTGAATTGTTTCTGGAATATAGGTGTTGAATCACTTTGAAGAACAAAACTTGTTCTATTAGATCTTGAACCATTTAATGCATCATATTGTGCTATTAATAAAGATTCTGAAACCGTTCCGTATTGTAAGTTAGGTGGTGTATTTAATAAATCAAGTTCAGTATAAATTGCTTCTGTAAATACCTGTACTTGAACATTATTAGTCCCACCAGTATAAAGAGGATCTGGATGGAAGTTAAGATTTAAATCATTACCAACTAATGTTGAAGAAAATGTTCCTATACCTGATGTACTACCTATTGATAAGAATGGATATTGAACAGAGTGTGAATCAGTAGAATCATGTGCAACTAAAACTTGATGAAGAGCACTTGTAGATCCACTTGAAACTCTTACAAATCCCTTAAGTGTGGAAATTTTATTCTCTAAAAATGTTGCAATTGTAGATGCTGTTGATACATTTGAAAAGTTTGATTCAAATCTAACAGTTTTTTCAGTACCATCTAATTGACCTAAGTTTTTAAATCTATAAGTTCCAATACCTGATGATGTTGTACCAATACCAATTATTCTTGATCTAACTAAAACTTCATTTGGTTGATCATTTTCAAATTTTAAAGATAGAATATTTGAATTAATTTCTGAGGTAAATGTTCCTATAAAATTAGATATTGCAGCACTCTCAGTATCTGAATAAAATTCTGCAATGTATGAAGATGATCCATCATGTGTTAGATATAAATCAACAAAATTAGTTTCATCTGTATTAAGATCATTCACTTCAATAGATGCAAAAAATGCATCTGTATTATTAATATTAGTTGATATTATTGTAGAAGTAGTTGCTGTTGCTACTGTGGTGTTTATACCAGATAAGTTTATGAAACCTATTGATTGAGTTCCAATACCTGTTAAATTTGTATTAAATGAAGTTTGAAGTATCTTAATATCATAATCATTATTTTCTGGATCATCTGGAGTAAATTTTAAAGATACATTCTTCGATGTATCCATTTGTCCAAGTATTGTTCCTAATTCTGATGGAGTTGTATGAACTTTTGATCTCTCAGCAGTGTACATATTTAAATCATCTTTAAATATGATAATATCTGATATTTGAGTATTTCCTGTATTTGGATCTTTGATCTGTACTAAGAATGTTGCATATCTTGCATTGATTGATAAATCTAAAAACTTAGTTAAAGTTGTAGCATTACTCTTAAATAATGAACTTATATCATCTATTTCTAAAACACGATTTGTTTTACATTCAATATAAGGAGATAATTTTGTATTTTTTAATTTAAGAAACTTAGATTTTCCAGCATCTGTATCAATATCTAAAGCAAAATCAAAATTATTAATAGTATCAATTCTCTTTTGCTCAATAAAATCTAAAGCAAGAGTATCTGCAAAACTTGAAGTTGTAATACCTACATTGGTAATTGATGTTATTCCTACGTCTGCAAAATTTTTAAGTCCACTGGTATGAAGTAATCTATTTACAGAACTGACTAAAGTATCATAAGTTACTGAACTTTTTACACTGTAAGATAAATTTTGATAATAATCATTATCTGGAACTCTTTGATAATCTTGACTTAATTTACCAATATCATTATTCCAACCTTGTTCCTGTCTTAATGAATAACTTATATCAAATCTTCCAGAATTTTTTGATATATTATTAATTGTTGCTATAGTACCAGATACAAATCCTTTTATGAGTTGACCTCTAACCAAATTAAAGGCACCAGGTGTTAGTTCTTCAATTTTTATAAACTCATTGGTGGATATAGAAACTTTTACATCTACAGGAATATATGAAGTTCCTACAAAAGCTAATAATTTTTCACCAACACTAAACTTAGAATTTGTTTGAGTAACTTTAAATTGTGGATAATCATCTTTGCTTATTATAGTTCCATAAGAATTTTGAACAGTTTTTGCAATACCTGGATCTGAAGTAATATTAGATAAATTAAAACTAACTGTTGCAGGATTGGTATTATTTACAGCTGTTACTTTGAAGAACTTATATCCATTATCATCTGAGTTAAATCCTGTCCCAGTATCTCCATGTTTTTGAAGACCCTCTACAAATATCTCTTCATCTACTACAAATGGTGGAGTAGAGAAACCTAATACGGGAGTTACTAATGTGCATGTACATAATCCAGCAGAAGCACCTGTTGCAGTGTATACTAATCTATTAATCGTAGATCCATTATCGTTATTTACCGCAAATATTTCATGTGTTATTGATTGCAACCCTTTAGGTGGTACAACAATATCTACACTATTTAAAGAATTACTTGAAATTAAAGCATTTAGTGTAGCAGAACCAACTTCTTCTCTGGTAATTGGATTAATAATTTTTAAATTAGGTGGTGAAGTATAATTTCTACCACCTTCAATTACTTCAATATTTGATATAGTATCAGCATTTATTATTGAAATAACAGGAGAAATAAATGCTTCAGGTTTAAGAGTTGGGTCTGATGAATATTCAAAACCTGGATTTAAAATCCTAATATCATCTACTCTGTTTATATTTGTTGAATCTGGTAATAATGTGGCATTTGTTCCTTGTGTAGATCCAACACTTACAAAAGATGGTAAACTATCATATCCTAATCCACCAAAATCAATACTTATTTTATCAATAGGACCTTTTGCTCTTGGTGATTTTGTAGAATACTTTAATACACTAGTTTCTGCTGATGTATATGATAGTTTTTCTGGGACTTTTGGTACTGATATATTAAAAGATGTATATGATGCACCTACAAGGGGTGGGACATTGAATACTGAATATTCCCCATCATAATCACTATTTAAATAATGAATTTTATTATAGTTAACAACATCAGTATCAGAAGTGCTAATAAAACCAGATTTCTTAATATTATAGTATAAATTTAAAGAATTATTAGGTGAATAATTAAGTGTAACTGTCGCAGTAGATGTAACACCAACTGTTCCTACACCTATGACTTGAAGATTAGTTGTATTTCCGACTGATACAAATTGATTTTTATAATCTTTATCGTGGTAAATATTAAGTTCATATCCCAATAAAGATGTATGTCCTACTCCAAATACTAAATTATTATCTTTTAAAACAGGTATTGGAGGATTAATTAAAGAAAATTCATGCTTACTTCCTGTGGCACCACCAGTTGAAGTTAATTCAATAATATTAGCTGGATTACTATTAACATCATCATAAGTTTCACCTAATTTAAAATTATTATCATCAACTTTAAAGACGTAATATGATTCCTGATTTGATAAACCTTCTGTTATAGAAGTTGAAATATATTGAACTTTATCACCAGTATTTAAATTATGAGCAGTAGAGTTGAAATTATTAGATGCAGTTGTAACTCCACTAGATGCAACAGTAAATGGATTAACTAATAAATTATGAGTATCTGGATCAAATCTAAGATCTATTTTAGTTGATGTTCCTATTCCAACTGATTGATTAGGATTAATAGATAAATTTATAACATCAGTATCACGTAAACCATGTGCAGTTGATACTGAAACCACAGCATCAATTTTCTGTAAAGTTCCAGTTACTTGATCAAAATTACTCTCAAATAGATATTCAAAACTACCATTTCCAACAGTTGTATCACCAACAAATGCCAATCCATCAGAACTAGTTGTTAATCCAACCTGAGTTACAATACCAATATAATCTTTAGATTTTTTGATAACATATACATCCTGACTATTTCCTGTTTCTGGTATACTAAATGTTGTTACTCCATCATCTTTAGAAACTGTTAGTGCATATCCTACTTGACCTTTAAATTTACCTGGTTTTGTTAATGTTACTCTTTGATTTGTTTTAAATGGATGATTTGGTAGTCTTATACTACGAGTTGGAGTTGAAACGATACTTACTAAATCACCTAATGTTGATGTTGCAGTTGATCCCAGACCAACAGCTGTACCCACACCAATAGATTCATGTGGATTGAAATATACTTGATCATTTAATTTTGAATCAAATACTTGAGTTTGAAGTGGAATATTAAAGAAATTTGGTATAAGAGAAAGTGGTGTTGATACGGAATGTATACCACTTGATAAACCTCTTTGAACTCTTAACACATTATTTTGAGTAAATGTGTTTAAAACAAGTAATTTTTCTGTACCTATACCAATACTACTACCAATAGAAATATTTTCTGGTATATTTGCAACATAGATGTCAGTTACAATACCAGTTGTTGCTGAATTTGGAACTTCTTGATATAAAACTGTTTGAGATGTATCAATACCAATTTTATGTGCTCCAGATAATCCTTTAATTGCTGTTGTACTTAAACCAGATATAACAACATTATCATGTTCATTTAAACTGGGAGCAGTTGAAATATATGCTGCTATATGAGATGGATCTCTCCAAATAAAAGTTGCATTGTAAGTATCAACAGTAGTATTGATTGATTCGATATTTTTGCCAGATATACTTCTAACAGATACACTTAGACCACCACCATTTGTGCTTGTATTATCAAATACTGCAGAATCACCAACTTCATAATTATCTCCAGCATTAATAATTTGGATAGAATCTATAGATCCAGCTGTAGTAGATTCTACAATAGTTGATTGTTGTGCTATTTCGTTAGATTCAACAATAAAATCATTATCTGCAAATGCATCAGAAACTTTATATGGATAACTGTTACGTATTAAATTAGAATTACTAAAATCAAATGTTGTTTGATTTATATTAAAGTTTTCATTTGATGGATCTGCTCTGTAAGTATGTCCAATAAAATATGGAAAAACTGGTAATTGTGAGTTAGAATTAATACCTACAAAATATGCATAGGTTCCATTAGGAAATTCTGGGGTTCTTCCATATCTACCATTGTGCTGATCTAAATCTCCTGCATTGGTAAATCTATAATCTTCAACAAAAAATCCATTACTAAATTGGTTTGGTCTATTAATAACACTATTTGGATCTAAAATGTATCCAGAAGTTAATATTTTAACAACCGAATTATCATCCGTTGAATCACTATATCCATATGGTCCATATATTGGATTTCCATCATATGCCCATCCAATTATTGGTGAATGACCTGAACCATCATCACCGAAAGTATTTTCTCCAATTTGAGTGGAATAACCAACCATAGAATATTGAAGTTTATTATTTGTTTCAAGTAATGCTTCACTTCCATATCTTTCAAATTTGTTTACAGTTAATGATCTAACACTTACATCAATTTTTGCTCCACTTCCTGGTGGAACAACTTTAATTTCTGTTTTATTTTGTTGGTATTGTAAACCACCCTCTAAAATAATTACCTCTTCAACTCTACCACCTCTTACAACAGCTCTTAACTTTGCACCAAGTCCAGTTCCTATTCCTACTACCTCTAAATCGGGTGCAGAGGAGTATTCTCTACCTTTTGTTTGTATTTCAACGTAAGTGATTTTACCGTCTGTTATAATCGGTTTTAACTCAGCATCTTTACCAGTTTTAATTTTTACATCTATAGATTTTTCAAGATTTAATATATCAGAACCATAACCAGATCCCCTGTCATATAATAATATGTCAGAAATAGGTCCTCTAACAACAGGAGTTGCAGTAATTATTCCTACACCTGTATGTGATAATTCATATTTTAAATTTAAGATAATATCTGGATATTTAAATACTTGGAAACCTGTTCCTTGATTTGAAAACTTAATATAATCCTTTCTTTCAAATTCTGTTGTTATAGTTCCACCAAGACCAGCATTTGTAAGTCTAAATGCATCATCATTTATTTTTAATACTTTATAAAAATTAGTGGTAGTAGTGATACCAGTTGCTGTAGATAAACCAGAAATTGTAGTTGGTAATGTCGATCCTATACCAACCGCAGTTGCATAAACAATCTTATCACCATTATTAAATCCATGATTATCAAAATGAATAGTATTAGTTACTGTATTAATTTCTGTTGGTTTTACGAATACTTGTCTATTTTTATATCCACTTCCACCATCTATTACTCGTATGTCATGTAAAGTTTTTTCATCATTATATAATTTAAATTTATGTACACCTATTTTATTAGTTGTTGTAAATCCAACCGTGTTTATACCTGCATTTAACTCACCAAGAGTTTGATATAATTTTATCGTACTGGTATTTACAACTTCTGGATAGTAAGTAGCAGTGTTTACGAGAGTTGTAGTACCTACACCAACAATAGATGATCCTGTATCTGATCCAGTAAACGAACCTATACCTAAAGGAGGATTATCATTTCGATCATATACAAGTGGTTGTCCGTTTATTATATTATGTCTATCTTGGAAGGTTATAGTTTCATCTACATTATCTACACCCCCAGAGTCTGACATTAATCTAGCATCAAAACTTATTTCTCTTTTTCTATCAAATAAAACTGGTTCTAATATAGCGCCATCACCATTACCACCTTCAATAGTTGCAGTTATTACTCTATTAATACCAAAATTTTGTGGATCAACTTGAACATCATTTATACTACCAGAAAGCACAGGTCTAATTAAAGCAGTTGTATTTCCAACACCTGGACCTGATAATGTTACTTCTGGTGGATTTATTACGTCATAATTACTTCCACCATTTAATAATGTAATTCTATCTAATGGTCCAAAGTAAATCTTATCTTCTGATTTATAATTTGTTACCTCAACACCATTAACTAATAATCCTGTTGATCCTGATATTGTTTTAACAGATGTTGCATTTGTTAGATTTGGATTAAGAGGAAACTTTTTAAGTAATTTTTGTGATGCTATCTCTTGTTCAAGTATTCCAACTAAAGAAAAAGTATGTGTACCAGATCCTGGTTGTAATGCTTCAAATTCAACAAAATCAGATATTGGAATAAATGATCTAGAAAGATATAATCTTATTTGGTTTGTATTTGATAAAACTTCAACAAAATATGAACCTTCTGGTAAATTTGGTAAAACTGTACCTTGTGCAGTATAAAAAACTTCATCACCAGTTATAAATGGGACTGGATTTGGAAAAGATATAATATTATATTTTAAAGTATTGGGATTATAACCAGAATTTGGCAATTCATTTCCAGCAACAGCTTCTGGTATTATTGATTTTGGTAATTCTGTGGTTATTTGATATGATGGTAGTGAATTAGATGCAACATAGAAGTCTTCATCCATATCATTATAAACATTAGTTATATCTGATGTTAAAATATTTTGACCAAAATCAACATCTGTTTTTGTGCTTGAAACACGATTAATAATTCTTCTTAAATCATATTCACGATTTGGGTCTGGTAATGTTGTAATATTTGATAGTAAAGTTAAATTGTTTATTGAAATGGTTGAGGTATCTACATCAATATTACCAACTATACCAGTAGCAACTACTTCTTCTTCATTTCTAAATAATACTTCAATATTATCATCAATCTTTAAACTTGATTTATCAATATCTCTTGTAAATAAAACAATATTTGCACCAGATATACTTTCTATTGTAAATCTTGAAGATGTATTATAAATCCATGAATTTGCAAAAATTTCTTTTTTTGTTTTATCTTCTAATGGGTTAAGTATTTTTTCACCAACATTTCTGACTGTTATATTTTCACCTTGTGTTAGTAATCGAATATCTGATGTTGGAACAAATTTAGATAGTACTCCAGTTAATCTTAACTCAACTTTTTTAGTTAAATCACCATTTTCATATCCATAATAAAATTCTTGTGATCTAATATCGTTAGTTGAAGTTATAACACCTACAATATTCTGACATCCAAAAAATTGATTGACTGATTTGTTACTATAGTAGATATTTGTGCTAATTCCAGAAACTAATGTACCAGTTGCACCAAATCCAACAGTAGAATCAACTGTTATAACAGATGAACCTACAGAAACATTACCAATTACCTTTGTTTTAGGACTTACATTAAATGTACCTTCAATTAAATCAATATAATTAAATCCAACAAATAAACCAATTTTATAATATACCTTTCCTTTCCTTGTTAGTGGTTCAACTTCTGATATTGATGCTTTTGTTGCACTATCAGTTGATTTTATAATTGTTTGACCAACCAAATGAATTGGATTACCAGAAAGTGCTTCAGCAAGAACTATTTCTCTTCTTATAAATTCTGCTGTTGATGGTTTTATTAAATATTGCTCTAGATCTAAAATTTTAGGAGTTTCATTATATAAAACATTGAATAATATTCTAAATGATTCTTCTGTACCTTTTGATTGGTATAATGACTTTGAATTTTTAATAAAATTACTTACATCCAGATTATTAACAAAATTTACGTTTTCTAAACCAGGTGTAAGTAGTTTTTTTGTCTTTTTATAAAATTCTTTAAGGAATAATGCACTTAAATTAACAACAGTAGCATCATTTTCGTGATTAATTGCTAATGAGTCTGAAAATACTAATTCTGATGGATTATTATCTGCATGATAAGTTGTTATACCACTAAAACCACGAATACAACCAGTAAAACTATTAGTAGTAATACCAGTATATGTTATAACCTCATCTTCAATCTTAAAAAGACCATATTCATTAGGAAATCCCTTAGTACTACTAACATTTACAGTTGTTGAAGTAGTTGTAATACCACTTATTAATTTTGTTTCTCCTACAATAACTTCGGGAGTTAAATTATCTAATTTTATGTACTGATCAAGGTTATCGGTAAGGTCAATTGGACCTCCTTGATATTCTTGAGAAATATAGTATTGCTTTAAAAAATCGACTGCCTTTGGACTTTCAGATATTAAAAACTCAGGTACTTGATTTTCAATTATCTGTTGGACTTTGACTCTTTTATCAATTCCAGTGGTTATCATATTATCCTCTTACCAGTGCTCCATTTGCATAACTTGATGTAGTCTTATATCCGACACCAGATATCTGTTCACCAGAAGTAATTGTATCCTTAACCATATTTATAGTGCTATCTCCAACTGCAAAACTGAGATATAGATCTTTTAATCCAATAACATCATTCGATTCAGGAAATGCTTGTATTTCAATAATATTATTATCTCTTTGTGTAGAAGTAATATTTACAGTTGATATAATAACTTCACCTTTCATATAATCAACAATTCCAGCAGAAGCAACAACTAATTGACCTTGAGATAATTCAGTATCACTTTTTACAATTGCTATGACACCCTTTCCACTTCCATCTAAAGTACCATCGGCACGTTTATTTGGTATATCTGTAAAATATACAGTGTCAACTTGACCTTGGATAGTAAATCCAGTGCTTTTTATATTTTTACCAGATGCATTGATATGAAATTGATTGCCATAACATAATTCATACTGAGCAAATTGGTTTGTTAGTGCTTTAAGATTTCTTCTAATCTTTACTGTCGTAATATTTGATGTAATTGCATCTTCAATATTGTCAATTACATTTAACATCTTACTATACTTAAATCTTCCACCAAATTTGTTTAAATCGGTTGATGAAGCATAAGTTATAAGACCGTTTGTAATATTTGTTTTTTATTCAGATACAGTTGTTACCTTTGATTGATCATAGTAGACATATGAATCTAATTCAACATAAAGCAATTTAAGATCAAGTATTTTCTGATTAATTCCTGCAAGAGTATATCCCTTTAAATTTGATAATATTGCCTGTTTATCAAAATCAGATACAAATTCACCATTTTTTGGTTTAATTGTAATTAACACTGTTCCAAACTCTGGTGGATCTAATTCTTCACCACCAACAACAGAAACTGATTCTGTATTTGGATATATTTGTTGTATTACAGACTCATAATCCCTTGCTGTAACTGCTCTGTACTGCGATGAATATAGTCTAGGTGCAAAATACTTAATAGAGTCAATTGACTCGATATTACCCCCATTAGATGCCGCTATGGTGGTTGTAACTGTTGGTGTAACTGTTGGTAATGAAACTTGATTTGATGAGGATACAGTGCTTCCTGCATAAGTAAAGGCAGCAGGACCATTTCCTTCAATTCCATCCGTCACAATGTAAGAAACATTGATAATAGCATCATTTTCTAACTTTTTACCAAATACTCCATCACCAAATAGTAGTTCATATCTTTCATCAGTAATTTCTTGTAATAAGTAAGTTTCTGAAGTATTATTAATCTTTAATATATTATCTACTTTACTGTATTCTCTTCCTAAACCAGTATCAGAAACACCTTTTACATAAACTTTGATGGTTGATGTATCAATGAATGAATTTTCAAGTATAAATCTTTGATCTAGTGACCCATCTACTATAAAACTCTTTGATAGATACGTTCCTTGATATATGATAATATCATTAAATGATCCAGTACTACTTACTATATTACCCGATGCATTTACATTCTGAGTTGTTGTTGTTGTAATTGTTTCTGGAATTGAAAACACATATGAAGTATCATTTGCAGAACCCACACATATTATACCAGACCTTAATGTAAGAGTTGGTGTATTTCCAGCAGTTGTAACGTCAAAAGAGACCGTTGCTTGTGCAGCAGTCCTCGATCTTGGTACATATCCAATGTTTCTTGCAAGAGAAACGACATTTTCACGTAATGTAGCAGAGTCTAAGAACGACTCATTCACAATCATGTTGGAGTTAAATGCGGTAATATACGTATTATATGCTAAAGTGTCAATTAAAACTGAAAAATTAGATCCTTCAAAGTCAAAATCCGTAAAATCAGAGTTTGCACGGAGATAATCCTTAATAGAGGTCTTAATTTGATCGAAATCGAGGTTTGTAAACTTAGTAAAGGGCATTTATCTTGTTGCTTCGAGCATGAATGTGAATTCTTGTGTAGGAGAGTCTTGTCCGACTATAATAAAGAATACAGTTACCTCAAATTCGTAAGTATCTGGTTTTGGTTGTACTTCAACAGTTACATCTTCTATTCTAGGTTCAAAGTTTTCAAGCACAATTTGAATTTGGTTCTGAATTACAGACGCAGTACCAAAATCTACAAACTCAAACAGGCTGTCACGAACCTCAGACCCTATTGCAGAGTTAAAAAACCTCTCAGTAGGGATAGTTTGTACTAAATTTCTTACAGACTTCTTAATTGCATTCTCGTTTTTGAGAATTGTGAGGTCTTTTGTAACTGGATGTGGGGTAAAAGACAAGCTTATGTCCTTAAATCCCCTTGAAATCCGCCTTATTGCCATATTAACAAGAGTTTTCCTGTTTTATTTATGACACTTTTTTGTAAATGTTATTATTTATCCCAATTCTGGTTCAAAAGGTGCTCTTTTCTTCTCAATTGCCGTATTTCCTGCACCTACATTCATATCAACTGCCCTTTCTTTTGCTGTTTTCCAGAAATAATTTTCTTCTGAACCCAATCCATCACGATCATGACCATTTTCTACCTGATAGTACACTGTTGATACCTTAAAGTCGGGTACTTTTGGTGTTTCGGGTGTAATACTGTTATCATAGATACGCATTCTGTTGTTTGGATAGAGTGCAAACTGTCCGTTATCCAATTCTAAGAGGTTATGAGACTTGTGTTCGGCAGGTTGTTCACTTGTAGAGTAGTCAATTGAGTCTACATCTTGGTGATAATTGTCTAAAGTGCAAATATATGTGCCAGTTTGGTTGCCATAATCTCTTGTATAGACCTCATAGTGCATTGAACCGATAAATTGCTTCTGAACTGCAACGACTCCATAGTCCATACAGTTCCAAAACTGTAAATTATGCAGTGTCATGTCAGGAGTTGGTGTCTCTGGGTCAGATGTAAACGCAGAAATCGGTAATTTATCAAACATTGCAGCATATTCGGGTAAATATGTCTCAAAATAAAATGCACGACCAGGTATACTCTTCGCAGATACCCAGACTCCCTTTACAAATTCACCATGACCACTCTTATGGTCGGTCAAATACTCTTTTCTTACCCAGACTTCGTATGAAGGTAGGTTCGCAATTAAACAAGCCACTTATTTTCCCTGTCCTCTAGGTCTTTTACGAGCCGAGTTACGGGGTGTTGCCGAGTATTTCGTGTGTTTTCCACTTCCTTGTCGAGTTTTTTTCGGATGTGAATCGATTGAATTGCCTGTGTTAAATGTTTTTGCCATTACAAATTGTCCTCAAGTTTAAAGTCTTCTGGTACATTTTTTACGTCTGTGTCAAGTTCGAGCGGATGCGGTGTACCATTCTTAAAGAACTCATCTGCTAAGTCCTGCATCTTCTCAAAATACTCATCTCTTAAAAGATTCTCATGAAGAACCTCTCCTTTATAAGAGATACTATATAACTCTGGTTTTTTCATGTCCTACTCTAATACGTGGGTCGCACATAATTCGGAAACCTGCCTCCTTTGCATCAAGACAAAATGAGACATCTTCTCCGCACATATCTTGAACTGCTCCAGATTCAAATATCTGCATCTTCGGAGCAAACCAAGGATACTTAATACCTTCATCTTCAAATACTCCATGCTTGATAAGTAACCATCCGAAACCTGCATAATCCACTGTGAATGGTTTCTTTCTTTTTGCGATGGAATCTAAAGTCTCATGGTTCATCACTCCACCATTACCTTTGAAGTCATCTTCATCTAACCAATGTGCAACTGATGTCGTCTTACCATCTTCTGTGCAATACCAACCAGATGCAATCTTTTCATCCATTAATACAAGTTGATAGAACTTCTCAACATTAAAAACGATATCTGAGTCAATCCATAACTGATAATCATACTTTAATTTACCATCCCAAGGTAACTGGTCAGGACCTCGAAGAACGTTCGCACCAAGACACTTACAACGGGCAAAATTGACCATTGATGAATAATCTTGTGATATTTGTATACTTGCCTTTGCTTGAACTAAGTCAAAACAAAGAGTTACAAAGTTCTTTAGAAATGTATATGATACTCCTCGACCTGGCAGACAGAATACAACTGTCTTACCTGCTATCATTCTTTTTGCTTTATCGTAATCCCATTCTGGTGTGTCTGCCTGTTTTTTTGCTTTTGCAGCTGCTGATTTAACAGTAAATCCTTTTGCCATACTAATGTTCAGTTATAATTATATAATACACTATTATCTATGTGTTGTCAATAAGAAGTTATCTTTTTGTTTTGTTCGGTTTACCTTTCTTATAATTTAATTGAATACCTTTTAAGTTAAGTAAAACCATCTTTGTTTCTGTCATTGTCTTGTCATAAAAGACAACTGTTTCTTCGTGAATGCCTATGTCGCCACTCATAA
>Ga0163179_10000523_pt1 | contig 27528 bp, 27 predicted proteins | sample AtlANTMetagenome_FD_109643 | JGI IMG/M metagenome (GOLD analysis project Ga0163179, IMG submission 109643) | Marine eukaryotic phytoplankton communities from the Atlantic Ocean - Atlantic ANT 2 Metagenome | ecosystem: Environmental > Aquatic > Marine > Oceanic | place: North Atlantic Ocean...
CCGAAAGGCAATGGTTTGCTCGGCTTGTTCTTCTTAGCTGCCCATGTCAACTTGGCTCTCAACTCACGTTCTGCTGCCTCCTTAGCCAGTCGCTTCTGCTTGCCCAGCTTGCTCTCGGTCGGGAGAGACGCCATGATAGCGTCCCACTTGGCCTTGTCCGCTGCTGCCTTCTGCTCCTCGATCTCGCGGTCCTTCTTCTGCTGTTGTCGTTGTTCTTCTTCTTTCTGTTCCTTCTGCTCCTCCACGTAGTTGTAAAATTCCTTCATTGTCGTGCATCCTGTTTCTTTTGCCGTTGTCGTTGAGGTAAGCACCACCAGAGGTGGCGCAAACCCACGAGCGTGCCGTGCCTCGAAGCTCGTCCTTTCCACCAGCTCATTCGAGTACAAAGGTGGGTTTTGGACGGGCTCGTCATAGAAGGATTCGTCCTCTTCATCAGAGGAGGAGTCCAGACTCGACTCGTGGGGTTGCTCTGACCATTCATCATGGTCTGAGCGGTACATATATGGGACATGGTAATTCATTATTACAGACATATCTCAATAACCACCTATATACTTCCGGCCAAAAATCAATTTTATTTTGGCCCATGGGCTTAGGCCAAAGGTGGACCAAACGTAAATTAACCACACCCTGTGTGGGTGTGGTTAAGTTAAGTGAATAAGGCCCCAACCATCGCCTTATCCTGTGACTGCCCTGGGCAGCCTCCAGTTCCTCATGTAAGTTCCAGACTCGACCTTACGCCTTAGCCGCCTTCTCCTTCCACTCTGCCTGTTCCTCCTTGCTCAGTGCCTTCCATCGCTTGCTAAGTTCCTTGACGAGCTCGGCACCGCTGGTGCCAGTCTCTTCTGCGATCGCTTCCTTGTGTGTCTTCTTCCAGAAGGCCGCTGCGTAGATCCTCTTGCCTGTGCTCTTCTTCTTCGTCGACGACTTCTTCGGCGAAGACTTCTTCGGCGAAGACTTCTTCGGTGACTCTTCCTCCTCCTCAGGCATATCCCCAGGCTTGTCCCAGGACGTCTCTTTAGTCGCGGTGTTGTAGTAGTACGTCTTGCCTGACTTCTTGTCCACCTTGGACTTCCAGACTCCCTTCTTCTCCTTTGGTGCATCGTCTTCCTCCTCTACGAGCTCGTCCTCTGACTCGTCTTGTTTGGTTGAATCTTCCTCTGACGAGCTCACCTTCTCCGCCTCGGCCTCTGACGAGCTCGCCTTCTCCTCCTTGTCCTGCTTGGCGAGCTCGTCCCACTTGGACGTGTCACCCTGCTTAGCCTCCTGCCAGCGCTTGCCGAGCTCGCTCATCACCTCCTTGGGTGAGAAGTCCTCGTGTTCCTCCTTGATCTTCGGTCTCATCTCCGCGCAAAAGAACATGTAGGCAGACTTGCCACGCTTCTTGCCTGAGCTCTTGCGCTTACCTTTGCCCTTGCCTTTGCCCTTCTTCTTGCTCTGCTGCTCCTCTAGCTCCTCGTCGCTGGGTCGTACGTACGTGCGCATCTCCTTCTCATAGCGCATCTTGTCTTCATACGCAAGAATCTTGTACTCGTTCACCTCGACTGAGTCGTTCTTGATCTGGTTCCAGAGCCTGCCGAGCTCCTTGCCCACCTCGCCCAAAGAAGCTTCACCTCCAAGGTTCTCCTTTGCCTGAGGACGCATCTTCGCACAGAAAAAGATGTAAGCCGACTTGCCACGCTTGGGTGCGTTCTTATCCTTGAGCTTCTTGGTCTTCTTTGCACTTCGGCGCTTCGTCGTGAAGGTTTCAGCTAGTTGTTCCTGGTTCTCTACCCCCTCCCACAGGGCGATGATCGCGTCATACGCGGCATCGTCCACAGCGTCCTTAGCCTTAACCATGAAGGCATTCACAAAGGCGTTGACCTTTGCGGCGGACATATTCGAAGTTTGCGTGTTGCTAGTCATACTTCACTATTTGGCCTAGATACTTGTGCCTAAAAATCAAGTTTATTTTGGCCAAGCCCATATCATGGCTGCACGTTCGTAACCTTCCAGGTCCTATGATTCATTTATATTATTTTTAATATATCATTAATAAAGAGTAAACTATGAGTAATTTTAATATATTTACGCCCCAAAATGTAGTAGCACTAACTGAAGGAGGTAGTTCTACTACAAACAAGGTGGCCATGGTAGAGAAAGGCAATACCAAGATTCCCGTAATATCCAGCTTGGTAGCTGGAGACGGGGTGAATCTATCTAAGAATTTTGACGGGGCAGTTACGATAACTGCCACCGGGGCTAACGCTAATGCTACTAGTATCCAGGGAGTTCCCGTTAGTCCTTCAAAACCAACAGATAAACAAGTATTAACCTATGTAGATCAAAAGTGGGAACCTACATCACCTAATGCTACTAGTATCCAGGGAGTTCCCGTTAGTTCTTCACCACCAACAGATCAACAAGTATTAACCTATGTAGATCAAGAGTGGAAACCTGCAACACCTGTGAGGCAAAGCCGTCTCTTTTTGGTCAATGAGACTGGACCATTAACACTCCCTTCATATGATGAAACTACAGAATCTGCAACTATCTCAGTTATCCTCAATGGAGGAGGCGGAGGAGGAGGCGGAGGATGCAATGGTGCTGGAGGATCCCCGGGAACGGGTACAGATAGTCCTTATACAGGTGGGGGTGGAGGTGGAGGTAGCAGCGCTGAACGAATAAATCTTGAAAACATATTTGTAGGTTCAGGTGCAACACTTGATTTTCAGATAGGAATTGGGGGAGGTGGGGGAGCCGGGGGGAACGGTAGTAATGGGTTCCCGGGGGAAGATGGGGGGGCATCAACAATAGGATACAATAACAAAGTTATTACAGCAAATGGTGGAACCGGGGGTCTTGGTTCGCTACTAAATGGTAGTGTTCCAAATGGTGGTCCAGACGGAGGGGCTGGTGGAAGTGGTACTATAGGTGCGGTTGCAGGTGGTGGTGGAGGCGGCCGTGGTGTAGATTACACCTCGGGACCAGCAGGGGAAGGTGGTAACCCTGGAGCTGGGGGGACTTCATTTAATCCGACAAATAACGGCGATGCAGGGACCGATGGCAATGGCGGTGATGGAGGTGCCATCGGTGGTTTTTTCGGGGGCGGTACCGGTGGAAGTGTCAGCAACGGAGCAGGAGGCGGGGGTGGAGGCGGTGGGGAAACCGGGGGGAAGGGTGGTATCGGAGCTACGGGTGAAGACGGGCAAAATGGAGGGGGAGGCGGAGGAGGAGCTGGAGGTGAAGGGCAAAATTTTGGCCAGCTTTATCCGGGGTATGCAGGAGGTAAGGGAAGTGATGGTAACGCGTTAATTACATTCACTCTGTTCAAGAAAGAGCCTGGTGTTGAATATCCTTCTGGTTATGAGTTTGCATGATTTTATTACTTTTCAGTAATAAAAATAGGGGTTGAGATCTAGAAAAATTCTGTGAGCGCAACCTGGAATTCTGGATGGCCAGGTACTCCCATAAAGACCGTAACATCACCATATCCATCACCCTCCTCAAAAAATCGTACACCCTCGCGGAGGAATCCCTCTACAAAGTGCTTCTTGGAGAAGTTTACATTTGATTGAAAATGTCCACACTCGACATGAATAAGGGCCATACCCATTTTGAGCATGTCTGGAACTCCGAAATCCTCGAACTCCATAAGATAGCAACGCTGTGTACCAAATTCTTTTTGTTGTGTGTTGGTCAGGACTCGAGTCCACTCGCGGTTCTCCCAGTTAATATGGAGCTTGGTAGGTGCACCAACTCCCACTCCTACAATTCCGATGTAAAACTTCAGTTCCCCTTCTTTTCCCAGAATAATTTTCTTAATGCTTTCTGTCGTCATGATGCATTATATATATTTGAGAGTTGGTTCAAAAAAACAAAATTATTTTATACACTAAATTGTTTAATAAAAAGATAAATGCATAACGTTTATTACCGAACAGTAAGTGAAGATAATACACTTGGTGAACTGCTATCTGCCGACAGGGTTGGTAAAGTAAGCAAACCTTTTGGGACTGTATACAAAAAGACTAATATATTAGCCGTACTTAGTGATTTACCACCAGACATGTATCTAATGTGTCCGGTGTATACAGGTTTAGATGTTCAACTTGGAGTTACTGGAAAGTGTAAAAAAATTGACGGGGGGCAGCAGACCATGACTCAGGGTATTATAACAGAAGTACACGAAGAGTTAGGAGTGAAAATAATAGGAAAAATGCAGAGTCTGCGAAGTTGGGATGCGAATGTTGCAGCAGCACTGGTAATTGCTACTTCAGAAACGGTAGTACCGGCCAGGGATCCACCGTTGACAGGAGGAGAAGATGTACCAGTAAAAGTTGGATGTTTAGTAGCTGGCGAGTTGGATTATATGACGGCTCTGCTTGACAAGAATCAAGGTTTGTGGAACAATGCAGACAAACTGGAAGGGGTAGCTATAGTAAAAATTGGTTACTTAATACGCGCCTATCGCGAAGGAGCAGGTGGATACCGAGGTCGTGGATACCAAGGTCGTGGATACCAAGGTCGTGGATACCAAGGTCGTGGATACCGAGGTCATGGATACCGAGGTCATGGATACCGAGGTGGAAAAGGTCATGAAGAATCTAAATCTGACGGTAATTGGCGTAGCAAAGCCTTTTCCCCCGAAACATTGCTAATAGGGGAGAGCGTCAATGGTAATGAGTATGTATTCTTTACGAACGAGGAAGACATGTATCAAGGAATTGAGTTTAAGAATGTGAAGGATTTTTCTCCCGAAGGCGAAGTGCAGATAGGTAAAGGTATGCACGGCACTGTATCTTATGCTGAAAAAGAGCCTGGGGTAGTAATAAAACGGCAGCATGACGCCCGAACTTGCGCTGAATGGGCCAAGGAGTTCGAGGTACATAGCATAGTGTACAATGAGTGGGAAAAGATTGCTTCTAATGATCTTGTGCGTGTTAGCAAACCAAATAGTTTCGTAGAAGAAGATAAAAACTGCGAGCTTAGATCCCAACGACTCCACACCCCTGGTTCGGACCATCTCTTCCATGTGATGCTTGGCCGAGATTCCATGGATATGTACGTTAAAAATATGGGGCAAATCAAGGGCCGTGAACAAATTACTAAGATATTGGGAGATAAGCTAGGCGACTATATCAAAGCTATGGGGGAGTTCATTGCATTCATGCAGTATGGGTTAGGGTTTACTGGGAAAGATTTGGAATACGTATACGCTAAACCATATGGAGACGAAGGACGACCAAATATATATGTCTTAGATTTTGGAGAAGCTATAGACAAAGTGACGAGTGTAGAGGTTGCAAGTGAAGCTATGACGTTTGTAGATAGCTACCCGCTAAATGATCCTGACTTTTGGGAGAGTTACATGGACACTGCTAAAAAATTTGGCAAACAGGACATGGCAGAGGCTGTATTCCTGGATGCCTTTGAATAAAGTTGAATAATTTTCAGAACTAGATGCTCAAATATCGAATCATGTATAGATTAAATGTAAGCAATATGAAAGACCGAGAGATAAAAAATGCTCTTGGCATATTCGAGGAAACATTCTCATATGATGAGCTTCCTCCTCCTATCAAATTGCGCAGAAGTTATAAAACTATGTGTCCTATATGCAGAAGAATAGCCTCCAGTATTATCAAGGGTGAGAGACGTTCTGTATGTATCAGCTGCGAACGTGACATTAGCAAGCTGGCTTTGAGTGTGAAAGTAAGGCGTTGGTCTCAAGAGCGATTGCAGGTTCGTACAGCGCTTGCATATGCAGCACATCGAACTCCCCTCGGAGGATCTCGCTATTTACAAGCTATTATCTTGAACTTCTTATATTACTAGGTCTAGTCTATTGTATAACTAAAAACAGTTATACAAAATAGTCGGGGGTGATCACGAAGGTGGACCTGAGTCACAGCATATGTGGTTTCAGCATCAAATTACGAGGAAATTAAACCGCCGAACTTAAACCAAGCACTCGCAACTGCTGGATGACAGCGTTAACTGCTGTTACGGCCGAGGCCGGGTCCACGGCGAGGGGAATCACTGGTGGTTGCTCTTGGGGCGATGCATCGAAGAAACTCAACTTCCCTGGCGTGGCGCCGCCTGTGTTAGTCTGTATCCGAACTTCCACACCTCGAATCTCCACCTTGCTCGAGATAGCATCCGTATCATCGGTCGAACTAGTACCAATAGTTACCTCTGAACCCGGGAAGCCCGACAGCTGGGTTCCTTGCTCTATACTAAGTTGCGACCCTGTGGTAGTTGCACAGCAGTCTCCCATAAGAATGGGATTACCACTTAAAATAACCAAATGGTTATCTTCCCCAGGCGGGGCATTGGGGTCAAGGGGGGTACCGCCTCCGAAAATAACAGAATCGGTCTGAAAAGCTGTGATTTCAGATGCGTCTAAATGGCGAATCTGACCAGCTAACGTATTAACATTCTTGAAACTTTCGTTTCCTGCAATGGGTTGTGTTGACATTTATATAAATACTATATATTTTAAAAAAACTTTAAATACGATAAATGTCTACTAAAGAATTGCAAGAAAAAATTTCTCGTTATCACGAGACTCTGCTGCAAGAACGTGAACTCAAAGAACAGCTTATAAAGAAACTACAAGCCATTAGAGAGGTTGTGAGTCGCCATAGAGCCCCTCCGGCTCCGCGTACAGCATCAAAAGCAGGAGGTATACCATTTGGCTTGGGCGCCGTGGCTGCGGCCTTCATGCCAGTGGGTAATGCAGGGGACAATAATCAAACTTATTCAGATAAGCTTCTCATGGAAGTTAAGAATATACTCGACAAAAATTAAAATGTTACCATAAATAAATGTCTCGTTCCTCGTATGATCAACAATTACAACGTATGTGGGGTCAGGATGTGGAAGGGTATAATGCTCCGCCTTGGCCCGCCACTTCTGCACCTCAGTTTCGTACCAAAGCTGACGCAAGACTACAGAAAGCTTGGTGCGACAATTGCGCTAACCCGTCACAGCGTTCTCAACCTTCAGCCGTGTTTCCACGTGAAAATTATGAACCATTGTTCGGATTTCGCACGGAGGCTGATAAAAAACTACAAGCCTATTGGTGTCCCAGTTGTTCCCACCATGCGCCGCAACCTAAACCTCATGATGTAGGAGGTTTTTCTTTTATGTGCTCCCCTGGTTTGGGTTGTCACAAAGATAGTCGAGCTCCGGGTCAAGGTAGTGATGGAGTAAGATACTCTAATATGGCAGCATGCGAAAGTGCATGTCAAAAGAAACCTCACCCGCAGCCTCCTCCTCCCGGACCCCATCATAATTTAGGAGGTTTTTCTTTTGTGTGTTCCCCGGGTTTGGGTTGTCATAGAGATAGTCGACCTCCCGGTCACGGTAGTGATGGGGTACTAAGATACTCTAACATGACCGCATGCGAAAGTGCATGTCCAAGAAGACCTCGTCCTCCGGTTCCTGTAGGACCTTACACTTAACTCTTATCTTTAATGCTTTTTTTGCATTAAAGACGAAAACATTGTTGATAGATAAAATGTCAGGAACAAATACGAATGAACATTTTTTATGTTCTCAGCTTTCTACTACCCTACCTGGGGGAGAGAATCCTAATAAGGCCCCTCTTTTCATGTACGATCTCGGATCGAATAATCCTTCCAGCTTATTTAACCAGACCTTAGATAAACTTACAGCTCTGAACGATACAACTTGTAGAATGCTTTGTGTTGGTGTGATTGCAGATCTACAATCTGGTGCTAAATTCCCCGCTGTCTGTGATTCACCGAGTAGTGGAGTAAAGTGTTGTTACAAGGCTTCACCGCAGCCTTCGAAGAATCAAGCTCAACCAAGTTCGAATGGCAGAGGCGCTAATACTCCGGGAGGTCTAACTACCCGAGTGTGTACAGCAGGTACTGTAACAGCGCTTCGTCGGGCCATAATTTCCGCTACTAATGGGACAACTCAGCAATTCTATTTTTATCCAGATGGAACAGTATCATTTAACAAAAATGGGGATAGGGTAACTATTCCCACGGTTCTACCACCGCAACTTAAACCAGCCAACCCACAGGATGCAGATGATGCAGCTGACTGGGGTCGACTTCAGAGACTAAATACAACTGGGAACTCATATAGTCTTTCTCAGTCATCAGGGGCTATGCTGATACCTAACTATACTATGGGTTACTTGCTATTTGACGAGGGTCGCGCAAAGAATGCGAAGCCTGGTACCGCACAAGATAGAATTTTAATTCTGTATAATCCAATGCACAGAAATGAAATGATAAATTATCTTTCTGCTATTAAAAGTGATCCCAAACAAGGGTTATCCCAGTGTGCAAAGGTATTGAGTAGTTACGCAGCAGCTGTAGTTACTAAATCTAGTACCAAGACTGTTAATGGTACGTATGAGATATTCGGGGATCCGATGGGTAATCTTTTGTGGCAAATTAGTAGTGATGGCACGACGTTTAAGATGAGTACTAATAATAAATACATTGTTGGAAACGCTACAACAGGGCAAAATTCGGCATTTTGGAACAACCTGAATTTAAGTACCGAGATGGGAGCACTTAAGGATGATGGTAGTGCGTACTGTATCAGCCCATGTGCACAGTGGGTTACTCCGTCTGGAGGTACTACTATTAAGTCCAATACTCCTTGGTTACCAGGAACCAGTGGGCCTGTACTAAATACCTCAGATGTTTTGAATGGCGCTCCTGCAGACGTTAACAATGCTGGACAGGTAGCAGCAACTGCCATATTCTGGTGGATATTTACTAATCAGAAGCAGACTGCTTCCACTACATGTAAATTTAGCGATCAAAATGTAGTATGTAACACTATAACGACTAATGCAGGATCCCTACCTAAAAGTGATCTTAATCCCTTTTGCAGCGGAAGACCCAAACCGGGTGATAAAACCAAACATACTACCATGATAATTCTAGGTATTGTATTGGGTATTTTAGCGATAGTCGGTCTAGGAGCAGGAGGATGGTACCTGTATAAGAAGAGGAAAAAGTAATTTTGTTTTTTGTATTCATTCCAAACGAAATGAATAACAAACAATGTATACAAAATGGGAAGATTATTTCGATAATATACTGCCAGTGATGGCGGCTTTGGAACAAGATAAGCGGGTATATCCACATGTCCCGGTTTATCCTTCGCGCGACAAAGTGTTTGCAGCGTTCGAGTATTTCGACCCTTCGGAAACGAAGGTGGTTATTCTTGGCCAGGACTGTTACCATGGTCCTGGTCAGGCAATGGGTTTATGTTTCTCTGTGCCTTCTAGTGTGGCTATGCCCCCTTCGTTGCGCAACATTAATAAAGAGTTGCAATCTAATCTGGGAGTAAGACTGGAAAATGGAGATCTTACACACTGGGCCCAACAAGGTGTGCTACTGCTTAATTGCGCTCTTACAGTGCGAGAAAAATCTCCTGGTTCTCACTCTAATATATGGAGTGATATAACTGATGATATAGTGAGGATCCTGTCCAGTACGCAAAAAGAGATATGTTTCTTACTATGGGGAAAGTATGCGCAAAAGAAACAAGACTTGATCAATACAAATAATGGTCATTTGGTGCTTACAGCCTCTCATCCGAGCCCTTTATCGGCAAACCGTGGAGGATGGTTCGGTAATGGGCATTTCGGAACAGTTAATTCCTTCCTCGAGAGCTGTCAACGAGACCCTATCCTCTGGAGTAGTAGCAGTACATCGGCTACGAACGAAAACTGATGGCCAATTCAGCACGCAACCCATATAATAATCATCATCTTTTACGAATGCGCACTGAATACCAAGAAGCTCTTTTAATGGTTCCCATATGTCTCTCTTAAAATTAGACCGGTCAAAATCTATGAGTTTTATGTGATATCCTTGTTCTATCACATCTGATTTTGTTTTGGATATATTGTTGGTTATCTGACACTGCACAGGGAGTAGCTCAGCTATTTTTATAGCACTGGTATGTACTGTGCTAGACACATATAAATCTATGGTCATTTGTTACTCTTCGCTCACACATCTTTATATCTCACAATATGGATGTGACGTACAACATTACGTCGCAGAGTTGGGTAATTTCTATAGGTTTATTAATGAAGTACTTTACTCCAAGGTCCTTGCACCTATCACGGTCCTCGGACATTATGGATGCGGTGACCACAACTATTTTAGGAAGGTTCCATCCCTTTTTCTGATGCTCCATAATCACATCATACCCATCTTTGATAGGCATTCGTAAATCTAGTAAAAGAATCTCATAGCTGTTATTCTTAATATGGGCTTCTGATAGCTTTTCTATGGTTTCCTGACCATTAGCGGCAGTAGTAATGTCCCAGTAACCCAAGTTTTTCAACATTGTAACCAAGAGATTGCTATTATAAGGTACATCCTCTGCGATCAGTATGCGCATGTCTTTGTTGAAACTCGCAGATGTGGCAGATGCATTGGGTCTAACATCTTGAACAGAACCAAGAAACGCGCAAGGCTTCTCTCTATTTTGGAATACCCGACATATATGGGTTAGAAGTTGGATCTTATCGATAGGTTTGTCTAGTTTCGACAAGAAGTCTTTCGTAAGTGCGAATGAGTCAACAGAGGATAGTGCTATCAACGGAAGCATTGGAAGATCCTGTTTGATCTGCTTTGCTAATTCTATTCCTCCGGTGTTTGGCATACATATATCGATCAGACCTATATCGAACTCATGACGTTGAGATCCATCTCCTCTTTTCGCCTGTACCATTCTGAGTGCTTCGAGGGCAGACGCGCATATCACGGGTTCCATGTCCCATCCGAATAGCGTTTCGCTAAGTAGAATGCGATTATCGGTATTGTCATCTACCACCAGAATTTTCTTACCAGACAAAAGGGATATATCTTTTTTGGTTTCGTGCGCATATTCGTCATAAGATATGTATTTAACCGTAACAATGAATGTTGATCCTTTACCAATAGTGCTTTGTACACGTACATCTCCACCCATGAAGTTGCTGAGTTTTCTACATATTGCCAATCCTAGGCCGGTTCCTATGCATGAATCATTACCTTGTATCTGCTCAAATGCGTGAAATATCTTAGAATGATACTCCTTGGCTATGCCTACACCAGTATCAGATACTCTGAGTTCCAGTATATTTGGAATTGGAGAAGTAATATATATCATGATAGCCCCGTGTATAGGAGTAAATTTATGTGCATTAGAGACCAGATTCATCATTATTTGTATCAATTTTCTCTTATCCATCACGATAAACTCAGGAACTCGTTCATCTATCTGATATGTAAAATTCTGCTTTTTACTCGCTAAGGAGTGCTCTAAAGCATCAGTTACAGCCTGAATAATCTCTGTGGTTCTGAACGATTCGTTATCCTCTTTCATAGTTCCAGATGCCAACTTGAAGAAGTCTAGAATATCGTTGATGATCTGCATAAGCTGCAGAGAGCATTGGCGCATACTAGATAGATAATTTTTTTGTGTCGGAGATAAGTTAGTCTGCATAAGTAATTGATTGTATCCTATCACTCCATTTAGTGGAGTTCTAATCTCATGACTCATGTTCGCCATGAACAAATCTTGACAGTCGTGCGAAGTCTTTTGTTTATAATGTAAGGTCTGTGCCATCATTTGTAATAGACCAAGGGGTGCTGATAGATCTTTCAACATCTCCTCAGAGTATCCTTCTTCTTTGTTTAGCAAGTATAATATCCCCAGCTCTTGTTCTGGTTCTCTAACTGTAATAGACATGCTGTGAGTGATTGTGTAGTCAGATGTTAGATCTTCTCCGTGACCTATAATTACCCCTTTGGAAGAATTCTTGATTTCTATTATGTCGTCCAAAGTACTGGCGACACAGTTGTAATGTTCCGTGCAAGTGTCACGTGTAAAGAACACGGCTGCCTTAGAACCTGTAATTATCAAGAAGATATCTAACAAATCAGTAATGTCTTGACTCCGGTTGACAAATTTCGATAAGTATCGTATAATGTTGTCATCAGACATCTTTTATTATAGTAGCATATTTTATCTTAGACCCATCAAACGGTGCATCTCATATTCCAACATTTTATCGCTTGCGCAATTCATCTCCGGAATTTTACCCATCACTGCGCTACGTTTTAGAGTACTGGTTGATCTTGTCATTGATCTTGAGACAGGTTTAGGTACTGGTTTTTTCTGTTCCTCATCATCAACATCCATAATACTCACTCTAATTTCGCTATTATCTGTTAGGGGGCTAGCTACATTATTAATGCTTATGAGCTGGTCATATTGCTCCGGAACAGGTAATCCTTTGGTTTTAGCGTGTTTAGTATACTTAGTAAAGATGCCAGCTGACAACAAGGGCGCTGATAGTAGTAATTCCTCGTATTTGGTTTCCAGCCAGTCCATATATACTGTGGATTGCATTCTATCACGTCGGTATAACCCTAGTTGTCTTCTCACATTTCCTTCTATACTTGTATATCTAGCCGCTGCAGATTTATTAGCATTGCTTACCTCATCATATTTGCCAAACTTAACAGTTGCAATAATAATCCCTGAAAGAAATCCTAATACTATTACTATCACTGAGAATATAGGATCGTTCTCCATATTTAACGCCAGAGCTATACTCTGGAGTACGCTTGCTAAAGGACCGACGAGTATACCGCTTCCCATTAAATACTTGTGGCGTTTAGTAGCTCTTTGAGCTTGCCAAATGTGCATGTGTTTATATGCTTGTGCTGCTTGGCCTATACCCTGTGCTGCCTTTTCCAATTTATCATTCCATTCTACCTTTTGAGTTGAAGTTTTCTCCTCAGATTCGTCATCCATTTTAATAAAAAAGTAATTATCCTTTAATACTATAAAATGGCTAAGAACTTTAATCCCAAAGAGTTGATACCATGGGTAGTTGCTGCTGTATTGCTCGTAGGAGTAGGAGTAGTAATATATCTTATTGCTAAGCAGCACAAGGATTCATTTGATGTCAAGGTTGGTCCAGGCCCCCAGGTTAAAGGACTACTTGAAATTACACCTGCAAAAAAGTGTTCCATGGGACCTTACTTAACACAGAGTGGTCCTAACCATGAGATGTGTAATAAAATGTGGAGCACGAAAGAAGGCCGGGAGCAGATAGCTGACTACACATGTCTCAACGGACAGTGCGCAGTTGGGTCCGGTATGATTCCTCCTGGTAAGTTTCTGAAAGATAACCCTCCACCAGGAAAGCCCTGGGGAGTTGGAGAATACAATGGAATGCCTCTTCATTTCGAGTACACTCCTGAATCAGATGCCAACTGGAGCAATCCTAGATGCAATCCTCCCATACTTCGTAAAGATAGACCTCAGGTCCTCTAATAGAATTATAATACTTACAGAAGTATTATATGTTAAGGATCATTTGCTAGTAACGGATTATTATCTATATTATTTTCCGTACAACATAAGAGATTATAACACCAGGTCTTACAACTATATTGAGCTTCATAGGTTTTGATAATGTTTCTTGCAAAACCCGGTCTAGGTTGTTGAGTAGTAGTATTAAACCATGGCCATGCTCCATTGACCAAAGGCGCGTTGTACTTAGTGATAACATACATAGTCCGGGTAAATTCCGAAGGACTGATTAAGTTAGAGTAAATACTGAGCTCGTTGTGTTCATCACGCATGTTAGTAATAAATTCCATGTAGTTCGTTCTATTTTCTCTGGGAACTAATCTAAATTGATAGTCTAATAGACCAATGAACTTCTCCAACCTTGCTATTCTCTTGTCAATAGATTGGATTCTCTTAACATATCCTTTCTTCTTTACCCACGCAGCTATAAGGGTCGTAAAAATTGTCATGATACTGATAATCAAGCTCTTTATCCAGTTGTAGTAGACAGTATCTTGCTCACTGAGATTGAATGGATCTAAAGTGAATAAAGTAGTGAAGGACGTCATAGATGATATCAATATTATCCACCAGCCATATTTTGACTCGGTCTCTTTGACGTCTTCTACAAAAAATTGGAATATCTTTGAATAAAAGCTGAGTTCATTGTACCAACCTTTGACCTTATACCAGTCACCATCTTCCTTACTCTCTCCATTTCCTTCTCCACCTTCCTCGGTGGGAGCAGCCGTGTGATCTCCTGATAAAACATCAGGTATTTGTACAGCAAAAATATCGCTATTAGATGTTTTTTCTTCTTCAGCAAAAATATCGCTATTAGATGTTTTTTCTTCTTCGTCAGACATTTATACTTTACATGTGTACTTATTTATTTATATCTGTTATAGATATTGTCTGTAATAGACTTACGCAATCTCCTCTTTGTTTACCTTCTTGCTTCGTTACCGGAGGTATATCCTTAAATATTCCTATGAGATTTTTACTATGTTGTTCTCCCATGATTGCTATAATTTCATTACCGGAAGACTTATTAAACAATGTGATAAGTATGCTCCAGTCAGTAACTTTCTTCCACACATGACGTAGACCTTCTATAATTTCTTCCTTATACTCTTGGATTGTCTTGCTTCGGGCACCTCCTCCTTCATTAAGTTTTATAGTATTCATAGGTATAAGTACTTCCTTATAATTAATATCAAGCCTAACAGACGCGTTACCGTTACCGTTGATAGATAGTAACCTTCCTGGAGTCTTATACTTGCCCGCCTGAACTGTCATACCAGGTCTTATCTCCCATCCAAATTGGATGGCTTTCTCTAAATTCCGAAGATGCTTATCAATATCACTGGGAAATCTCATTGCTACCAACTCAAGTTGGCGTGTATTGGTATAATTTCCTGGGGATATGTACGTTTCCATGAATGTTTGTACCCCTCGAAAGAACGGTGTGATGTACATATCTATCATTTGTCGTGTATTTAATCTGTACACTGCAGCAGTATCATGATATAGCCTCTCACGATTATCAGCTCCAATCCACCAATTTCTATAGTCGTATCCCGTTATTCTTCCTCGCACATCAGGTGGAGCTCTTTTAAGTATTTCTAGAATAGGAGCTGATTTGGGCCATTTGGGTTCGTGATCTATGAATCCAGGGTCTATCTCTAGTAAAACTCGTGAATTAACATTGGTACGTAGAATGTTCAGAGCATAATCAGCAATTGTTATAGTTTTATAACCATCTTGGCAACCGAACTCTCTTTCATGATATTCACCGATAATAGTAAATAACTTATTGTCTAACACGTATTGGGCAAAAGAGACAGCACTTTGTAGTTTGATATCGGGATTCTCAACAAAGACGTGATCATCATGCTCCATGTCAACATCTATTTTCTCTTCCATTTATCTATATTTGTAGATAAATGTTAAATTAGTTTATTTAAGGAGTTTATTGAGATTTTCCTCAACGGCCTTGATATCTCCCCCAGTAACTGTGAGCTCTGGAATATGGCGTCCTTCAAGGTAATAGTGAAAACATGGAACTCCTCTAACTTGTGGCTTACCGGTATAGTTGTCCTCGACATTCTCTTTTACTAATACTACCTGTCCGGGATACATATTCTGGTACTTTTGGGCGAGTTGTGCGTAGAGAGGTGCTACTGTTTTGCATGGACCACACCAGTCAGTATAGTTATCTATAATCACAATACGGTGTTTTTGTAGAAGAGCTGTACGATGATCGGTGCTCGTGATGCGAATTATTTCTGCCATAGACTCAGGAGCAGGAGCCGAAGGATCCTTCCCCAAAGAACTGTATGAAGCGTAAGACATTTTTGTTATTGTCTAACTGTTCTTTATAACGTTTTCATTTTCAAATTTGAAGTCTATGCACAACCCTGAAGTAAAAAATGAAGAATGACACGTCCACTAACAACAGAGGAAATCGAGAATATATTGGAATTTATCAAGCCTCAGCCGGCCGTGCCCATCGACACTGCCATGTCAGTCGTAAATATGAACAAGTCTAAGTTGCGTAAACAGCTTCAGACACAGAAAATCTATCCTGCTATGATACCAATGTTACGCGAGCAGATCGAACAGTCTTACCGCAATAGCATGATTCAAGCAGGAGAAAGCGTGGGAGTTATATGTGCGCAAAGTATCGGAGAGAAACAGACTCAGACAACCTTGAATACGTTCCATAAGGCAGGGATGTCAGAGAAGACTATGACTTCTGGTGTTCCACGATTCCAAGAGCTGATCAACGCGACTAAGAAGCCAAGAATCGTCAATCATCGCATACATTTTAAAAAGAAGCATGTTGCTGTGCAAGATTTACGTGATACGGTTGGTGACCGTATTGTAGGTATGACATTCAAGGACATAGCCAAATCCATATCGGTTGGTATCAACAAGAAAGATGAGCCCTGGTACAAAGCTTATGCCCTGTTGTATGACGACGAGTTCATGGCTTACGAAAACTGTATTACAATCAAGCTCAATATGAACAAGATCTTCGAATTTAAAATCTCCCTTCAGAAACTGGTGGACTTCATCCATAGAGAATTTGATGACCTGCATTGCGTGGTCTCCCCTCCTAATCATGGCCAACTAGACATTTTTGTTGAATGTGACAATATCGAGCTACCTGAAGAGCGTATTCTATTTGTCGATTCTAGCAATGCCCTAGAGATATATCTCGAAGAGTGTGTACAACCCACTCTAGAGAAACTTAATCTATGTGGCATACCTGGAATTACAGAAGTTTTCTACATACACGAAGACGATGAATGGATTGTAGAGACTAATGGGACCAACTCTCGTGAAATTAACACAAACTTCATTAACTACAAGCAGTTGCTAGCTCTAGACATTGTAGACGAGACCCGAACAATCTCTAACAATGTCTGGGACATCTACAATATTCTGGGAATAGAAGCAGCGCGACAGTTCCTGATTGAAGAGTTCATGAGTATTTTGGATGGTATCAATGCTTGTCATCCATGTCTACTGGTGGACAGAATGACTCACTCAGGGAGTATTTCCTCCATAACGCGCTACACCATGAAAAAGGACGAATCTGGACCCTTTGGAAAAGCCTCGTTCGAGGAGACCATGGACAATTTCTTGAGTGCAGCAGCTAGAGGGGAGATTGAGCCAACCAAAGGAGTATCCGCATCTATCATATGCGGTAAGAGAGCAACCATTGGTACTGGGATGATTGGTATACGGGTGGACATTGAGAATCTTCCACAAGCGGCTCCTATCCTACCACCAGTTTTCGAAGATGAGGACCATGATGATCTAGAAGATGAAGAATTTGTTCTACCCATGGAAGAACTCACGCTGAAAGACGACGACTCATCGGATATGGATGTAGTCCCTATTATGGTAGAGATATAAGGTATTAATTAAATATACTATTGTCAAAGACCCACAGTGACCGCGTGATCTAAAGATTTTCATTGTTACAATAATAATGAAAACTCTAATCGATAAATGTGTCCTGTACTACGGACAGCAACCTGATTTTAACGAGGCCGAGATTCTGTCGTATGTGCAGAATCTGTCGGACTGGAGGGGTGGAACAAAAGCGGATGGGAGCGAAATCAACCGAAAGCAAAAGTGGCACAACGTACACGGAGACTACTTCACGAATACATGGAGGAAACGTCCGCCCCGTTGGAATTCGTGCGAGTGGGACCCGTTTCTCGAGTCTTTCATGCGTAAGGTCCAGGAATGGGTAAATCGGCAAGACGTGATCCCACCCATTAACATCAACAGTGTGTTAATAAACTATTACCGTGACGAGAACGACTATATCAAGAGACACAGGGACGATGTGTCGTCGTTCGGAGCGACTCCGACGATACTGAACATGAGTTTCGGGGACACTCGTGACATAGTCTTCACGAACTCCAGAGGTGCCCAGATCACCCAGACCCTGGAGTCGGGATCAGTCCTCGTCATGATGGGAGATAGTCAGGTTGATTGGATACACGAGATTCCCCGAGGTACGAAGCCCAAAAACGCGCGATGGTCTTTCACGTGGAGGGAGAAGATTGGATAACAATGTAGAGTCCTTTTACGAAGAGCCTGGTTGCAAAAATCTAATTATCGGAAGAGGTGGAAGAGCTGCTAATTGTCTTTCTAATCGGCGTTGACGACTTCTGTTTGCCCACTTTTTTCTACGCGATTTAGATAGACTAAGAACAATGTCTCTGTGTTTTCTTCGAAGTTCTCTGTCTTCTTTGTTTGCTTGAGTTACACTAGCTTTAGCACTCCGAATCTTAGTACATAATTTCTTTACCGCTACCGGGCAATCCTTTCTTCTAGCGAGTCTCTTCCATAGCTTTATTACTTCTCCTTGTTGCCCCAAACTCCTAAACCTATTATGATTCTGAGCTCCTTGACGACAGTAGGGGCATGAACCATCAGATATTCTGAACCAATTCACTATACATCCTGTGTGAAACTTATGACCACAATCTGGGATAGTGTAAATACTATCCTGATTACAATCGTTCATATCTACATGGCATATAGAGCACAGATCTTCTGAATCATTTGTCATTTTATATTTTAAGTTATAAGCTTTAGCTTATAATAAACAATGGATGTTGATTATAATGCCTATTATGATATACCGCCCCCTATCCCTGGGCCAGTACAGAATGATGACGGGTATGTTACTGAAGAAGAAGATGATTCAAATGCTAACTTTTGGAGCTGGATTAAAAGGAATTTTCCCGTTGCACATCCAGCTCCCACTAAACCACAATATAGTCGCCCTCCCTCGCAATCTAGGCGGCTAGACTTTGACGAGGGATTCGCTCCTAAGCGCTCCAAGGCTCGACGAAAGTCTCCTAAACGTTCAAGAAAGCGACGTAGTTGTAAACATGGTGCTCTTAAAAAACCTGTTAAACTCTCGAGTGGCCGCAAGCGTTATTGTAAGCTAGCTCCTAAACGCTCCAAGGCTCGACGGAAGTCTCCTAAGCGCTCCAAGGCTCGACGGAAGTCTCCAAAGCGCTCCAAGGCTCGACGGAAGTCTCCTAAGCGCTCCAAGGCTCGACGGAAGTCTCCTAAGCGCTCCAAGGCTCGACGAAAGTCTCCTAAGCGCTCAAGGGCTCGACGGAAGTCTCCTAAGCGCTCAAGGGCTCGACGAAAGTCTCCTTCCAAAGTGAGTAAGACTCATTACACTATCACTCAGTATACTAAGAATAAGGCAAAGAAGCTTGGTGTAACGGTGAAGAGATCTACTAACAAGAAGAAGAAATTGGACGTATTCAAGAAGGGTAAGAAAATTGCTACTGTGGGTGCCATGGGATACAAAGATTACCCAACGTACCTGAAGACCGAAGGAAAGGAAAAAGCAAATAAGAGAAGAAAAGCATACAAGATGCGCCATGAAAAAGATCGTCATAAGAAAGGTAGTAATGGTTATTATGCTGATCAGCTACTTTGGTAAAATTTAATTGTCTTTGCAATTAAATTACTTAACGTCGTCCTCGTCCTCCATATCGTCCTCGTCCTTAGGAATCTTGTAATCTCGTATGAATAGTTTATAACTTGTTATCATGAGTGAACAGACAAATAAGATCATGGTAAGGTAAGTACGGTTTTGTCTACTTGAGTTGATACCTAGACGGTGTAGCACTGGGTCGATAACTGTGTAACCTTCACCACCAAGTTTGTATTCTAACCTTGTAATGAAACATCCTCCGTTAATTATGAACAAAAATAGTCCTATAACCAGGGTTAAGAATAGAATCCAGAGAACTGTGCGATTATTAAACACCCATCCGATACTCATAAAGATGGTTAACAGGGTATGGGATATTAGCACTGTGTAGTATAGCGCCGGGTTTTCCATTTTATGTATAGTGTGGTTTTGTTTTTAACTGCAGTGTGCAGGAGGTGTACCACTGTTTGAGTAGCTAGGACTGCCATATATGGTAGAATCTCTCATTACTATTTGTTTGACATTTGGATTACATGCACTTTTGTTACATTTTTGCTTTGCATCGTAACATGATTTGACGAATGGATCTCTCATACATATATTAGCTGTGTGTGCGCACTCTTCGCAATTCTTAGTTTCACTGGCTAGGAGTTGTGCATAGTTTGCGCTGGCCATCTGACCAGGATCTGCTAGTCCCATAAATTGGTGTCCGTCAATGGGAGGTGCCCAAGCTTCATCTTCATGGTGTCCTATGAGTATTACTACTAGTGCTATCACCATTAATATCAATCCAAATACTATAACCTTACTTTGTTTTCGGTGCTGTCCGTATCCAATTAGAAATAGCCCTAAAACAATTAGTATAGCTGTGGCAATTAAATAAGGAGTTAGAGTCTTTGTGTTTGCCATATGTTTATTATCGTACAACATTTAATCTTTCATTTAATAAATATGACAGACCAAACGTCAAAAGTACCGGACTGGGCTGCAAAAGCAGCGGTGTCTGACCTTAAATCTAAGTTGTCTAGACTAGAGAATGAGCTACCTGTTATTCATTTATCACAGTCATCTTTTGCTAATGGTACGTATCGAATCCAAACTTCCGCCCGGTACGTCCTTACAGAGGATATTAGGTTTAATCCTAATCCTAGCACCTATGAGAATGATAGACTGGTAGGATATGATTGGATGCCAACACCAGAACAAATTTCTAGTGGTAAGTATCCGGTTGCTCCGGCGGGGCCATACCATATGGGGTTTTTTGCTGCTATTACCATTGAGACTAATAATGTAATAATTGATTTGAATGGTTTTACGCTTGAGCAACACATGGAGCATTATATACAACAGCGGTTCTTTTCTATTATAGAGCTGGCTGCTAGTCCTTTTATTCATGGACAGGGACCAAGCGATTTTGGACCGTTTCGAGGCCATAAGAACATTAAGATTCACAATGGAACTTTGGGACTTAGTTCGCATCAATCCATACATGGTAATGGGACAGAGGGGTTAGTTCTAGAGGATCTTACATGCTACGATTACGAACAAGCCTGTGTTCAGGTTAATGGAGGATCTCTGATCTCCATGGATAATATTCAAATCGAGAGAAATTCTCAAGACGCGTTAGTTAGAGCAACATATTCACAAGGTAGATTTATTCGGTCCTTTTTACGACGAATAATAGCGGCCGAAGATCCTATTATCAATGTCAATGGGACCGATCTGACTGGTAGTCAAATCCTTTCAGATCTAGAGTCCGAAATGGATGGTGTCTATAATGATATCATTAATTTGAAAAAGAAGCCTGACAGTGAGCTCTTTCGAAACCCCGATCCTCTTAATACGTGTGATGGGTCGGTGTATGGTATTGTGTTGAATAAGCTTGGAGCCGCTGTAGGAGCTTTTATTACTAGTTCGACACATGAAGCTAATCGACTGATATGTTTAAAGAATATTAGTATATGCGGTCTTAATTCAGACCCGGTGGAGATTCCGGCGTTATGCGTTCCCGAGGATCACAATAAGGCCCAGCGGGGCCCAGTCGGAGATGTGCTGAGGATTATGGAATGTACTGGAGTTGATGGACAGTATGTTCCAGACGTGTTAAGTAATGCTCAATTATATTGGAATAAACATGCAGCCTTGATCGGTACCACTGCACATGCTAGTCCGGGCATATACAATGATTGGGCTTCGGGTAATAGAACTATTAATGATGTCATGGACCGAGAGAATATTTGTTACATGTATGGTCGTGATGCTATGTCTCATATCATGAAAGGTAATATTGGTATATTTCTATCTGGAACATCTGCTGCGACATTAGAGAATATTAGTATGAGGGGTATTAGTAATCGGGGAGCTTTTTCAAAGGGTAACGATCACAAATCATACGAAGGAAATAGGACTAGAGGATTTGCTATTACGGCGTGCAAGTCACTGGATTTTACCAATGTGAGTGCTATGTCTCTCTCGTCCACTACAGCAGATGTCTATGGAATGGATTTTATACATCCATGTTCTGACATCTGTCTTAGTACTTGTAGTTCCATTGATCTTAATCCTGCACTCTTTGTGAAGTCTCCTGAACACCAGGGTCATTGTGATGCCATTCGTGGAAAGTCGTTAGTGACTAATCTGGTAGTAAAAAATTAAGTTATACTTTTTGTATGAATTACATCATACAAAACTAGACTATTATGCAGAATTATCATCCTCGATATCATCATCCTCGATATCATCCTCAACTTCGGGCGGAGGTTTAGGAGGTGCGGCGGCAATAGCAGCCCAACTTCCTGGTGGGCTAGGAGTAGGAACCCACGCGGGTACTTCTTCTTTCTTCTGCTCTTCTTCTTTCTTAGGCCCCCTCTTATATCGTTCTCCACGTTCGTACTTACTCCTGTTCTTACGTCCTGAATTACGATCTCCACGTTCGTACTTACTCCTGTTCTTACGTCCTGAATTACGATCTCCACGTTCGTGATTACTCCTGTTCTTACGTCCTGAATTACGATCTCCACGTTCGTGCTTACCACGACGATAATTACGATATCCACGTTCTTGATTATCTTTGGATTCTCCACCAGAACTACGGCGGGAATATTCTTTATGTTTTTGTTGACTAGACATGTTTATACAAAGAGTGTTCGTCTATAAGTCGTACATTCTATAAACGATTTTTACTAACTCTTTTTACGAATTAATTAAACATGTCCAACATCTTGATTATGAAAAAGTTCTGCCGGGATGGAGACGAGAGAGAGCTTTTAAAATTATCCAAGGCCGGAGCTGTTATATTCCAACGATTATCTGTCATCACCCTTCAAAGACCGGGCGGTAATTATGACATTGCTAGAAGAGTCTTGAGTTATTATGGTTTGGATGACAAGGGTAATAAAATCTTTGCAAAAAAACCTCCACGAAAAAAGGCGGAGTCCTCTGTTACGAAGATGTCGGTTGCTCTTACGGGAGCGAGAGTCGGAGATATTCTTAGTGGGGCTTCTAAAGGTACGAATGGAGGATTGTTAAAGATACACGACCATGATGTTCCACCCATGAGACGATCTTTGGACTCCATACGTGCGTACCCTGATTTATGGAATCATTTTATTACACGACTGGCGTCTATTCCTTATTTTACAGGAATGAGTAAATCACAACGAGAAGTATGGCTTCTAGTTAACGAGGCGGACAACGAGAACTCAATAGGGCAAGAGGGGAGTAGATTAGAAGTTCTTCAACCGGGGAATGGGGATTTGTCGACCAAACTAAGCGATGAGCAACTTAACACATTGATCAATGGTAATCCTTATTCTGAAGATGGGTACTGGAGTTACAAGGAGATAGAAAATATGATTCCTGGCAAACCGGGAACTCGTGCGCGCCGACATACTCTCATATTGATTAGGTCATTCTGGAGTATCACTACTAGTTACAAAGTTGTTAACAAACTTGATCGACCTACGATTATGGTTCAGGAAGGTATAATGAACAAAACAGGCGCCACATCTTCGGAAGAAATATTTGTACTTAGTAACATAACTAGGGAGGTTGTGAAGAAAAAGAATAAGTGGGTGAGACCATCAGGAGCGACTCAAGATATAGGACTGCAAGTAGACAAATCTCGTCTAAATATGGATTCTCTGGGCGAAATAGATCAAAGGATCGGTCATGCTTATCGTAGATTTACCGGAGCTAGTTACAAATCTCTCATACAAAAGATAATTCGTTTTCGTCCAGATAAAGTTGACTTGGGAGGTGGAGAATTAGTGAGTGCTCCGAAAGCCCTGTATGTAGCTATGCGTATGTTAGCAGCGCATCCAGGCGCGTTCATACCGGATATTCAGAGATTTGTTACTGGAATGGAGTCGTTGAGCAAGCGTTTGGCTGTCATAATAACAGAGGATAGTATGCTGCCTTTGGACCTAGCTCCTCATGCGTTGCTTTCATTAACGTCAGGTTCTTTGCTTTGTCAACGAGTAAAAGGGTGGTTGCCTTCTCACAGATTGCTTGAAAGTTGGTTACTATATGGACGCTATGCATGGGAATCTCTGGATACCACGAATATAGATTTTCGAAAAGAGGTAACTAATAAACCTTACGTTATAGAGGTTGGACAGTCAGCTCTTGAGACCGCTTCAGCTGTGTTGGATGAGCTTAGGTCGTTCGATACTGACTTGGGGTTGTTACGCGGGTGGGCGCGAAATTATCCGAGATTGGATATCGTGCATGCGAGTAGTACTCCTACCGTGATGCCGTTGTGCCATTGTGTTGACCAACATTGGGCGCCTGGAGTAGCACATTATTTTAGTCCGGTCTTTGTGGAAAGAGTTACGGTGGGGAGAGTAATATCAGCACCTTTTCATAAATTATTTAGTCTGATTTGGAACAAAGCGTCCAGTGTTAATCCTCGCCGAGACAGTATGGAGTGGAAAACGTTTGAGAGCGATCCTGATGTCAAAGAAATTAGAGAAGCCCAAAGACTTTATCTAATATCAAAACAATCGGAGCAACATCCTCGAGCAACATCCTCAAAATCTTTTAATATTAAATACACACTTAAAGATTCTTGGTTGTCGGGTTTGGTAGGAGCACTAGAAGTTCCTCCTAACAGGAAACTAAGCCATCCATCAATGCTGGTGACCCTTTCAACAGATAATCCTTACCAGCTTCTAGTGATTCGCCGTCCCTCTAGGAATATGACGGAAGAACCACTGACAGATCATGCAAAAGAAACGGCTATAAACATTATTAAAACAAGGTTAAAGATCGGAGTTTCACTGAATAAAGCTAAAGCTCCCTCTCCATCTCTGGAAGATTGTACTCTTGTGTTACGAGAAGATGAAGATGGAGAGTATTATGCTATAAAACAATGTGGTAAACACTTAGAAAGGCGCTGGGATGAAGCTAAGCATTTATCTATTGATATTCCGGTGCTTGATTCTAGCAAAGACTGGTCAATGGAAATGGCGTTAACCAATACTAGCGTAGGTATTGAAGAGAATGCAGATACGAAACTGATGAGTCTTATAGCTTCAACTCCCGAGGTTGTTGTGAGACATGCCTTAATATATTTATCGACATTTAATTCAACTATAGAGATGAACAGAATCTCCAGGGATGGAGGAGGAACATACAAAGCCGTGTCAATACATGATGTAGCATCATATCAATTTATGCTTAAGTTATCAGTAATATATCCAGCTGCTCTAGCTCCTACATTGTATACTCCGTCGTCATTCACAGTTCCTATTGGACCTTTATTATGGACTGTGCGTGATCGTATTGTGAACGCGTTAGCAAAAAATGAGAAAGGTGATAAGGCATGGAGGAGTATTTCATTTAGTGACCAATCTCGAACATTATGGTCTCACCAGCAAGAGATGGTAGAAGACATGATCAAAAATAAAATGAACGGGGACAAAGGTAATTTTATTTGGGCCAATGTCGGTCTTGGAAAGACTGCGTCGGTGCTAACATATCTGCAATATCTTAAAGAGCACGATAAACTTCCAACCTATATTGTTTACACTCTTCCTCAGTCTGCGATCAAAAGTATAATTCAGGAGATCAATTATTTTGATATCCCTGTTAATCTAATGATCCCATTGAAAGATATTAGCAGGCATGGGTCCAAATACAGTGGAATAAGAATATCCCAAGATTGTACGCCTCTCGCACAAACTATAAATTTGATCGAGCATGACCATCTACGTAGATGCACTGATACCCTGTTGTCCTATGCATCCAAGACGTTCTTCATAGTTGACGAAGTACACAAGACTCTGAATGACACGTTGCGCACATCGGTTGCACTAGAGATTGCTCATTTATCTAAAGAATTTATTGTCCTAACAGGAACTCCAGTGATTGACAACGATACTCATAAACTTATCGGGTGGTTGGAACAGGTTGTTCCATTTGAAGTTAACAGAAAGAACTTCTGGGCAGCTGCTAATGCTATGGTTGCAAAAACTGTGAATACGGGAATTAAGGTGAACGATGAAGATGTTGTCGCAGAGTTTAGTAAGTCTGAGGAGATAAGCTATGGAAAATTAGTTCCTCCTTCTCTTGGTGGCTTCAACACTAATCCTCGATACGAAGACTGGCTGAAAGCCACCAACATTTGTTATCAAGCCTGTGATAGAGAGATGATTAGACTCACTGTAGATTTCCTAGATAGAGGGGTGATGCTTGTAGCAAAGGACACAAAACATCAGGAAGTATTGTATAATATGTTGAGGACTAAAGTACCGTCAAAAGACATATTTGTGATGAAAAGTGCAGATAGTATATTTTTAACTGAAGATGCAGTTGCCTCTGGAAAGGTGCATGGATACAAGGTAGTAATAGTACCTCATCGCAAGGCTGAAGGTTACACATTAACTTATCTTTCGGTGATGATATCGTCCGTGTATCCAGGTAACAATGCTACTAGAGAACAACTTAGAGGTAGAATAAATCGGATTAGCCAACGTAGAGATGAGGTTTTGTATAGAACTATTCACACAGGACTGCTAACTTCTATTATGCATAATCATAACTCTGCTAAAAATTTAAGCATTGCTCTTAAGGGTCTGGCAAATATTGTTGTTTAAAGTCACGTATAAATCATAAAAAATGACTGATATTTTCATAAAAAATGGTGGTTGGATACATCCAGGTGTACAATATTGGGAAGGTAACCTGTGGGCATGGGAGGATATTTCCAAAGGTGATACTGTTGTTGTTGCACCATCTAGTACACAAATAATGGCAGATGAACCAAACCAGGTAGCGGAAAAGATTTATTATGAACTGGAAGATCCACAGAGTTACTGGTCGCAATGCAGTGTTACCTCGGAACTTGACATTTGGGTAAGTATATTTGGATTATCGGACCTAGAATCTAAACCTAATAGAGAATTAGCAAAGAAGGCATCTTATCTCAGAACTTCTAGATCATGGACTGTTCCCGCCACAGAACCTGGAGGGAAGGTAAAAAGTATTGTAGTTAATATGGTAGATCGTATTAACCATAAACCTGAGGTATTAAGTAATTGCATTGTAACATTACCAAGGGGGGAAGGTGATGTAGTATTGAAAGCTAAAAAAGATATACCGGGTGGTACCCCCTTAAGTCTTACTTATTATATCCATGGGGATGTAGTAACTAAAGCGAAACAATATGACTTTTTCGATTCTAGTCATGGTTATCACGCCATAACACATAGCATAACTTTGGGTAATATAAAAGACCAAGCCATTATCGCCTATATAACAAAATTTTATACACCGCAAATATTAAAATCTGAGTCAGGAGATAAGTTGAGGATTAATCTTGTAGTGATGGATGAAAATGGCGAAGTTCCTCTCCAGACTAAACTGTTATTCACAGCACTAGATCAAGGAAAAGCATGGGAACGTTCATACTTGGGAGTGCTTAAAATAATTTCAGGAGAAAAGGACAATCACAGATATAGTGAATCCGTAAAATTAGCTCACAAATGGCGGTCCACTTGCATTAGGAGTTTGATACATAAGTTTTCTAAGCGTGTACACATGATCCAGGAAATTACGAAAAAGCAAGAGGATGAGAAAAAGCCAGAGGATGAGAAAAAGCCAGAGGACGAGAAAAAGCAGGAGGATGAGAAAAAACCATAGATATGTATTTATATTGTTTGGTCAATATAAATTTTTTATAAGGTTGGTCCTGTGAGCCA
>Ga0163179_10000524_pt1 | contig 27522 bp, 28 predicted proteins | sample AtlANTMetagenome_FD_109643 | JGI IMG/M metagenome (GOLD analysis project Ga0163179, IMG submission 109643) | Marine eukaryotic phytoplankton communities from the Atlantic Ocean - Atlantic ANT 2 Metagenome | ecosystem: Environmental > Aquatic > Marine > Oceanic | place: North Atlantic Ocean...
GAGAAGAAAGAAAAGAAATGATACAAGCTATGTTATTAAAAAAATTAGCTGATACTGTTATAAAAAAAGTAATGGATAATCGTGAGCTTAAAAAGATACAAGAACATGATCGAGAAATTAAAAAGTTAAAAAAAATGGCTCATGAAAAAGCAGAGTATGTTTGCACCACTTGTGGTTGTAAAGCAAAGAGAGTAAAGAAAACTAAAAGAAAATCTAGGAGAAAATAATGTTATCATTTATTACATCAAATTGGGAATGGATGTTGTTAGCTTTATATGTGTTAGAAAAAGGAATAAAGTTGTCACCATCTACAAAAGATGATTTGGTTTGGGATATGTTCCTAAAACCTATAGTTGATAAAATAAAATCTAAATAGGAGGTAGTTATGGCATACGGAAAAAAGAAACCAAAACCAAAGCCTAAAAAAAAGAAGAAAAAAAAAGGTAATAAATAATGCCTAGATTTGGAAAAAGAAGTAATGTAAATCTTGCAAGTTGTGATGAAAGATTACAAAAAGTATTTAATGAAGTTATAAAACACGTAGACTGTTCAGTCTTAGAAGGTCATAGAGGTGAAGAAAGACAAAACAAATTACAAGAAGAAGGCAAGTCTAAAGTACGTTACCCAGATGGTAGGCATAATGCTAGCCCTAGTGTCGCTGTTGATGTCGCTCCTTACCCTATTGACTGGAATGATAGAGAGCGTTTCCACCTTTTTGCTGGGTTCGTCATTGGGGTGGCTCGTGGGATGGGTATTACTCTTCGCTGGGGAGGAGACTGGAATATGAACTTTGAAGTTGACGATAATAAATTTGATGATTTTCCACATTTTGAACTAAGATGATATATGCATATATATACATACCAGTTGATTATTGGGAATCAAACATAGAATGCGAATACATAAAAGATTAATAGTTACACCAGATAAGCATTTTCCTTTACATGATCAGAAAGCTATTAATATAGTTTGCAAAGCAATTGAAATTGTTAAGCCAGATGCATACGTAGATTTAGGCGATACAGGAGAGTGGCAATACTTTAGTAGTCATCACTGGAGAAAGCGTGATAAACCGCCTGATGAATTATTAATACCAATGTTAGACAAGTCTGTTAAACAAGTTAACAAAGGAATGGATCAAATAGACAAAGCTCTTGATAATATTAAATGTAATGAAAGATATTTTATGCAAGGCAATCATGAAGAATGGTTAGATACATACGCTATAAAACATAGTAGACCAAGATTCTTAACTCATAATGCCTTAAGATTAAAAGAGAGAGGATATGAATTTCATCCTTATTCTAGAAAAGTACCTTTAAAGATTGGTAAGTTAAATTTTAAACATGGTCATAGAACAGGTATGCATCATGCTAAAGCACACATAGCAATGTATGGAGAGAGTGTTATATACGGACATACTCATGACTTACAAAGACATACACATACTAGTTTAGGTGGAACTATTAGTGCATGGAGTTTAGGTTGTTTAAAAGACATTAAAAAAGATGAAGAATGGTTAAGAGGTAATTTAACTAATTGGAATCACGCATTTGCTATAGTAGATTTTTTTAAGAATGGTAATTTTAATGTACAAGTTGTAGAGATAGTAAAAGGTAAAACAACATTATGGGGAGAAGTTATAGTTGGCTAAAAGTAGTTTTGAAATATCAACATTTACATCTGGAGTCGTAGGCTCACCTTCAGAAACTGACATACCTAACGATGCAGCTTCATATTCTACAAATATAAATCCTGTATCAGAAGATGGTACATTACAAGCAATATCTAACGATCAAGTATTACAAAGCGATGTAGGTTTTGCAGTAAGTGCTAAAACTGTACAAACATTAAAAATATTAAGATCTGTAGAAAATCCTAACGATGATGAAGGAGTAGACAATGTTAATGTTACAGCTATTGCAGCTCATACAGATGGCTATGTAAAATTAACATCTAGTAGTCATGGATTAACAACTGGAGATGTAATAGATTTTACTAATACGTCTGGTGGTACTGATATAAACGGTTATTTAAGAGTTCTTAATAGTGTAGATACTAATAATTTTACTGTTGAATTTATACACGCAGATATAAGTTCTGCACCAACAGGAACTCCTATAGGTACATTCGTATTAAGAAAAGATGTAAGCAATAATAAGCAAGTATATGAAGGTGCTTTAATACAAGCAGTTACGTATAATTCTAGCTATGAAGAAAAAAAATATGTATTTTATTTTGTTCAACAAGGAAGCGGTGTAGATCCTAATTTAGAAGGGTATACTTCAGTTTCAGTTGGTGTATCAAATGCAGCTGATGTTAATGCTATAGCTACAGCTTTAAACACAGCAATAAATAATACAGATGGATTTACTTCTACTGTAAGTACTGATACAATAACAATATCTCCAGACGCAAATGTAGATGCTCCATTGTTTTATATACCAGATAATTCAGATACTGCTGTTCCTCAGCAAGACGCTACATTTATTGAAATAAACACATCTGCTATTTTACCAACTATTACAACGGAAGGAAAAGGTACATTATTTCAATCAGATGATATGGCTGTTGTTAATATGGATGATAAGGTTTACACTTTATTTGGAATTAACTACACTTCTAATAAAATATTTAAATGGGATGATATATATAATACTAATGGAGAAAATTTTACATCTGAATTTGCAGATAATATTACTAATGATAATAAATCTACAATACAACAAAGAAATAAGAATCTATTTATAGGCTTAGGTGGTTCAGAAATATTTAACACTAAATGGCTTGGACACATAGATTCTACACAAATAAATAAAGATATTAAAGGTTGGTTTTTAGTAAATGATAGCCTTGATTCTGTAGATGAATCAGCGTCACCTAATAACTACGATCATATTATTGCACAGCAAATACAAGATAATAATACTGCGTTTAATGAACAACAGTGTTATCATGCAGCAATTTCTGGTATGAATGCTAATGATACTGCTGGAGCAGCAACTTTAAAAGATCATATGCAAGACGCTGGTGGTAAATTATACGCAGCAGGAAACGCAAATATAAATCATAGTGGTAAAGCTGCTAATGAACCTCCTAAAATAGGTTGGTGTTTTAAAATTACAGACACTAATGATACAAGTGATAATAAACTATTAGGAGCTAAACAATACAAATACGATCCTAGTAATGCTTTAGTAATAGGAGATGTATTTATGGTAGTAGATAATACATCAGGAAGTGAAGTATTAGAATATTTAGGTAATACTGGAACAACAGAACCAGCGTTTATGATGGGAATCGTAGAAGGTACATCTAAAATATACAAGATAAGTACTGCTCCTGGAACTGCTGATTTTACTGCAGAATCAGATAGAGTTAGTTCTATTGATATATCTGAATTTATAGATGGAGATACTATAACTACAATAGCACAATGCAGAAGTCCTTTAACCTCTGGTGCATCAGTAGCTAATTCTAATTACTTATATTACTGTGATGGTACAATAGACAGTGGTCATGTATCAGATCAAAGATGTAGACCACTACATATGATGTATTGGGTTGGAACAACTAACGGTAATTTATATAGGGTAAACTTATTAGACTTTCATAGTCAACATAATAATGATACTTACAAAGGTATAAAGTTAGATGCTAAAATGGTATTAGACTATTCTAATATAGCTAGATGTCAAGACTCACAATACGATGGTAATTTTAAGCATTGGTATGGTGGTATATATGGAGCTAAAAGATTTAATGAATATGGATATAGTGAAAACTCTAACATAAGAACTATAGATCATAATTTAGAAGGTACTGATACAACGATTACAGAATCTAGTGGAGCTTGGGTAGAGTCTTATTCTTGGTCTAAAGAACCTGTGAATTCTAATATTGCAGGTATAATTGAAACATGGAATAATGCAACAGATACTACACAAGTACCGACAGCTGTTCAAAATAATGTAGCAGAAAAATATGTTTACGATGATGATACAGACTCTGCTGGAGCAGGTGCTAATCCAGGTAATATGACACATCATCATGCACAAACTAATCAAACTGGTGATATAAAAGATTACGCAGCAGATAAAACTATTAAAATACAATCACATGCAAACAATTTAAATCACGGATTTGATACTGGTAATCTTATTACAGGATTTATAAATAAAGATGGTAAAGGACATACTAATTACCAAGGCAATACTGTAATAACTAAAGTAGAAGGTTTAAATGAATTTAAAGCGCAAGGAACACATCCTGGTACTAGCGGCGATGAAGATTCATTTCCGTACTATTCTTGTAAAGTATGGGTATTATGGAAAAGAAAAGATGGTAGTGCTCATGAAAAATGGGATTTAATGTTGTATAATTTTTATCCAACTACAGTGCAATCTAATAGTGTAGAAGTATATGATCGTACTCCTCCTTATGATGAGTGTGAAAAAAATATAATGTCTGATAGTCACGGAGTAGACAATGGTATTGGAGCTTTTTGGAAAGATGGAGATTGTAATTTTTACATACAAAAAAGTTCTATGATGCTAGGTAAAGGTAATAGTGAAGCATCTAATACTATATTACCACAATCTTCTTCTTATAGTGTTAATCAAGGAGATGGTCCTAATAATATTTATGTTATGAGAAGAGACGGAAGTGGTATATCTTGGGAATGCTCAGGTTACCATAGCTACACAAGCATGGGTAGTTTAATAGGATTTGATGGAAGTATAGATGGAGAGCCTAGACTAACTACTCCTTTTACACATACACTTACTACCATAAAACCATTACAAGAAAAACCTGCGGATTATACTGCTATAGCTTATGATGATGCTTTATCTTTTAATGATAGCCAGTGGTCTAAAGGTGCTAATAAACATCAAGTTTGTTTTGCAGGGACAGTAAGCGGTAGAATGGCTATAGATGGTTTTAGTCAAACATGGATGTTAAACGATAGTGAAGTTGACAATAGTCATTCAGTTCGTGAAAATCAATTTAAAACATATAATGATACTCCTGTATTATTTAAAATAACAGATACTGGTTCTGCAAAATCTGATACAAGAACATTTGCAGGTAGATATGCTAGTACTTCAAATTCTACTGCACACACAAACAATGAAATACCTTGGCATTATAATAATGGTGGTAAATTTAAAAAGAGATGTATTTATAGTACTAGTGATAGTACTCATATATCTACTAGAGGATCAGGTATAGTTACAGGAAGTGATCATAATCTTTACTATACTTCTGGTACTTATAGTTTATATGATGGCACTAAACTAGTTCCTACAATAGTTCCTTTTTCTAACGCTTCTGATGCAAATATGGTTCAAGGTCAAGTTGGGGATTATTTATATATTGATAGAAGATGGTTATCAGGAGAGCCAAGATTAGGAACTACTACTATGTATAAATCAGCTAGTGGATATATACAAACTGGAGAAAGTGAAGGATCAACAAGTTATGTATACAATAGAAATCAAAAACAATTTAGACCTTATACAGGTGCAGGTGGTAATGACAATCAAGCAACAACAATTAGAGGAACAGGTGGTTATTTAAGTAGACTTAGTTCTAGTGAAAAAGATTCTAAAGAATTACCAGCAGGTGATGGCGCTAATCATAATGGAGAAAAATTTAATCATCAAATTATTATTACATCTGTAAAAAGTGCGTATTCATTAACAGATGATGTTAGCACTGCTAGAATGGGTGGTGGGGATGAATACTATTACAATCAAACTGATACTAGAGTTACAACTAATAGGTATAGTGCAAGTGATCAACCAGCACAAATAACATATGATATAAATAGATATTCTCCAGGGTTTGAAACTATGTCTTATCATGCAGCAGAAATGAGACCATTTGAATTTCAAGGTGGTCCATTAGATTTAATTAGAAGTTTGCAACCTATAGCTAATACTAATATGACATATAAAAATCAATTATTATTATCATCAAGTAGCAATATAGGCGGTGAACTTACATCTACTTTATCTGCGTATGAAGATAAAACATACACAACAACAGGTAGCGTATATCACGTTTGGTATTCTGATAAAGTATCTGGATTATTAAATAAAGTAGATCAAGATTTTTATACAGAGTATAGTACTCATACTAAAGTTTTACCAGTATCTTTAACACCTAATGAAGATGTAGCTGATGGAACAGCAGACACTCATACAGTATGGGGGTCTGGTAATGCTAAAGTATCTAATGTAAATAAACAATTTGTAGCACCTTTATTAGGAGAAGGTTATGATTATACAGCAGGATCTTTTACAGCATTTGATAGTGACAATTATATAACAAGTAATCCATTGTTAACTTTTAGTAATGAACAAGGCACAGGAACAGAATTACCTAACAATGCAAATATTAAATATAAAGTATCCTTTTTATATGATGGCTATCAAGAAAGTTCATTAAGTAATTTCTTTTATGATAAAACAATGACAGCAGATAAATCTAGTCATGATGTTACAGTAAACTTAGATGAATCATATGATTTTAATCCTAGAGTTACACATATAGTAGTATACAGAAAGAACACGGATAACGATTTATATAGATTAGTAAAAGAAGTTCCTTTAGATAGTAAGATTTGGGTTAATGAAAATGGATTAAATAAATTTACATTTAGAGACGATAAAAGATTTGGATCTTATGCAGCATTAACTGGTATAAATGAAGAAAGAGAAACTACTAGTTTAAATTATTCTTTAAGTGCGCAAATTAATGATGAATTATTTGTAAGTCTTGCGTGGCATAAAGACGCAGAAGATGATGTTAAAAAGTATGTATATAAATCTAAATCAGGAAACTTTAGCCAATTTGATTATAAAAAAGACTTTTTAGTATTACCTAATATACCTACAGCATTAGCATCGTTTAACGGTAAAATATATGCATTTGATAGAAATAATACATATGTTATAAATCCACAGCAAATGTTTATAGAAGATACATTTGAAGGTGTAGGTTGTTTAAGCCAAGATGCTTTTGTAGTTACAGAGTTTGGAATGTGTTTTGCAGATGTAAACAATATTTATTTACACAATGGATCTATTGCTAAACCAATAGGTACTAATATATTAGATGTATCTACATACGAAGGTATAAATTTAGGATGGCAAAAATCTGTAGATTATTCAGAAAATACTTTAGGTGTAAATCCTTTTGTGTTTTATGATGGTCAAACAAATTCTTTTGTGTGTTTTGTACATGCTTCATCAGATATAAATCCTGATAGCAGTGTATCAAAAGCATGGGTTTATAGCATTTCTAGAAACAGGTGGGATTACTGGGAATCACCTAATGTTAAAAAAGCTATCCAAGGAATGGATGGAGATATAATAATATCAGATGGTAATCTTATATATAATTATAAAAAAGATTCTACTAAACGTGATTGGAAATGGTTAAGTAAAAAATTATCATTAACTAAACAAACCAATACTAAAAGAATGAGTAGAATTAAATTACAAGGTAGTCCTACTTTAGATACTATAAGCACACCTCCTAAATGGAATGATGACTTAGTAGTATATGTAGATGGTGAAATACAACAATTAACTATACCAAACATTAACCCAGCAAAAAATAAAGGATTTACAAAAGAATTTAGTGGGTGTTTCTGGTATGACAATTCTGATTTAACAGATGCACAAACAACAATAAATGTTAAGGGATTAAATGGAGAATCTATTACAGGTACATTACCACCAATAGGTACTTACATTATGTTAGAACAAGAAGTTATGCTTGTTACTGCAAATCCTAGTTCAACATCATTGACTGTAACTAGAGGGCAACTAGGAACTACAGCAGTAGCTCACGATTATGATGCTTCTACACAAAGTACAGTAGGATTAGAAGGACAGAGAATATATAATATATGTCCTATTATTAAATTACCTTCTAAGTGTAAAGGTAAAAATATAGAAGTTAAATTTTCTAATCAGAAAGGTGTTGTAGATAGCTTTGCAATACAATTTATAGATAAAGGAGGCAAGTAATGTCTAAGATAAAATCATTAAGACATGCTCCTAAAGTAACTGATCCAGAAGTTCAACTTGCAATAAATAAGATTTATGACGAAATTAACACATTAATAGATAGTGTAAATTCTAGCGTTACAGATATAGAAAAAGAAGGAAGTGGTAAACCTGGAGACGTTAGAGTTACTACAAAATCTGATAGAGATGTAGTTTTAGAAGTAAGAACAGATGAAGGTTGGTTTGAATCTTCTGGTTTAACAATGATAAAGAAAAGAGGTTAAATGGGGTTATTTAGTGCAGTTATAGATAGAAGTCCAATAGATCAATTTGGTGCTAGTGCAAATGCAGCAGCACAAGTTGGTATGTCGCAAGCAGCGTTTAATAGATCTAATGATATGTTTAATATGAACAGCACTAGAAATCAAATGCAAAGACAAATGACACAGCAATCTGCTTTTGATGTACAAGCACAAACAGATATGATGCAAAGAAGACAAGCTGCTAGAATGGGACAATCCTACAATCAAATAGATACTACATCTGCAATTAATCAACAAGTTCAAAATGCTAATATGCAACAAGGTCTTGCTAATCAACAAATGGCTGGTGGTTATTTAAGTCAAGCAGCATCAATGCAAGCAAGTGCAGCAAGCACAAGAAATAGTTTAAACGGTATGTACAGACAACAACAACAAGCAAATCAACGAGCTAAACAACAAGCTAAAGCAGCAGCAATGAGTGCTGTAGGTGGCTTAGTATCTGGTCTAGCTGGTCCAGCAATAGGAGTATTAGGACAAGCAGGAGCTAATGCAATAGCAGGTGGATTTGGTATGAAGAAAGTAGGTATGGCATAATATGTTTTCAATAGCACAAGCAGCGCAAAATCAAATGTCAAGAATGCAAAATCAACAACAGTATGACAGAAGAATGGATTTAGAAGAAGCAAAATGGAACACATCTAAAGATATAATAGATTATGATTTTGGAAGACGAAAAAGATACGATGAATCACAAGAAAATTTATTAGGATTAATTAATCAATATGATCAAGATAAAAATAATTATACAAAAGAATTAGAAAAATACAAACAAGATAATCGTGTAAAAGGACTATTTGAAATGTTTGGAGAAAAACAAACTATGGTTGATCCATCTGGTAAAACAAAACAAATTTATAGAGATGGTAGAATGGTTGAAGTTCCTGCTATGGTTTCTACTCCTGAAACAAAAGGAGATTGGAAAAGATGGTTTAGAAGTTGGACAGGATCAAATCCAAAAGCAGAAGATGTAATTGGACCTGGCCCTGAAGGTCCTGATTTTAGAGACCCTAACTTGTATAAAGGAATCGGCATAGACCAATATAGATCATTAATAGATTTTATTGAAAATGATGGAGATGCTTCAAGAAGAGCTACAATAGATGAATTATTAGAAGCACTAGATATAAAAGGAGTTAAATAATGGCTAATCCTAGATTTAAAAAAACAAAAGCAGTAGCAGAACTTGTAAAAAGATATAATAAAGGAGATTTAGAATATCTTCCTGAAAAACAAAAAGAACAAATAGCTATGTTAGCTGCACAAATGGGACTAGATTTTAATGTTAAATCTAAACCAATCAGAAAAGGTTTATTTGATTTGGTTGATACAGCAGCGTTAGGACTTATTCCTAATTCATTAAGACCATACTCAGTAGGAGAAGAATATCATGGAGAATCTCAATCTGATAAGTTTAGTGGTACTTTAGGAATGCTAGCTGGATCTGTTGTTCCAGGTGCTCTTGCTGTTAAAGGAATGGGCAAACTTAGGAATTGGTGGAACACTCCAAAAGGAAGTTCTGGACCTATTGGATATAGTCCTCCAGGAGCACAATCTCCTAATAGAATGGCTCAATTAAATCCTGCAAGAGATAATTTAATTGGTGGTAGACAACCTAATTTACTTGATATGACAGGGAATCAAAAACCTTATGGTTTTGACATTCCAAATAGGTTCTGGTCCTGATGCATATTTGGATTATTTAAATAGCTTATAAGGAGATACGTGTCTACATATAATGATAGAGTTTTTAATCTTGTAAGAACTTACAGATATAATCCTACTTTATTTTCTGAAGAGCAAGTAGATCAATTACAAGAATTAGCAAATCAAAACGATATTCCATTTAAAAGAAAAGTAGATAACTTTAATCTTCGTAAGACTGTTATGAACTTACAAACAGGATTCTTAGAAGGTTTTACTACTATTCCTGTAGGTAAATTAAGTGGACATGAACCTACTACTACATACGAAGCAATAGCACATTCATTAGGGCATTTAGCAGGCTTTGCTCCTGGTATAATGGCAGCTCCTTTAAAAGCTGTTGGTGCTAAAACGTTAAGTAAACTTGCATCTGAAAAAAACAACTGGTCAATACCAATGATGTTTGGAGATGCTGCTAAATCAGGAATGGAATCTGGTTTAAAGAAAAAGCTATTTGGTAAAGCAAACTTAGAGTCTTTAGACTTTATGAAAAAGGGAGCATCTACTAGAGCTATTATAGACCAAGCAGTACATCTTGGTGCAGCAAGTGCTGTATCATCTATTTGGAAAGGTCCTGATGAAATTATGAATGCAGGATTTCAAGGTGCTATAGCAGGTGGTGCATTTGGAGGATTAGGTGAATTTAAAATGATAGGTAACTATCTTAAATCTAAAGATCCTTTAAACTATAGAAAAGGTGAACAAAGATTAAAGGGTGTTATAGGTGCTAGTATGCTTGGTGTACCAACTGCATTACAAGGTGAACCTATTGAAATGATTATGTATCAAACACTACTAGGTGGTTACTTTGGTTATGGATCTAGACCTTCATTTGAAAAAGAGGGTGGTCAATTTTTACAAAACTTAAGATATAATAATAATAGAGATTTTGTTTTTACTCCTGAAATGCATCCTGATATTTATTCTTATTCTTCTAAAGCTAGAGACTATATATATAAAGAATCTACTAGAGAAGCAAAAGAATACTACAATAGAAATAGAGAAAGAATTTCTGGTGATACAAAAGACGATATAAGAATTGAAATAGAAAATTTTGTAAGACAATCAAAGGGTTTAGGACCGAATGAAAAACCTTCTAAATCTGATATAGATGCTGAGTATAGAAACAAAGCTTATAATCTTTACAACACTTACTATAAAGGAGAAGGTCATAAATACTATATACATTCAGATGTTAAAAATATTCTTAATACTTTTGATCATAAGATGGATAGCATGGATGATGTCAATATTAATGTAAAAGTAGATAAAAATCCTAAGCCAGGTAGCTCTCAAGAAAGATTATTAAATACTAAGAATAGAGAAAAAGAAAAGAATATATTTGCTGTTGAAGAATACTACGATCTTAATGGTAAAAAACAAAGTAGAGTTATGGGTCCATTCTCTCCAGAACAACTAGGTGTTAAAGGAGATGTGCATGGTAAAAGAGTAGGTGAAAGTAGAGCAGATAGACCAGCAGATAAATTAGAAAACACTGAGTATATATTATGGGATACTGTTTTTATTAATGAAGCTAGCTTTGGTCAAAAACCAAGATTTGAAAAGTACAAACCTTTAGACTTTACATTTGAAAAAAAGGGTGACAATGCTGAAAAAATATTTTCATGGAAAAAAGTATTTGAAACAGATATGAGATTAGATGAAAAAGGTTTTTATATATTTGGTGGAGTAAAAGATAAGTCTACATTTACATTAAGACCTTATCATACTGACTATAGAAAATATAATAAAGAAGAATTGTTTACTGCTTTAGCTAAAGAAAACAATGCTACTCCTAAAGATATTGCAGATAGATTTGAAACAAGCAGAAGAGAGTTTCTTAAAATATACAATCATCATAAAGATATAGAATTATTAAATCGTATGCATGAAGACGCATGGAAGTCAAATGTATTAGCAGAAGCTGATAGAAATGGTATTTATAATAATGAATTAACTAATCTATATTTACTAGAAAGACCTGGATTTTCTAAAAATGTAATTGAGTGGAATAAAAGAGAGCAGATATATCACGATAAATCTATGCCTTTAAAAGATGGAACTTTAAAAGAAGGTAACTTTGCTATTTTTAAAGATGTAGTTAATGAGTATTACAAGAATGAAAAAGGAGAAGATGTTCCTTTTGATAGTGATACAGATGGTACTATATATTTTAAACCAAAAGATTTAAGTAAGATGATGGATAGTCTTGGCTTACCTAAAAATGTAGATATGAATAAACCTGTTTTAATTGTTAAAACTCCTAGAGGTACTATGATTGTTAAAGCAGCAGGTAAAGCTGCTCCTAAAGACTTAGTAAACTATATGGAGAAGAATAATATTAAAGCTCTTATTATGGAATCAGCTGCTAAACATAGAGGATTAAATGAAGTTAATACATTTGATAGAGCAGCATTAGAAAAAGGAGAGTGGAATCATACTGGTGAATTATTTACTGGTGAGTTTAAAGATTCCGATATTAGAATTAATCTAGGAACATTTGTAGATCCTAAAAAGTTTGGTGGTAATAATAAATCAAGAATTGTAAGACAGCTATTAAGCAATCTTAATAATAAAGATGCAGGTGGAGTTATGTCTATTGTTTGGGATAGAGTATTTGAACCTAGTATTAATGGTAATGAAAAGTTAAATACAGCTATTAAAACACACTTAAAAAATAAGACTGACATAAAAGAAATAGAGTCTTTTTTAAAAAAGAATAAACTTACAGTTGATGAAGTTGGTTTAGATGTTATACATGATATTTTTGTAAACCATGGTAATAGTAAATTAGCACAGAAGTTTGCAAGAGAAATAGCACGTCAAGATAAAAAAGGTGAGCTAGAAGATGTAGATACATTTACAGCAGAAGAATATAAACAATATGTTTATAGAAACAATAGAATACTAGACGCATCTGATTTTTCTCAATCACAAAGAGAAGCAGGTCGTAACTCTCGACAGTTTTGGGAAAGTGTATATAAAAAATACTTTTTAAATAGACTGTATAGTCCTAAGTATAATTATTCTGCTAAAGCATGGCTATCTCCTAAAGATCCTGTGTCTTTACTTAATGCATCTAAAAATATAAAAGAAGGATATTTTAAATTAGATGACGGTCATAGAAATATGAAAGTAAAATACAAAGGTGATGACATGACTCTTGAGGAAGCTTGGAGAAAATCTGGTAGGAATAGTGAAGATCCAGATCTTGAAATGCTTGTTATTCGTGTTCCTTCTGATAGTATGTCTGGAACACGTTCTCTTAAGTTTGGTGGTTTTACTCGTGATAAAGGATATTCAATTACTACTAATGCAAAGGATAATGCGTACCTAGGAGGTGCAGATAAAGATAGTGACTCTGCATTTATATACCAAGGTATGCCACGAGAGCTTCATAAAGCTACTAAAAAGGCTGCAAAACAATGGGAGAGGGGTGACGTATTACTTGACTCTAAAAGAGCTAAAAACGACAAGTTATTTGGTGCAGAAGAATCTGCTGCTGAAATGTATAAAACTACTACAAGTAAGTTTTCTCCATCTTTAAGAAGAAAAGTTGCAGAAACAGCTGCAAAAGGTAATCAAGGATTAGGTTTAGGTGTTATTGCTAAAAGTAATTTAACTGCAATAGCTGATTACATAGAAGCTAATGGTGGAAGATTAACAAACGTACCTGTATATAATAAAAATGGTAAGCAATACGCTACTATAGAATACATAGAATTAAAACCTGGTGGTTACGATAGATTAATTGAATTAGGCAGAGAGATTGTAAATAGATCTGCTGACTCATCTAACTATCCTACTATGGTTGACTACACAAAGTTCCCAGATATTTTAGTTAAAGAAGCATTTAATGGTAAAGTTAGAGTACAGAAGAAAGATGGTGGATCTTTTTTAACTGAATTAAAGTTTTTAAATATAAGAGGCAGTAAGCTAGGTGATATAACAAAAGTAATTAGAGATATTGATCCTGGAAAAGGTAGTAATAAAGTTACTTGGACACAATTACAAAATACTATAAAGAATTCTGATGTAAAAGGATTTGATAATTTTGGTAGTTTTGTTGCTAGAAAAATGAAAGATATGAAAATTACAGACTCTATTTTTGAGCAAAACTTATTTACAAATCACACTAAGTTAGTTGATAACATAGGCAAGTATTTAGAAACAAGACAAGATATTCCTGATTCTATTATAAAGCAAATAAATCAGTTAGCTTCATTTAAATCTAACACTGGTAACATACTTAAACAGTTAGAAAAAGGTAGAAACTATGAAGATGTAAGATACATGCTTGAAAGAGATTTAGAAGCAGTAGCTGGCTATGTAGCTGTAACTCAAAAAGGTTACGATGTTTATAGCGAAATAAATAAACTGCCTTTAAGTAAAGCACAAAAAGCTAAAATAGTTGATAGAGTTTTAAAGCCTATAGCAGAAGAAGCATCTAGAATTAAAAGAGCATCTTATAATAATAATCCTAATAGATTTGATAGAAAAGAATTAACACATTCTAGCAGTGAATTATTTGATAGAGAAGTAGTTAATTACAAAAACGGTAGACTTCAGTTGCATCAAGCTAAAATAAATAATTGGCTTAAAGCTAATGGTCATGAAGTTCGTTTATCAAAAACATTATTAAATGAATATTTTGATTTATGGTTATTGAGTCCTTACTATACTCAATCTGTTAATACACAATACTCTAAATTCCCTTGGCAATCTAAAAGTATTAGTCAAGAATCTATCGAGTATTATACTAAGACACAAGATCGTATTTATAATAAAATGAATGATTTTAAAGAAGGTGATTCAATTTCTAAAGGTATATTTGAATTTAAATCAGAAGCTCCTACTCCTAAACAACTTGTAGAACAAAAAGTAGTTGAGAAATTTGTACCTATAGATCAAGCTGAATATTTAAGAACAAGAGCTATTACTGAACCTGAATTAAAACTAGTAGAAGAGTTTATTAACAGAGTAAATAGCAATGAAATTATAAGAGATAATTTGGAAGATTTTTATATTAATTGGCAGATACAAAACAAAGGTGGTATTGATTCTAAAGATTTGTCTTTGATAGATATAAAAGATATAAATGCAATTAATAATTATTTAAAAGATATGGATGTTAGGTTTACTTCTAAAGGAACTAAGCTTCCTGACTTTGCATTTAGAGCATCTCCAGAATATATGGATCTATACATGCAGAACTTTGAAAACAAATTCTTTTCAGAAATGGAAATGCCTATTAGAAGTAAAGAAGGCACAGTAAAACGTAAAGTTAAAAGGTTTACAAGTACTATGGGAGATTTAAAAGACTTTATGCATAAAAGCAACAGTCAAATGGAATCTATTTTACAACAAGTTATTCCTAATAATACTAAGAGATACCCTCATTTAAATCTTGGTGAAAAGAATGCTGAATCTATTAATAAAATAGTTATTAAACTTAGAGAAAGTAGAGATTCTACAACAGGAATTAAACCAGATGATTATAAGTTAACATCAGATTATAAGCGTTTATCTAAAGAAAAGTTTAATATTAAAGGTAAAGAAAAAACACTAGACGAAGTTATTGAAATGACTGACAAATTAATGACAGAAGATTTTAAACAATTCGGTCAAAAGTATATTTATGGTAGTGCTAAAGATAGAGCTAAGTATATTAAGTTTAATGCAGATGGTAGTTTAAATATTAAGAATATTGAAAAAACTATTATAGAGCCTATGGTAAATCGTCAGAATATGAGAATACCTTTAGATATATTAAGAGAAATTAATTACAGAATGAGAAATCCTAAAGATGTGCAGCTTAAAAAATTTAGTAGAATCGGAGAGCGTGATGTTGAATCTTACTTCCCTCATTTAAATTTTGGAAGAAATAAAAAATCACAAAAAGAAATTGCTGCTTTTAAAGAACAACATCTTAAGGATTTTTATGATTCTAAAATCAGAGAAGGTAAAACTAAAAAACAAGCGGAAGATCTTACTAAAATAGAAGGATTTGGTATTGATACTAGAGTATTTCAAAGCCAACAGGATGATAAAGGTTTATCTTCTTTAAATATATTTAGTTCTGCTAAAAAGCGTTCTGCTAAAAATATGCCTGGCTGGGACAATACTCACAATGCTATTCATTTATACAAAGAGGGTTTTATTAGAGGAATGTATAGAAATATGTTTAAGATACAGTCTGATATAAGAATACAACAATTTGAAAAAGAATTAGCTTTTGGTAATAGAACAAAAGACTGGTCTTTATATTTAAGAGAGTATGCAAATAACTCTTTAGGTTTTGCTAGTACTTTTGAAAAAGATGTTTTGGAAAACTTTGTTAAGGCAGATCCTAAGTTTAAACGCAGAGGATATTACCTTACAAGTGATCAAAAGATTATAGATATATATGATTCTGTAGAAAAAAGATTTAAAAAGATTGGACGTGAAGTACCTTTTAGTAAAAATATAGTACCTAGACCAAATCCTAAATTAAAGAAAACTAACCCTGATTTATATAAAGCACAGAAAGAAGCTCATATACAATCGCTTACTAGAACTATACATAAATGGGGTAGAATGGAAGCTAAATACAATCTTCTTACTTTATTAGGACATAGTAAGATTATGGCAGGTAACTTATTCGGTGGTACACAAATGACTATTAGTAGAGGTGGAATGAAAAATTTTAGAAGAGCTAATGATAAAAAATGGTTAACAAAAAACATCATTAAAGATGTTAATGGTGACTATCAATTAAAATTATCAGATGGTAGTTTTGTTAAAAATACAAAAGACTTAAAGAAATATTTATCTGAAAAAGGTGTAATAGAATCTTTTATAGCTACTGAATTAGATGTTAATGCAGATTTTGCTAATTTAAAAGGTGCTCCTTTAAAAAATATGAAAGACTTTGTAAATGAAGTAAATAAAAAACTAAGACAAGATCCAGATTTATCAGATAAAACTATATACGAGATTGCTAAAAAATATAAAGTAGAAAAAAAAGTAGAAGGCGCAGCTGCATGGTTTATGCAAAGATCAGAACGTAAACTTAGACAAGATTCTTTTTTAACACATGCTATTGAATATAAAGAACACTGGGGTAAATATGGATTAGAGCTTTCTTTGAATGATCCAGCTGTTGTAGAAGCAGGTTTTAGAGGAGTGGAAGCAACTCAATTTATTTATCATAGTTCAGCTAGACCATCTTTTATGAGAACTGCTTTGGGAAAAGTGTTCTCTCGTTTTAAATTATTTGTGTTTAATTCAGTAAGAGTTCGTAAAGAGATGCTAAGAAAAGCTAAATATTACGACTTTGAACCAGGTACTAAAGAATTTGAAAAGTTTAAAACAGATTTTGCAATCAACATGTTTGTTATGGCACTTGGTACTGCTTTTGCATATAGCTTATTTGACACAACATTACCACCTCCTTACGATTGGATGCAGGAAACTGGAGAGTGGTTATTTGGTAACAAAAAAGAAAGAGACCAAGCATTCTTTGGGCAATGGCCTTACCCTGTAGCACCATTGAATATTGCAACTCCTCCTGTGGCAAGGATTCCTATGGCTGCATTTTCTAGTCTTATTAATAAAGACTGGGAAAGATTTGCAGATTATCACTTGTACACAATGTTTCCTTTTGGTCGTTTAATCAGATCTGTAGATAAAACGATTGACGAACCCTACGGAACGATTGAAGGGAGAGCACTGCAACAGTTTTTAGGTTTACCTTTGGATAAAGTAAGAAATAGAATTGATCGAGCTAAAGTATTAGAAGCTCGTCAAAATAAAATAAATAGTGAACTAAATGAAATGGAGAACATAATATGATAGAAACAATAATAGATATACTGCCTTATATTGGACTAGCAGGATATACAATGGGAAAGGGTAATCAATTTTGGACTCCTGGAGCATTTGAATCTAACTTTTCTAATGAAGAAGATATAGGAACTGATATAACAGTTAGAAATCCTTATAGTGGTAATCAAAATGATATTGATACAGGTAACATTGATTTTAATGATAAAAACCAAGTAATGAACATACAAAAAGCATTAGGAGTTACTGTTGACGGTATGTTTGGACCTCAAACAGAAGAAGCTTACAGAAGTTATATTAACAATAAAAGAATAAATCAAGGTAAAGATGCTTACGGTTATGGATCTGAAGCTCCAATGAATGTTAATGAGGAGAATAAAAATGTTTCTAACAATTATAACTACACTAAAAATTCATATAGTATGGATAACCCAAATGACATAATTGGAGAAAGTACTTATAATGATTTTGCAGCTAATGAAAACAATATGGTTTCTGATGCAGACATTAGTCCTGGTGAAATAAGAGCTAGAGATAGAGCACTTGATGGTAAATATGTTTTTAACAGAAATTATAGAGAAGAATATCAGCCAGGTAGAAGGCTGTTTGACTTTTTAAAATAGGAGATAATATGGACGGATTTGGATTTGGTATAGAAGATAAATCACCTGCACAGAGACAAAATGAAATTATGGTTAAAGACCATATTAATGTTTGGAATAGACTTGTTGAAAACAAAAGTCCTATAGGTGTACAGCAAGATGATTTAAACTGGAAACCTAGATTTGAACAATTAATGGGAGATGATAGTTTTAGAAACTTCTTAAAATCAGATACTGTAAAAGATAAAATTACTATTTTAAGAGATTCTGGACTTGGTCCTAATAAAGAAATGTCAGATCAAGACATTGCACAATTTTTAATGACACATGCACCTACAGGTTTAACAGAAGATCCTAGTATTTCTGAAGAAGCTAAAGAAGTTTCAAAAGGACGTACTTTTGGAAGTTATGCTAAACAAGCTGGTGCTGCTTTATTAGGTGGGGCTTTAGCAGGAGGAGTAGGAATGGGTTTAGGTGCGTATTTAACACATCCTAAAAAAAATAAAGAATAATTAAAACTAATGGATTTAAATGGAACAACAAGCTATAGAAAATTTAATTGGCGAGTATGGCTGGATGGCAGCTGTAGCTTTTGTATTCCTAATAGGACGTAATACTATTGAGTCTCTTATAGAGGCTATTAAAGTTTTTGCTGGAGATGATTTAAATACTGACGATGTTATAATTTTTGATGAAAGACCAGCAAGAGTAGTAAGAGTAGGATTTTGGAAAACAATACTTTTTGTATATGAAGTAGGATGCACAGATGGTAAACCATATATAAAAGGTGGAAATAAAGTGGCAATACAAAACGATAAACTAAAAGATCATATGATAGAAAAACCATTACCAATGTTAGATTTAAAAAAGTGGGACGAATGTCGAGATAGAACATGATATATCTGCTTGCTATAGTAGTAATTATATTTATACTATTTTTAGCAGCTGTTATTTATGCCTTTACTTGGAATTTAAGTAATGTTGAAATGGAATTTAATGATGAGGAATTCTAAATGAGAGATACTTTAAGATTACTAAGTAATTACCCAGAGTTAGGTGGCAGTGTAAGTTTTTTTTCAACGATTATAGGATGGACAAACATATTCAATCCTATTCTAACCTTTATATCATTAAGTATAGGTATTGTAATTGGTCTTATGACTTTATATGCTAAATGGTCTAAAAAGTAGGATAATCTAAATTAAAAGATATAACAATTCTTTCTTCTTCTGTAGTATTAGGAGGCACTTTATGTGCAAGCCAACCAGGAAATAATATTAACATACCTTCATATACTTCCTTACCGTAATTATTATAATGTAAGTTTTCAAAATTTCTAGTAGGCTGTGGATCTTCAAACACTAAAAAGTTTTTTTGTTGTTTAGGCAGCTTAATATAATAAGCACCAGATAACCAAGAACGTGCGTGTGTATGTATAGAGTTATAATTATCTTTTTTGTTTATAATAAACCACATTTCAGAAATCTTTTTGCAGCTCATATCTTTAGTTAAACTAAAATCATTAATTATATATTTATTTGCTGCTTCTAATATTGCTTTATTTAATACATTAAAAGATTCTATGTTTCTATTATGTAAATCTGATTCACTATGATAACCGCCTTTATTAGATCTATCTATGCTAGTCTCTTTATTTTTAATATCTTCTATATCCTTTAAAAACATTTTATCTACAGGTAAATTGTAATAGTAGAGAGTAGTAGGGAATATAGGTTCTCTGTATATTTGCATTTATTTTTTAGGATTTAGTGAGTACTTATAGAATGACATTACATAGAGATAGATCCACCAGCATCTTTTATTGTCAGACGCTATTAATGCGGCTTTCTTGAATCTTGCTCTTCTAGATAAGCCACGGTATTCTTCTGCGTAATACTCCTGACCTTTAGTCAATTATTTCTCCGTTGAATTCTGTAATAATTACTTCAAGTAAAGGATGAAGTCTTTCATTATTACTTATCCAAAACTTACAACCTTTATTTATTATATTGTTAGGAATTTTTGGTGGAGATTGTTTTTTGTAATACATCCACCAGTAACACGTGTTGTTTTTATTATACGTGCAATTTAGACAGTTTCTTATTGAGTCTTCTTTGATATTTTTCAGCTTTCTCTTTAGTAAAAAATTTTCTACCATCAGATGATATATATACAAAGTCTATTTCGTGTTTAATTTCTTTCATATTTAAGTTTAAGGAGCCTCACTTACGAGCATTAGATGATTGAGAGGTATGGAGGTTATAAACAAGACTCCTTAACTTTTTCCTATTATGTTATTATTTAGTATTGACTTAGAATCAAACTCTAAAGATTCTATTATTTCACCATTTGCATGTGTTACATCTATGGTTATTGTATCTTCAATGTTTTTAACATTAACTTTAAATGTACCATTATCAACTTCTAGTTTATTTTTTTGTAAAGATTCTATGCCTTTTCGGAGAGATTTTACATATTTAATACCAAGTATAGTCTCACCCATTAATCTGTCTAAAAGTACATACAATTTTTTTAAATAATCTATTGATAATTCTCTATCCATTTAACAACTTTAACCATTCTTCTAGATCCATAACAACTTTTGGTGTTTCTCTGTTTCTTTTAATAACTAATACTGGAGTTGATTTACCAGAGTTAGTTTCACATTGCTTGAATGATTTCCAAACATTAAGTTTTTCTACATTCTTGCATTCAAAAGAAAAAGGTAGTTTCTTTCTAGCATGAGGGGTAAGGACAATGTCCTCACCCGTCATACCCATTATTTGAGATCCTATGTCATCCTTTAAATCAGGATATAATTTTACTAGTTTATCTCTTAATATATTCTGCAATCTCTTGCCTTTGTTCTTCGCTGATCTTGCTTTCATGGTAACAACTTTCTCCAAATTGATAAACCCATTGATACTTCAAAGGGACCTGCACTAATTCCTAAAGTCATATGGTCTCCCTTTACTATATTATAAGACATAGTAATAGAGAATAACCATAAAAATATTAAAGAAATACCGCATTGATTATCGTAAGATGTTCCAAGAGTTTTATATTTAATCATTATATACTCCTAGGTTTAAATTGAAATGTCTTGTAGTCGAAATCAAAAGCCATTTCAAAGTCTGTCTCGTCCCTAGATGCTAATGACCTAATAACTCTTATATTATTTGCATCTCTCTGTCCTTGTATGCCTAGAATCTTATCTGCTTTTTGTTCTATTGCTGAATTACCTTTAGCACTGTGAACAGTAAGCATATCTCTAGAAGCACCTTTAGATATGTGAGATATACCAAAGAATATAACATCCATTTGAGTTGCTATTTGCTTTAAACTATTAACTATCTTTTCCATTTTAGTAAAAGGATCATTATTGTATTTAACTTCTATTGCATCTATAGTATCTATACAAACAATTTGTGGCTGATTGTCAGCTATAAGTTGTTTCATAGAATCTATGTCTGGACTAGTAGTCATTACTTTAATGTGTTTTACTTTATCATTTATCTTATTAACTCTATCTTCATCATATATTCTATACGTTTCATTAACTTCTTGCTTAGTAATTCCATTACCAGCTTGTAAGAAACGTCTAAAGATAAGCCAATCACCAACCTCTAATGATAAATACATTACATTCATGTGAGATAGTTTTACCATAAGACTTTGCAGCCATGCTGTTTTACCTAACTTAGTATCACCTAGCAGTATTGCTAATTCGCCAGGCAAGAATCTATAGTCAGTATTCATAGGATAATAGTCTTTAAGATTAAAGCTGTTAGTGTCCATATCCATGTGAACAAAGTCTCTTAGTTTACTAGAAAGCTCTTTTACATTAAGAACTTCTAGACCATAGTTTTTATTCTTATAAAACTTGCATATTGGATCACAATATTTTTCCATAATTGTATCACTACAACTATAACCATTGTGTTCCCAAGCATATACATCGTCTATAATTTTAAGAATTTCGTTATGATCTAATGAAGGTATATTATATTCAGACATTTTTATAGCACCTTCTTTTTGAATGCCCATTCTACGCCAACCATTAGCCATTCTAAGCAGTGTTATATGTCTTTCACCTTCTTTATCTGATTTCCACATCTTTTGCACACAAGTTACATGTGCATTTAGATTAGTGTTAGATACATCAGCGTTATTTTCTTCTTTAAACTCTTTAACATCAAGAACTTTATCTTCCCATATTGTTATTTGATTTTCATCAAAAGGTTTATGGTTGTAATCTTGTTTTTGAGTTTGACAATATTCACATATTTCTAGATATGTCATATCGTTTAACATTTTCCATGATAATGGTAATTTGTATAGCTCACTTTTCATATTTATTGTGTAGCCAACACGAATTAATCTACCTTTATCATATATATTGTCAACAAGTTTACCAAAATGACTATCTATTGTCATCTTTGCTTGATAAGGTAAGTTTTCACTTGGTACAAAACCATAAAGATTTGGTATTTCTATGTGAAAACCTCTACCGCTAAACCATATATGTATTTGATCATCTTCTAAACCTTGTTCAAGCAATGTTTCATAAAATGACAATGCTCTTTGTTTAGTATCTTGACCAGTCTTTTTACCTCTATCTATATCAAATATAACAGTATTTAATGCATATGTACCTTTATAAGACTTTATAGATCCTTTGTCTCTAAAATGTTCAAATGCGCTTTTATCTAATATAAATAAACTACGATATAGCTCTTGATTAGGTTTTATGTACTTAGTTATATGTTCTGGGCGAATAGCATAGGCTCTGTTAGATACAGAACCTATTGCTAATTCTACGTATTTTACGTTATTATCTGCCATGTTTTTGTCTTATTTTGATTAGATATTTCTTTCAAATCAATGACACCTATTTCATTATATTCTTTATTCTCTCTTATCTTACGCCATGTTCTAGAATAAGCCGAAGGTAATCTACTAGTATTATGAAATAATTTACCATATTCTGGTAAGCGTGTTTCAATATGTACTGAAGATATTACTGGAACTCCTTGATTTATTCTATAATTAAGATATTTAAGAATTATTCCTTTAGTTGTCATTAAGTTGGTATTCCGTTGAATTGATCATCACTTGACCAAGGGCTATCACTTTCTGATGACTCTTCTGAAGATTTGAAATCCTTAACATAGTTTTTACCTACTGAATCTTTAAACTCTGCTTTGAATTTACTTACTTCATAGTTAGGCATTCTAGTTTCTTGCCAATCTTTCCATAATTGTCCACCATCACGTTTAGTTTTAGTAGAAATGTATGTTAATCTTAGAAACTCTTTACCTATCAGTCTTTGTTCTGCATCAGCTGGTAATTTGCTAGATTGTGGACTTTTACCTTTATCTAACATTATTGGTAATCCTATAGAGTCAAAGAACATTTTAACTTTAAATGCTGTTGACCATCCTACAATCTCACCACTTACATCGTCTTTCTTATAATTACCACCTATATACATATTAGGTTGGAAATCTCTTCCGATGTCTAATGTTAGATGTACAGAAATATCATCTGAATATGTTTGCCAATCTTCTTTGACACCATATTTAATTTCTGCTGTTGCTATTTTTACTTTGTCGACAAATAAATTGTCTTTACTTTTTGATCCTGAACTGCTACCGCTAGTTACCCAATCCATGCTTACCTCCTAGTTATTTACTTTTTTTGGAAAATCTGATGCTTCATTAGCATCATCATCTTTTTGTGCTACACCAGCCATTGCTGCTAAACCATATCTTCTACCATAGGTATTTAATGAACCTATAGCTTGTGCGTTAGCATTTTTAGGCATTGGTAAAGCTATTTCACTTGATAGCCATTCTCCAGATGAATGTATTAACTTAGTAACTACTAAAAATACACCACCTTTGAATCTATTACCTTGAACAAATGCTATTTCATTTTTAGACAATGTTTCTCTACAACTTTCTATTACTGAATGTAGATCTGCATATCCACTCTTAAAGAATGGATTTACTGAGCCTTTTTTGGCTCCCATTATGTCTTTCTGTGCATTAGCTAAGGCTTTAGCTATTTTGCCTACTGTAGGCGATTGATCTTCTACTATATTTTCTATTTTAGGAATTTGTTTTTCCGTTTGATTATTATCCATTTTACCTCCGATTTGAATTATAAATATAACTTATTTAAACTAATAATACAAAAAAAAAGAGAGCCTATTAAAGACTCTCTTCTTTATACTAAAACACAAGCCAGACAGAGGTTACTATTCTGGATTTCCGTGCGCACCCACTATCATGTGTCTTAGTTTGTCAGACAAAACTAGGGATAAACTATTAATTGACATTACCTTATAAACAAAACACTATGAACTGTTCTAAGCACAGCTGCTCACCGCTGTCGTGTCGTTTATCCCTTATTTTTAACTACTATATTCTTCTTTTAATGCATCTTGCGAATACTTCATTAAACTGTCTGTAATATATGCATTGTGATCAAAATCTGCTTTAGTTGATTTTTTCTTATGCCATAATACATTTGTTGATGCATTGTATAGATCATAAACTGTTGGACTCTTTGAATAAGTTAACAATTTATCTACTATAGTTCCAAATAAAGAAACTGGTACTCCTGTTAAATAGTTTTCTCTGATATGTGATAATTTGCCCATGTTTAATGGAGTGTTTGAAAACATTCTTAATCCATTTACAAAATATCTTATATTATCTTCAGAGTTATTTATTATCGTTGCAGCTTCCATTATTTGATCTTCATATCCTTCAGATGACCTATCGTGTTTAAATCTATATGAATTAAATATGTCATTAGATACCATTCCATTTAAACATACTAATCTTTGTAAGAATATTTTAAACTGTAGTGCTGTTGATCCATCATAACTATTCCAAAACATTATACCAAGTGAAACATCATCACCTACTGCTATTTCTTTTTTGTAATCTTTTGCTACCATAGAATACATAAATTGTCTTCCATTCCAAAAGATTTTATCTGTTTCCCATTGAAATTCTGATGAATCAGTTACACTCTTTGCTAATTCTTCTACTTCTATATTATTTATTAGCAAATAGTTATTACTTACAACACCTACTTCTTTCCAGCCTGAGTTATTATCTAAATCTTCTCTTTGTACAGACCAAGCATTAGATTTAGTTCCATTATATTCTAAAGGTACTTTCCTAATAGGATCGTACCATGATCCGATATTGCTCATATTGATATTTCCTCATCTTGATTTACTAATTTAACTATCATTGAAAATGGAACATTCCATTGTTTATCATCTATTTCAACAACTGCTCTAGTTCTATTTATTTTAACAATTTTTCCTTTTTCAATTTTATTAGTTCCACTTACTCTTACTTTATCACCTTTTACAAGGTTATATTTAGTCATTCTTCCTAGTGATTCAATTTTATCTTTAATCATTGATCTTACTTCTCTTAAATCATCTAGATTATCCAATGTATTAATTAATACTAATAAATCACTTCTCGTATCTTTTCTCATTGTTTTCTCCTTATTAATTTCCATTCACCTAGTCTACATACCTTTGAATACATTTTAATAACTACTTTTGTAGTATCTGCTTCGCCATCTTCCCATAGATCTTCTTCTGGAACTTCTTCCCATTTATCTGAATCTATATAATCTATATTCCATACATCTAACTTAGTTTTTGCATTCATTACATTCTCCAATGTTTAAATTTCATTAACTTTTTCTTTGTTCTTGCATCTAAATTGAAATGAATTTCAAGATGTTTACAAGCTGCACTCATACTTTTAAACATTTCTGTTCTAAGAGTATCAAATGCATCGTCATTACATTCAATCCAATTTTTATGAACATCAACCCATAATACTGGTATTCTATTTTCGTTTTTACTGGATTGATATGTTTCTCTTATTATTTGAACTTCATATTTTTTACCATGATATTTTCCCATACCTTCGTATATATGGTAATCTGCATCTATATTCAATATTTCAGTTTTTAATGATTTACGCATTTTTGCTCCTTAATGTCAATTATCATTTTGTTTGGATTTTTTGTTATTGTTCCAGTAGGTCCTCCTGGTTTATATGCTTCATGTAATTTTATATTAAGTACAGTTCCACTTTTAAGCTGCACTTTACCTACAAACCTATGATCTGTATTTACAAAAACTCCATCTTTATTTTGTTTTAATAGCTTTTTATATTTTCTTGATTTATTTAAATAATATTTACACATTTTTCTCCTTAATTAAAAGATAACAAAAAGAAAGAGAGCCTCACATATTCCTTTGCCTAGATAAATGCATTATCTGTAGCTACGCACATAGGACTTACAGGACCAGTTATTGGCTCTCTTAATTTTAAAATATATATCTGATTTTTTGCCAAGGCACAACAGTGTTATGCAATTGTTTGAAATCTTTTATATATTGTTTTTTGTTATGTCGATTGTATCTGATATTTAAACAACCATATTCAGAAGTTTTAGGTTCTTGCAATTCTGGTCGCCATAAATATTTCTCTCCATTTACATCGTTTATTACGTTGTATTTATGCATTTCTTTATTATGTGTTAAAAATATACACTCTGCTTTTACTTTATTTTTTATAGATTTATCTACAATAGAATCTACAAGTCTAAACAAATCATTGTAATCTTTTTGAAAATCTTCATACATAATTATTGGTGAATAGTTTAGATGAACATCATATCCTGCTTCATAAAAGTCATTAACCGCTTTTATTCTATCTATAATTTTAGATGTACCAGGTTCTAGTATATCTGATAGTTTTTGCGGCATAATACTAAATCTTATTCTGACTTTTCTATTAGCATTGTAAGACAATAAATTTTTGTTAACATATTTTGTTGCAGCTGTACCCATTGTCTTTGGATCGTTTTTAAAGTAATCAAATAAGTATTCCCAATTATGATATTTAGCATGTAACACATAATCTTCGTTGCAACTAAAATCATATGTGTAATATTTACTATGTGTCTGATTGGGTTCTTTAGGCCATTTTAATAACCATA
>Ga0163179_10000525_pt1 | contig 27500 bp, 26 predicted proteins | sample AtlANTMetagenome_FD_109643 | JGI IMG/M metagenome (GOLD analysis project Ga0163179, IMG submission 109643) | Marine eukaryotic phytoplankton communities from the Atlantic Ocean - Atlantic ANT 2 Metagenome | ecosystem: Environmental > Aquatic > Marine > Oceanic | place: North Atlantic Ocean...
ATGGTGCACATCGGCTTCATGGGCGATGTCAACGTACCCATTGGCAACCAGTTCAGCCTCGACGTTGACGAATACGCCGACCGCATGCGCTTCCGAATCAAGGACTTCCTGCGAAGTGACGCCAACCTCGGCTGGCGTCTCCACGTGCGACGTGGAGAGCCCATTCACCATGAGTTGGAGGCCCTGGGTAGCTTCGAGGTGCCGGTACCTACGGACTTTGATTTTGTCGCCGAAGGGACCGGCGATGACTTTGCTTATGAGCTGGATCTCGAATCAGAGCCACCCCTTGAACCCGGTGCCACCTACTACTTCTCACTAGCTTCTCGGGCCGACGGCAACATTCAGGGTTTTGCTGCTGCAGAGATCACCGTGGACGGTGATGTGTGGAGTGACGGGCCTCCAGAGCCCGAGCCCAGCGAAGATGACATCGCAGCGGGCTGCAGCGGCTGCCCCAGTTCCTCTGAGGGCGTCGGCACAGCCAACACGGCAACCGTGTTTTCCTTGCTGCTTTTAGGAGGCCTGAGCCGGCGAAGACGCCACTAAAGACGAGGCTCAGATGGCCCGGCCATCCCAGGCGGTGACCGTGCCATCGCCCGTCAGTAGCTCGTAGAAGTCGCGCACCAAAAGGAATAGGAATTGCTGTCGCCCAAAAGCAATGACGGCGCGACTGCCGATGACGATTTCTTCGTTAGGGCGAAGTGGGACATCGTTTACTTCGCTGCCGTTCGTCGAGCCCAGATCGATAATTGCGAGCTTCTCTCCGTCGCCCGTACGGCGGATCCGAGCGTGCTTCACTGAGACCGTGTAGTCGTTAATTACGATGTCGCTCACCGCACGTCGACCGACAACCTGCCAGGGGGACTCTTGAACACTGCGAGCCCAGGGCAAAGACATCACCATGCGCCCTTGTAGTTCGAGGTCGTTCCAATCCTTTTGCCTGGGCAGATTGATCTCACCCGTAGCAGGCAGCCTCTGCATGAGCGAGTGAGTACCACGAGCTATGCGGTGCCCGAGCGCTGTAACCCACCCGCTACTTAGCAGGCCCGTACGGACCCCGTAGGTAAGCAGAACGGCGCTACCACACTGACGACCGAATGGCTCAAATGGCATCCTGTCAGCCAGCGTTTGCAGTTCGGCTATTGGTACCCAGCGGCGCTGCACCCAGCCAGCTTAGAACATAACGGCGACTAGAGCGTGCCGCGCTTCCACTTCTGATAGTGCTTACCGCAGTAGCCTTTGGCGCGCACCTTGGTCCCGCAGCCCTCGACCATACAAATCTTCTCAACTGCCGTCGTACAAATCGGCACAGACGCTCGGGCCTTGCTCGCTGCCTCGCTGACTTGCGTCATCTGACCACGAATACCCTCAAGAGCAGCTGTCATCTCACCAACGCTGGTCTCAAGACGTTCGAGCTTGTTGCGTAGATCGCGCACCTCAGAGCGACTGGGGAGCCCCTTTTGGTCAAGCACCTCATAGATGATGTCCTCTACCGGCGTGTGCAACACCGGCACGAGTCGCTCTGCCACTCCCCCAAATACCAGGCTCCTTAAAGTTCCCACTGCCTGCTCTCCTTTCGCGGCATTACCGCTTACGACGCCATATCTGCAGATCTACCCACCCTGCGCCGCTCGGGGGATCGACCTAGTCTCAGTCTAGCTGCCCGGGGAGCCTTCCCCATCAAATTCCACACCAAGTTCCTCGGCGAGTTCTTGTAGCTCGCCTTGAAGTGCACCGATGCTCTTTTTTGCCTTCCGCAGCTGGAACTCCAACATGTCTGCACGATCGCGCAGGTCTCTGAAGTCCTTCCGGGTAGGCACGCCCTTGTGTTGCATAGCCCTGTCGAACACCTCCACAACAGGATCGCGCAGGTAAGGCAACGCGCCATCATTGAGGGATGAAATGAAATAACTGCTAATCAAGCCCATAACCCGCCCGGGCAACAGCACACGATCGTTCGGCCGAACGACTTACTGAACGGTAGTCGTCCGCGGCCGAGCCTGTCAAGGCATGTGATCAGAGAGCAGCTTGCCGACCAGCGCTGTCCGTGCTGTCATTCGCCCATGCTCCCTTGCATTCATTACACAACCAGTAGCTTGAACGCTCTCTATCGGTTCTCTCTAGCCCTGATGCTTGGTCTCCTGGTTGGTTGCAGCAGCGACGTAGTCACGAGCCTTGAGCAACAACCAAAGGGGCGAAACCATGAGGTGCGTGGCTGGAGCACTACCGCCACAGAAAGTGGGCCAAGGCACAAAGTACGACTTACGGTCGATCTCGACCCCGCTAAGTACATGGGCTGGGCTCGGACCAACACTCAGTACCGGGTAGTACTTGATGTGGTGTTGAAGGGCCCCAACGGTCTATCGGATGAGCGGGTCCTCATGATCCCCGTCAGTGAGACCCGCAAGGTGGGCGAAGACAAAGCACGAAACCGCATACGGCTCGCTTATGGACCCGCCGGAAAGTTACTCCCTAACGGCTTCCGACGGCTCGAGCCTTTCGAACTCATGTCCTTTAAGCCCATGCCGGGTGAGTACAAACTGACAATCCATATGCGAGTGCTCCCAGGGGCGCATCGCAATGCCTTGTGGACCCTGCGGCACCTGCGCATCGACCTGCTCAGCAGAGAAGGCAGTGAGGGATTGCTAACGGACTGGACGGAGCTACCACCAGAAGGAATCTATTGAGCAGCAGAAGCCACCAGCATCTCAGCCGCACACACCAGCGCACAGACCTGCTGTTCAAGAGGCATAGAGACGATGGAATCAAGCACCCCACCCACAGGGCTCAGGCCCGGCAGCGGCGGTAGATGAAGAAATAGTGCTCGCGAGCCCAACGGAGTGAGGGCGTCGAGGAGTGAGAAATACAAGGCATTACAGATATAGGTTCCTGCATCCTCAGAGAGCGTAGCGACCACACCCGCATCAAGTATGGCTTGTAGCAGGCGCTCATCAGCACTCTCGCTGCAGCGTCGCTCGGGTGCACCCTCAATCACAGGCTGTCCAGCAGGCTGCATCCCCTCGATGTCGGGGATCCGAAAGTCAGCTAGGTTGCGTGCAAAGCGCTCGATCTGCACAGAGCCTCTCTTCGCTGAGAGTCCACAGGCGAGCACAGCCAGCGGAGGAGTAGTGCGAAGATCGTCGAGTAGCGAGCGGACAGCTCGCAAGCTGGTATCAAGCACCCTTCGCTCTACATCAAAACCACGCCCCATTAGGCGAACTGCAGCGACCGCACTCACCTCCTCAGTGGAGTTCACTGGCCAAGACCCAAAGGGGCCGAAAGCGAGCAGTAAAAGCTTCTCGTTCACGCCACCTCGCGAGACCAGGGGTCCTCTGCAACCCAGTGGCGAATGCGCCGAAGGGCGCGACTCTCCAGCTGACGCACCCGCTCGCGGCTGATGCCTAAGCGCTGACCTACCATCTCAAGGGTCTCAGCTTTGTCGGATAAGTGCCTACGCTGAATGATCTCCTGCTCCCTGGCCGGTAGCTGCGCAATGGCCAGACGTAAGCGGCCGCGTTCGAGGTACTCTTGCTCACTGTCGGCGAGAAGATCGTCGACTGCAACCGCTGGATCAGCAATAAAATCTCCACGGGGCGCTGAGTCTGACTCACCGCCGACGGGAGCATCCAAGCTGACATCGTAGCCCTTGAGCCGCCCTTCCATACTCTCAATGGTTGCCTGGTCGACGCCGATGATCTCTACCAGACGCTCCATGCGCGCCGAGCCCTCCAGTCCCAGCCGAGCGACCTCGGCCTTGGCTTTACCCAGGCGGCTATAGACTGTGCGTTGTCGTTGCGTTGTACCGAGACGGACCAGAGAGCGGGTGCGCAAGAGGTGGTCTCGCACAAAGGCACGGATCCACCAGGCTGCATACGAGAGAAAGCGCACGCCGCGGTCGGGGTCAAAGCGGTCCACGGCACGAAGCAAGCCCAATGTGCCCTCCTGGAGCAGATCAGCAAAGGAAGCGTGCTGACCCGCATATTCTCCGGCGATCTTGATGACAGCGCGCATGTTCGACAATACCAGTCGGTCGGCAGCGCTCCGATCTCCGTTGTTCAGCCACCGGCGAGAGAGCTCCTTTTCTTCCTCTGCAGAAAGCAGGGGGTGGTTCTTGACTGCGTCGTAGTAGAGCGCCAGAGAGTCACTTCGGCTGGTATCCATGTTTTTTCTCCGTCGGGTAGCTCAAGCTGCCACCCTCTTCATTGCTCGCACCTTTAGTGCCGACGGCCAGGGTTACCGTTTGCCCGATGTCGTCGTGCAGCGGATCAGCAGCATTTTTTTGCGGCGCCCGTTGTTCATCAGGTAGGACACGAAGAGGGCCCAAGATGTTCCAAGAAAATGAGGAAATGTTGCAAAGGGTCCCGTGTTCTCTTGCTTACAGAGGCCTGTATTTGGATACTTTCCACTCGGAACCCGGCCTACCGGCCATTTTGTTGAGGACGCAATGACCTATATCGTCACCCGACTTTGCCGCGACTGCGTAGACACTGCCTGCGTTGCTGTCTGCCCTGTTTCCTGCATCTACCGCTACGAGGGTGATGACAAAGAGACATTCCCGAACCAGCTCTACATCCACCCTGAAGAGTGCGTTGACTGCAATGCATGCGAGCCTGCCTGCCCGTGGGAAGCGATCTTCCCCGAAGACGAAGTCCCCGATGTCTTCGCAGACGACACCCCCCTCAACTACAAGATGGCTGACGAAGAAGACGACTTTGAGATTCAAGACGAGATCGACCACGAACAGCCTGATCCTGACGAGGTCGCTGCCAACAAGCAGAAGTGGGGCTTTGAATAGCTAGAACGGTTCGCCTCTGCTGTTAGTTCAGCCAAAAGCAGTGTCGCTGAACACGGCTACCAACAGCCTGACGGCCGCTCTGCTATCGCCTGAGAATCAGCCTGGCGGCCAGGTGAGGCTGCGCCCACCCAGCAGGTGAACGTGTAGATGGGAGACAGTTTGACCAGCATCTATTCCGTTGTTTATGACCAGACGAAAGCCTGACTCGGACAGACCAAACTGGGTCGCCAGATCGCGCGCCACCGCGAAAAGATGGCCCACTACCACCTCATCTCCGTCTTCCATCTCAACGATGCTACGCATCTCTTTTCTCGGAATCACAAGCACGTGCACCGGCGCCTGGGGATTGATGTCCCGAAACGCGACGCAGTGCTCGTCCTCGTGGACGATGTCGGCAGGGAGCTCCCCCTTTAAAATCTTGGCAAAAATCGTCTCAGCCATGGCGCTCACCGCTCCCTGTGCGCAGCGCATAGCTGCGGTCAATGGCTGGTAGACTAGCGGAAAGAACGCAGCCCAAGCGAATGCCCCCCGAATCGAACTTCCCAGTCCAGTGCCACTCATCCTTCCCAGGTCGACCCGGGAAGGAAATTTCCGTGGATGACGACCAGAGCCTGTTCGAGGCGCTGCGAGAGGCAGGGCAGCCCATTGCCTCATCGTGCCTGGGAGTGGCTGTCTGCGGACGATGTCTGGTGCGGGTGCGAAGCGGTGGCGAATGCCTCTCGGCAATCGACGCCGTAGAGAAAAAGGTGCTCCTCAACGAACGGGCGGAACCCGATCAACGCCTGGCCTGCCAGTGCTATGTCAGTGGAGCTGGCGTTGTCCTGAGCACGGACTATTGGTAGGAGCAGGAGCCCCATGTTTAGTTCCCTGGGAGACAGCCTGCCTACCCTTGCCAATGCCCTCCTCATCTTGACCATTGTCGGCGGGGTCATAGGCAGCGCCCTACCTGCCGTGCCGGGTGCGAGCCTGATCTGGCTGGGTGTGGTGCTTCACGGCATCTTGACCGGATGGCAGCCCCTAGGTCTGGGTATCCAGATAACTGCCGCAGTGCTCGCCCTTTTATCGCTGGGCTCTCAGTTTCTCGTCACCGCACTGGGTGCACAGAAGACCGGCGCAACCTTTTGGGGGGCTCTTGGTGCAGTCCTTGGACTCATGCTCGGCTTCCTGATCCCCATTCCGGTCCTGGGACCGCTAGCTGGCGCCTTCGGTGGAGCCCTTTTAGCCGAACACCTGGCCACCGGAAAAAAAGGCAAAGAAGCCCTCAAGGCTGGCACGGGTGCTGTCATAGGTGCGCTGCTGGGTACCGTGGCCGAGATTGCTATCACCCTGGTCATGGTGCTGGTGATAGCGCTCGCTTTCTTTGTGTAGTCACACGTTAGCCAGCAGCCTTGCCGGCGCAGGCCAGTTGGAGCCTACGCAATAATCCCAAGCTCCCGCCCAACGGTCTCGAAAGCTGTCACCGCCTGGTCGATATGTTCATCGGTATGAGCAGCGCTCAACTGGACGCGAATACGGGCTTGCCCCCGAGGCACCACCGGGAAAGAGAAACCGATCACATAGATGCCAAGCTCAAGGACCTTGGCAGCCATCTCACCGGCAAGCCGAGCGTCGCCGAGCATAATGGGAACAATGGGATGTTCGCCTTCCAGGATGTTGAAGCCACTGGCAGTCATTCGCTGACGGAAGGTCTTCGTGTTCGCTTCGAGGCGATCGCGAAGCTCAGTGGTCTCGCTCAGCATCGCTACAGCCTCTATGGCCGCACCAGCTACAGCAGGAGCCAGGGTATTACTGAACAAATAGGGTCGGCTGCGCTGACGTAGCATCTCAATGATTTCACTGCGCCCGCTGGTGTAGCCACCGCTCGCGCCACCGAGGGCCTTGCCCAGAGTTCCCGTGATGATGTCGATGCGCCCCATGACGTCGCAGTGCTCGTGCGTTCCGCGACCCGTTCGACCCATGAAACCCACAGCATGAGAATCATCAACCATCACCAGAGCATCGTAGCGATCGGCGAGATCGCAGATCTGCTGGAGCTTGGCCACATAGCCGTCCATTGAGAAGACGCCGTCGGTAGCGATAAGACGAATCCGGGCGTCGCTCGCTTCTTTGAGCTTGGACTCCAGATCATCCATATCGCTGTTGGCGTAGCGATAGCGCTTCGCCTTGCACAGCCGGATCCCGTCAATAATAGAAGCATGATTCAGCGAGTCCGAGATGACAGCATCTTCGCCACCCAGCAGCGTCTCAAAGAGCCCACCGTTGGCATCGAAACAAGACGAGTACAAAATGGTGGCGTCGGTTCCCAAGAAGGTAGAGAGGCTCTCCTCCAACCCAGTGTGAATGTCGAGAGTGCCGCAGATGAAGCGCACGGAAGACATCCCAAAGCCGCGGTCGCGAAGAGTGCGTGAGGCAGCCTCTACCAGGCGGGGATGGTCAGAGAGTCCGAGGTAATTGTTGGCGCAGAAGTTAATGACCTGCTGGCCACCGCGAACCGCAATCACAGCCCTCTGAGGCGTCACAATGACGCGCTCTTCCTTATAGAGGCCACCTTCGCGGATCTCCGCAAGTTGACTGTCCAGAATCGACCGCACCTTCTCTGAATACATAGTCCTGTCCTTCGAACGCAGTTGCAGTGAGCGGCCTCTTGCCGCGTCTTAGCCGTCCCAGCCGGCGAAACGGATGATGGCCTTAGGATGACTCGTAATACAGCTCTCAAAGCTGCCAGCCTCCCAGTCCGCAATATCGACGATGGTGTCATCTCCCCCACCCAGAATGACCTCCCAGATGAGGTCCTGGATACGATTCGAGCGGTCCTCAAGGAGAGATTTAGTCACGGTCCAGGTCTCGAAGATCTGGCGACCGATGACTGAGTGCAGATCGATGCCATTCATGACCAATCGGGGGAATGACTCCACGACCACCGGACCATCCTTGATCCCGAATAGGATCACATCACCGCCACGCCTCGTGGAACCAATGGCGGTGTTGAAAGCTGAGTTAAAGCCGCTCATCTCCATGCTCACATCAGCGCCGATGCCTTGTGTTGCCGACTGGATTGCGCGAACCACCTGCTCATCCGCTGCGATGGGATCCGCGCCCTTCAGGTCGGGCTGAATCACCTCGTCAGCACCGAGACGACGCGCCATGTCTGCATGCTTGGGGTTCGGATCGATGCCAATGATGCGCCCCGCGCCCAGGCCGCGAGCGATAAGCACAGCAAACAGTCCAATCGTACCGGTACCAAAGATAGCCACTGACTTGCCGCGAAGGTCCACCTTGGTACAGGCATGAACAGCATTACCAAAGGGTTCCTGGATAGCAGCGACCTCGGGGCGAATACGATCCAGGTTGGTCGACCACAGCGCCTTGGCCGGCAGCTTGAGATAGTCCGCGAAGCATCCATCTACGGAGATACCGATGATCTTGTCTTCTGCACAGACGTGATTCTGACCCACACGACACTGGTAGCAGCTTCCACACACCAGATGGCTCTCTGTGCTGACGACATCTCCGACCTTGTATCCATATTTGCTCGCTGCACGGTCACCGACCGCAACTATTTGCCCGAGTAGCTCATGACCCACCACGCGTCGCTCTTGTTTCTCGTCGTCGAGAGAGTCGTAGATCATCTCGTGGAAGGCCTTACGGAACCAGATACCCCGGTCACTTCCGCAAAAACCCGTATACAAAGTGCGAATAATAACGGCGCTGCGATCCTGCCCTGACACCTCAGGCTGCAGGCGCGGAGTCGGCATCTCGATCTTGCGCAGCCCCTTACTCGATTCCCAGGGATCGAGGCTGCGATCATAGATAAGAGCTCGCATCGTCTCGGGGATCTGGATCATCGTCCTAGCTGCCTCTCTGCTTCCCGGCTTCACTCATCCTACCGAGCGAGGTCGGCGACACTAACCAAAATTGCGATAGAGGACAACGAACCAATTCAGCGGGCATCAAGCCAGGGCTCAAGGACGAGCAGACCAGGTGGGGTTCTTGCCTTCCAGTTGCCGGAGTCTGCTCCAGCAACGCTCGGTGATGGGATCGGCAGGATCCAGATCGGTCGCCAGTAACAGCACCTCTCGAGCCGCTTCAAAGCGACCAGCCTCCATACGAACCAGAGCAAGATTCGCGAGCACTCCCGGATCATCGGGAGCAAGAAGAGCGGCTTGCTCCGCACAACGTAAGGCCTCTTCGGGATCGCCCAGAGCAAGCATGGCCAGCCCCTGCTCACTTAAAGCGCTGGCATGGTCTGGACGCAGCTTGAGCACCTCAGACAGTGCATCTGCCACTCGAGCCCATTGACCCTGCTGGCGATACGCTAATGCAAGGAAGAGCCAACTCTTCCACGACTCGGGAAAGATGCTGATCGCAGCCTGCAGCGATGCGATGGCATCCAAAGGTCGCTCGTCACGAACAGCTTCTCCGCCATCCACCAACAGGCGAGAGGCCTCCACAAGCCGATGATCACCACGATCAAGACGAGCCAGATTCAGATGCATATAGAAAGGCAACTCGCCGTGTTGAATTCGCTCAAGAGCAGCCAGAAAGTCGTCCCGAGCGCCATCCAGATCACCCTGCTCGAACCGCGAGAAGCCTCGATTGTTATAGAGCAATGCATCGTCTGGCTGAAGCTCGATCGCGCGGCTCAAGGTGACGATTGCCTCCTCATGCCGCCCCTCGTCCTGTAACCAGGTACCTAAAGCTCGGTGGGTACTCGAGTCATCCGGGCAGTGCTCTTGCGCCCGGGCAAAGAGCGACTCGCTCTGAGCCGACTCGCCGAGACGATAATGAGCCAGAGCCAGCGGGCCAAGAAGTCCCGTAGCTTCGGGCTCCACATCCAAGGCCGTCCGCCAGGAATTGATCGCGGCTCGGTGCCGCCCCATGGCAAAGAAACACTCCGCTTGAGAAGCAAACAGCCGCCATCGGGTGCAGCCTCCCTCTAGAGCGGTCGCAAAACGATCCAGAGCCCTGGCTGGATCTTCAAGGACAGTGAACACCAACCCAGCAAGATAGTAGGCATGCGCTGAGCGGTCGTCTTCCGTGATGCGTTCGGCCTGGGTACGAGCGGCTACCTGTTCGCCATCCCTGCGCAGCGCCAGGGCGAAGCGATAGTGTCCTTCGGCCAGGCCGGGACGGCGAGCCATCAACTCCTCAAGCACTTCACGCACGCCAGCGGTGTCATGCATCTCTTCAAGAGAATCGGCCAGGGCCAACCAGGCCTCGGTGAAGTTCGGATCAGCCTCAACAGACTGCTCGAGCAGGGCAAGCCGATCAATAAGCTCATGACGAGGATCAGTACCCAGGCAATAGAGCCGATAGGCATCAAGCTCGTCGGTACCGTAACCAGCGACAGCGGCAGTGGGATCAGCGTTGACGCCAGTGGCATTGACCACCCCACCCAACCAGTCCATGCGCATGTCCGCTAACTCGCCGCTGCGCAATGGCCCAGCAGCATGCATACAGCGGCGACCAGCAGCAAAAACTGCCAACTGCACGACCACGACACTGCCCGCCGAATCGAGCTCGCCGGCCACCAGAAAGTCGGCCCGCTCTGTGGCAAGAATAAGGTCTGCTTCAGGAATCAAAGCCTTCTCAGCCCCGCCGGGCGCGCAGTGCATCTCAATGCTTCGTTCCACGAGGACGAACTCACCGAGACGAGCTAGCAGAGAACGAAGGTCGCGGGTGATCCCCGCTGCAAATGCCTCGACCTCAGGCAAACGGGAAGTACAGCGCAGCGGCAGTACAACAACCCTGGGCCTGGACTCCAACATCAAAGACCCGCAGCGGCTCCCTCGCTCGGCGCAGCAGCCGAGATGTCGCCGCCGACCGCTTCCTGACTCTCAAGCCAGCGTTCTGCGTCAATGGCAGCCATACAACCAGTACCTGCTGCGGTAATAGCCTGACGATAGATCGAGTCCTGGACGTCACCAGCAGCAAACACCCCGGGAATATTGGTGTAGGTGGAACCAGGCACCGTCTTGAGGTAGCCGAGACCGTCTCGTTCCAGGAGGGAACTCCAGATCTCAGAGTTCGGCTTGTGTCCAATGGCAACGAATACAGCCTGCCAGGGATGAGTGCTGCGACTGCCGTCCTGAGTATCCTCAAGGACCACGGAAGTGACTCCACTCTCGTGAGTCCCGCCGATCTCAACCACCTGAGAATTCCAGTGAACCTCGATATCGGGATGTGCCTTCACGCGCGCCGCCATAATTCGACTGGCGCGAAAAGCATCACGCCTGTGGATCACATGAACACGACTCGCAAAGCGCGTCAGAAACAGGGCCTCTTCCATGGCCGTGTCGCCGCCGCCAACAACGGCCATCTCTTTGCCCTTAAAGAAAGCACCATCACAGGTCGCACAGGCGCTGACTCCGTAGTTGCGCATGCGCTCTTCGTCGGGAAGACCGAGCCATTTCGCATCGGCACCAGCGCCGATAATGATGGAATCCGCCAGCACAATGTCGTTGGGATCCTCATCAATCTCTACTACAAAAGGCCTCTTGCTCGTATCGACGCGGCTGACCATGCCGTACCGAAACTGACTGCCAAAGCGCTCAGCCTGATCACGAAACAGTTGAATGAGTTCTGGGCCTTCAATGCCGCTGGGAAAACCCGGGTAGTTTTCAACATCGGTGGTGATCATGAGTTGCCCGCCGGGCACCAGACCTTCTACGACCAAAGGTTTCATCTCGGCACGGGCCGCATAAATTGCCGCAGTAAGTCCAGCAGGACCTGCGCCTATAATGAGGACTCGAACATGAGGGGTTTCGGACATGACTGGGGCTACTCCGGGAGACCATAAAGAGGGGATTGTGGCAAGTTGCCAGAATCGAAAGACGAGCTTCTGTGAAGGCTCGAGAACCTAGCATGGACTATCGTTTTGGGGTGGCCTCAACAGCAGGGTTCCGGCGAATCGGAAGCGGTGGATGCCAACATCCTGCGCTAGAGTACGAATAATGCGTCTGCCATCCATCAGGAAGACCTCTGCCCGCTCTCGACGTCGAAGCGTCCGGGGACAAGGTGGAATCACAATCATCGAGTTGATCATTGTCCTGGTCATCATGGGCATTGTCGCCGTGCTTACGGTGCCGAACCTCCGTGTTTGGACCTCGCGCATGCGCTTGCAAGGAGCGACTACCCACCTCAAATCATCGATTGTCAACACGCGCAAGATGGCGGTGACCACCGCCAATCGATACTGCATGACCTTTACCGGCGACGCGAACTACACCAACCCTTCAGACAGCATCTATCTCATTACCAGCGAGGTCAGCGTAGAAACAGCGCCGCTCAGCGGTCTGTGGACGGTTGTAACGGCACCAGTAGAGCTCGCTGGCTGGAGCAACGACTCCAATACCGAGCTCTACAAGGGCATCACCCTCGAAGACAGCGCCAGCACGACATCGTTCGTGACCACCAGTTCATGCACGGGTCTTCTCTTCAACAACAAGGGTTTTCTGGACAACCCTGTCGATGACTTCCCGCTGGTCAATGGAGGTCGGTATGCCAAGCTCACCCTGCGCAATAAGAGCCAGGGCTTTCTTGAACAGCGCACACTCTGGATAGACCGCGGCGGCAATGTCCGCATCACACAAGAGCCAGGCACAGCTCCCAAACTGGGCATCAACTGAGCAGCGCATCGAACGAGGGCGTCGATCGCATGGCTCCCCTGCAACTGCTGAGAGAGGGGCTGTGCGCTTCAGGCGAACAGGTTCGCATCCTGCAGCGCGCCGGTTTTGCAGTAAAGATCTGCCAACCGCACAGTGAAGGACGCTGGCTGCCTCCAGGTCAGGGGCAACTCATCATCAACATCTCAGGTCGTATTCGAGTCCAGCAGCGCACCGCACCGACTGGCGCAGAAGCACTCACCGCCGAACGGGATCAACAACTCGGAGCGGGCGAATTCACAAAGGTGCCCAATGACGCACACTGGTGCGTACGCGCTGAGACAGAAGCTGCGCGTGTTCTCATAATCAGCACGTCGGTTGCCCGCACCGCTGCAGAGCAAGTACGCCTCACAGTGCTTGCTCGAACGATGCGCTTGCGCCCGCAAAGACAACTCTTCGCCAATCAGAAGCTCACCGTCTCTTTGCGAGCATTGCACCCGCTCCTGCCTCTGCGCAGAACACTCCCCAGCAAGCTCCAGTTCAATGCAGGCAGCGCGCTGCTCGTTTTGAGCGGCACCTTAAGGGGCCAGGTCTCAAGTGGTGATGGTCAATCGAAGTGGCAGGGTGAGTTGCGTACAGGCTCGCTCATAGAGCTGCCTTGTGACACGCGCCACCAGCTTGGTACTGCCGACCGCGCGACCGCCGCCGTTCTGGTTATTGAGCCGCGCCTTGTGCCGATCGACGACGGCAACGATGTGCCTTTTTCTCCCTTCGTCGATGGCTAGAGCGCTTCAGCGCATCTGCCGAATTCACTCACCTGCCATCTGCCGCCAGTAGCGCGCTTCTGCATGGAGCCCCTCGCGATCTGCAAAAGCCGCCAGCCCCAAAAAGCGCCGGTTTGGATCAAAGCCCAACCGCTGGCGAAGCTTCTCATGGTCTAAGGGGCACAAGGCAAGGCGCCCCTCATCGTTCTCACGCACCGAACTGGTACCGGCCATCAAACAATGGCGAAAGTGCACGCAGTGCTGCAATGAAAAGGGGTGACCTAGCTCATGGACCGCCACCTTCAACAAGCGACGCAAGGAATCGACCCGCGAAGGCATACCCCCTGGACTCGGGCCCCCCTTCGCGGAGGCATTCAGGGTTCGATGCAGTGAGACCACTCCCTGGCGGCGCTCATACTGCGCCAGGCCAAAGACATACTGCAGACCAGAGATATACAGATCCTCATCCGTTAACCACAGGCAGGCGCCACCATCTCTGGTGCAATCGTCGGGCAGCCCTGCCAGCAAGACACGGGCGTCCAACTGTCCGGTGCCATCCCCCCGACGGGTCTCAAGGGCAGCCTTCGAAAGATCAATGGCAGCAACTACCTTAGAACTGCGCTGAAAAAACAGCCCACTGAACTCAGCAATCAGCGGCATGAGACTTTGCTCGGCAGCCGATAGCTCGTCGAGCATGCCCAACCTCAGACTGGCAGGCGCCGGCCGAACTGAGCCGGTACTGCGATACTGTGCGAGAGACTGACCTGGCTCCGGGGAACGCACCAACCAGGAGTCTGGCCGACAGTCACTTCGATCCAGGCGCTTCCAGTGGCTGGTCCAAGGGGGCAGCAGCGCAAGGTCAAGCTCTACAGTCTGCTGCAGACAATCTAAGTAGGACGAGGTCGACGCCGCTGAAGGTGCTGCGTCATCCAAGTTGACACAGGCGGCAGCGGTCACAATCCACAGAGCAGACGCCACGAATACCAGCCAACGGTCACTACAAGAGCTACCTCGCAGAGCCCAGTGCAACACAGCCACCTGAGCTACCGACTATTGAAAGACGCGAGGGCTAGCCAGGAAGGAGGCAAGCTGGGAGCGGAAGTCCTCAAGGCCTGCGCGCGTGCAAAAGAAACGCAGTCCGCTTTGATGTCTGCCGCGGCTCGCTCGAGCCTTCATTGCCGGACTCATTCGCGTCAAATCCAGCCAGACGACCACCTCAAAGCCTGCTCCGCCCTGCTGCGCCTTGAGCTCTATGGACAGCCCGTCGCTGATGGGATCATGGCGAAGAGCGGTCACCTCACCACTCACAGCGCCGCCGAGGTCCTCAAGGAGGCCGCGAAGTCCGGCGAGCGGCTCACGACAGGCAAAAACACCGAGAAATGGCACGGGAGCCTCTTCGGGCGCATCGCGGGCCAGCATATGCACGTCAAAAATGAGCTCACGCTCGTTCAGTTCATTCATCGAGATAGCCAACCAGAGCAAGTCGCGCTCATCTCGGAGGATGGCCATTGCCAAAGAATCACTCATCCTCGAAACGACCTCCTATCAACTTGCATCCTGCCTGGGAGGCAAGCCTACTACGACTGCGAGCCAGCCAACCAGCGCAGCAAGGGTCAGCAGACTGGTGAGCGGCAGCAACGCCGCAGCCAGCGCGCTCAAGCTTACCGCGACAAAGCGCTCCCAGGCACCCAGAAGCTTTGTCATCAGAGGCCAACGCGCGGAAAACACCAAGAGCCCGAGGATGCCGCCCAGGGAGACCAGGGTTTCCATACCTGCGCCTACCCGAACACCATACAGCCCAAAGACATACCCAGCTGGTCGCGCAAAAAACGAGCCCTCGACACGATAGAGAGCCGAGCCAGCGTGACCACTCATAAGCCACCAGGGTAGGACAATGAGCAGCAGGCAACCGAAAATCGGTGGCAACCAGGTGGCGATACCCAGGCGACCGGCGGCCCGCTCTTTCGCACAATCCACCAGGGCCAATGTCCAGGCCAGAGCCAGCGAGATTCCGGCCAAACCAGGTAGACGATCACCGCAATCACCACAGGCCCGCCATGGGTCAAGTTGGGCGAAAGACATGCGCGCAGAATCGACCTGCAAGACCAGCAACGCCAGCGTTGGCAGTAGCAATACCAGCAGTGCGATGCCCAAACGAATGCCAGGACTCCGGTTCGATCGACGACCACCGCCCGCCTCGACCGCCAGGAGCATCAAGCACCACAGGATCAGATCGCCCAGATCAAAAGGACCCAAAACGGACATGGAGATCGGCAGTTCGGCAGCGGCGATCGACAAGCTTTCCAAAGCATGGCGACCAAAGATCGCAGCGCCCAGGAGTCCAGCTATCCAGCACAATGGCCCACTAAGCTCTGCAGGCCCGCGCGGTATGGCACGGCGGAGTACCGCCAACAAGGCCAGGCCAGCCGTGAGCCAGCTAGCCAACATCCATACCGGCTCAGACCGATCCAGCAGGTAGCGCTCGCCGAGGGAAAGCACCACCGCGAAAGCCAGAGAAGTGGCCAGCACAGCGCCCGCTGCGGCGGCTCGAAGCGAGGACAGAGAAGATCCCATCAAACACTGGTATACATCGCCCCCCCTGCCGCAGGTGGGAACTACGCAAAATCAACCACAAAGACACTAGTAGCAGGAGTATACGAACATGGAATTAAACGAGGCGAAGGCCATCATCACCGGCGCCGGAAGCGGCATGGGGCGAACTTTTGCCGTCGAACTGGCCCGAGCGGGCGCCCAGGTCGTAGCAGCCGACATCAACGAAGAGAGCCTCAGTGAGACGGTCGCCGAGGCCAGTGACCTGAGCGGGTCGATTCACCCCATCATCGCCAATGTGGCAGATGAACAGAGCGTCATCTCTATGGTCCAGGGAGCTGCAGAAGCCATGGGCGGCCTGAACGTACTCGTCAACAACGCGGGCATCTTTCGCGACGGCCTGCTCGTCAAAGTGGATCGTGAGACCGGCAAGGTGGCACGGACGATGTCACTCAAGCAGTGGCAGCAAGTGATTGACGTCGACCTGACAGGTCCCTTCCTCTGTACCCGAGAATTCGCTGGCCATTGCATTGATAGTGGCACCAAGGACGCCGTCATCGTCAATATCAGTTCGGTCTCAAGGCACGGCAACCCCGGACAAACAAACTACTCGGCTGCTAAGGCAGGACTCATCGCAGACACCAAGCTGTGGGCCCAGGAGCTCTCGCGCTACGGCATTCGAACCGGAGCCATCGCTCCTGGATTCGTGCGCACGCCCATCCTCGACGGCATGCGCCCCGACGTGCTGCAAGGCATGGTCAAAGCGGTACCGCTGCGTCGCGTCGCAGAACCCGAAGAGATCTTCTCTGGGGTGCGCTTCATCATCGAATGTGGCTACTTCACAGGACGTTGCATTGATATAGATGGTGGCATGTCTGTGTGAGAAGCCGCTGCAGCCTGCAGCCCAGGGCGGGAATGTCTTGACGGAAGCAGGCCCTACAGTCAGGGTGTCGCGGCTTACCAGCCCGCGGCACCCACCAAGAACACGGAGAGTAAGAGCATGGCAGGAAAGGAAAAGGCAAAAGGCTTCCCAAGCCTCGATCAAGTAGCCAACATTATTCTGGTTGCTTCGGGGAAAGGCGGCGTCGGCAAGAGCACCGTCGCCGTCAACCTGGCGAGCGCGCTGCGAAGGTCTGGCCACAAAGTGGGCCTACTGGACGCCGACATCTACGGGCCCTCGGTACCCACCATGCTGAACCTGCACAAAGAAGTGCACAGTGCCGACGGAAAGCACATCAGCCCCAACGAAGTGCGCGGCATGAAGGTCATGTCTATGGGCTTTTTGATCCCGCCTAGCAAGGCCATGATCTGGCGCGGACCGATGCTGCACAGCGCTGTCACCCAATTTCTGCGCGACGTTCACTGGGGAGCCCTGGACTATCTCGTTGTTGACCTGCCTCCCGGCACCGGCGATGTGCAACTCACCTTCGCCCAGGCACTCAGCGTCACGGGTGCTGTCATCGTCTCGACCCCGCAAGAGGTCGCGCTTGCCGATGTCGTCCGCGCCAGAGCTATGTTTGAGTCGGTCAAGATCCCAGTTCTCGGCCTCATCGAAAACATGTCGTATTTCGTCTGTGACGGCTGTGACAAGAAGCACTACATCTTTGCCCAAGAGGGCGCCCGAAAGGCCGCCGAGCACTTCGGCATCCCCTTCCTGGCCGAATTGCCCCTTGAGGTCAGCGTGCGACAAGGTGGGGACCTGGGCATGCCTATTGTGGAGAGTGAGCCTGACTCAGCCATCTCTCAAGTGTTCGCCAGTGCGGCAGAGGCCGTCATTGCCAAGGCGAATCAAGCCAACGAAGAACGACGTGCCCGAGAAGCTGCAGAGGCAGAGGCAGCCTCTGGACATCGCGCACTACCGATAGTCAACTGAGGACGTCTTGGTGATCCGCAAACTGCTGGGCAAGGTCCGAGCCGTGGCCAAAAAAGGGCGCCGCGATGCTCCAAGCGCGACCAAAAGCGAAACAAAGCCCGCAGCAAAGGCCGACTCCTCGCCAGTTGCTCTACCCGACTGTCAGGTCACCTTCGTCGATCACGACAAGAGCATCGCCGTACATAAGGGCAAGACGCTGCTGCACGCTGTCACTCGCGCTGGGATCCCGTTACTTCATGAGTGCGGTGGGCTGGCTTCGTGTGGCGAGTGTCGCGTCGCCAGTGTCAGCGGCGAAGTCTCTGACCGCCGAGAGATCGAGACCCGCATCCTCAAGATTATGGGCAAGCCTCTCGATGGCCGACTCGCTTGTCAGACGCTGGTCTTCGGCGATGTCTCGGTGACCGTAGCAGACCAGGAATAGAGGCTCTAACCGTACTGGTGGTTCTACTGCTCAGGTAGCGGCGGCGGACCGGGGAACAGTTCATCGAGACGCTCAAGCACGTGATCGTCCAACTCCAGTTCTGCGGCTGCACTGTTGTCCTCGACCTGCTCTGGACGAGTAGCACCAATAATCACCGAGGCCACTGAATTGCTGCGTAGACACCAGGCCAGAGCTAACTGAGCAGGGCTGACTCCTACTTCGCGGGCGATCACCACCAGTTGGTCGACTCGACTCAGCACGTCTTCTTGCAGATGTTCCTGCATGAATCCATTTCGTTTTTCGTCTGCGCCACGGCTGCCCTTGGGTGCCTTACCGCCGGTGTACTTGCCCGTAAGGACGCCCTGGGCCAGCGGCGACCAAACCACCTGTCCGAGGCCCTCGCTATCACACCGGGGAATAACCTCCTGTTCAATATCGCGACACAAAAGGCTGTACTGCGGCTGATTCGAGATGGGACGTGGGCAGCCCACCGCATCTGCTGTGTGGCAGGCATCCATGATCTGGGCAGGGGTCCAGCACGAGACTCCCCAGTACAAGATCTTGCCCTGAGTCATCAGATCACCCATCGCCCGCACGGTCTCCTCGAGCGGCGTCTCTTCGTCATACCGATGACACTGATACAGATCGATGTAGTCCGTGCGGAGCCGCTCCAGGCTGGCATGAACCGACTCAAACAGATGCTTGCGCGAGAGCCCCCGGTTGTTCACGTTGCTGGACAGAGGCCAGAACGCCTTGGTCGCGAGCACGTAATCGGGTCGATGAACCCCCTTGAGTGCCTTACCCAGCACTTTCTCGGCCCGACCAAATGCGTAGATGTCTGCACTGTCGAGAAAGATGATTCCGGCATCCAGCGCGGTCTTCACGCAAGCCTCCGCGGCCTTTGCTTCTACGGCCGAGCCGTACGTAAGCCAGGAGCCAAGCGCTACCTGGCTCACCTTGAGCCCTGAGTCACCAAGATTCACGTACTGCATCGTCACTTCCCTTTCACGGCAGGAAACTGCCATTGAACCAAGCCAAGCTCTCTACTAGTCCCTGGACTGGGTACATCGATGAGATGGGCAGCCGCCTTCCCCTCGCGCAAGTCCAAATCCAGAGCGACAAAGCCACCGGCCTGTCGCGGCCCGGCATGATAACTCGATTGTGGACCCTTGCGAGGGCAAGGGGTCAGGTGCGCCGAGCCGGGTCCTCGATATCCCCTCGCCACGACGCCCGACACCAAGACAGCGGGCACGCCCTCTGCTTCGCAGCCCGGGCCATAAGCTTGCAAGTCGTGGTCATGTCCGGCGGCGTAGGCGACGAGGTTGCAGCCGCTGGAACTCGTCGTAGCCAGAACCCCTCGAATTTGTGTCTCAAGCCAAGCCTCGTGGGTGTGATGCTGGCCCTGACTGCTCGGTGGGTGGTGGCCAAGGACAACCACGGGCACGCCCTGTGAGCAGGCCTCTGCAAGGGCGTCCACCCCTAAGCCCGGCTTCTCAGGGCCCGGCAGAGACAGAGAGTCCGTGTCCAGTGCCGCAATGCTTACCAGCACCTCATCAGCCATGCGAATGCGCGCCGCATAGTGTGCCGCGGGTAGCACCAAACCCGCGCGACCGTGTGCCGAGAACAGCACCTTGCGCTTAAGTTCAGGACCAGGCTCATGGCGGTACTCGTGGTTGCCGAGCACCGCAATCCCTGGCAGACCCACCCGGGCGAGACCATCATCCCAGACCGCACGCCAGGTCTTATCTGCATGCACTCCAGGGCCGTAGAGAAGATCGCCAGCCACCAACATCAGCTGGCACTCCTCGGCGGCGCAAAAGGTCTGCATCTCGGTCACGCTGGCATCCAGAATCGGCCCTGAACGCCCGACATCACCCACGCTAAGGAAGCGCAGAGTGCCGTTCGCGGGGCAGCTCAGCTCACGAAAAGGCGTCCACCCATCACCAGTCCAGAGGTCCAGAGTGCAGGGAGTCATTGCTGACGACGCCGAGCTGCGAGCAGCTGCCTGCACCCCAGTCTGCTGAGCTACAGGAGCACTGGCTGGCTCTACCGACCCGCGACTCATGCTGGGCGCTGCCTCCTCAGCCATGAAGGTCACGACATCAGCACACCGATGAGCAAGCTCTGGGTGAGCGGGCATGGGTAAGCCCAGCTCATAGCCTGGCAACGGAAGTAAGCGACACTCACCGACCGGTGGCGTCTGGATCCGGCCCATGCGTTCTCCATCCCAGGCAAGTAGTGCGGTTCGTGGGTCGTCCAGAGAACGCTCCAGTTCCACCTCGATCTCGAGTAACTCACCGTCTTCGACCCTGGCAGCGCGGACCGTCATCACCCCACGACGGAACTCATCTCCGACACGGACCTCAGAGTCGCTGCGAAAAAGCGTCTCCCAGGCGGTGCGCAGAAAGCCTGGACTGCCCGCCTCTAAGCGGAAGCTGCGCTCACCGGTACGAACGAAGACCTGATCACCGGGAACAATGGAAATAGACGAGTAGAACTCGGGAATACTTGCGCCATGCGCCCAACGGATGAGAGGTAAGTAGGTCGGACTGATGGGATCGATGGCATTAAGAGTGAACACCCGCACCTGCTGGTCAGCAGTACTCGGTGGAATCTCAGCCTCAAGAGCGTAGTGGTTTCCCGACGCGCTCACTGCTGCGGTGACCTTCTGTGCCATCAGCGAGCCAAAGGGGGCCCCCAGCAGATGAACTGCAATGACAAAGGCCACCACCGTAGCCCCCTTTCGCCGCCACCAGGGCGCAGCGACCTGGTCAAGAGAAAGAGCTGCAAACCAGCCCACTACAAGACAAGCGAGCAGCCACGAGGTACCGACTGTCGCAAACAGCAGCAAACGGTTATGAGGAAAGGTGCCGGCCATCGGAATGAGAGCAAGTAAAGCCCCCAGACCAAGAAAACGACACACTGGATCCCGACGAAGCAGAGGCAAGAGCACCACGACCGAGAGGCTACTACACAGCCAGGCAATGGCTCGCACCACGCCATCGTGCTCAGGAAACAGAAACGAGATTTCCGCGGGAATGGGCCAGAGAGCCCCAGTTACCAGCAAGGGGATGCGCTCGAACAAGGCCTCATGGACAAAGGTGCCCGGGACCTCAAATGGACTGAGATACAGGTTGGAGCCGCTAGCGCCGTAGCCGAAGTACGACCAACCCAACAGGTAGAGAGCCGAACACGCCAAGATCGGTGCTGCAGCGCGCAGTCGAGAAGCCAGTAGCCCCTGGCCCAGAGACAGCTCATAAGCGAGCACCCACATGGGCAGGGCGATGGCGGTCTCTCCGCTCAGTAATGCGAGCAGGTAACTGGTCAGCGAAGAGACCAGCAGTAGAGGCCCTCCGTCCCTGCGGTACAGGTGGTAGAGCCAGAGAGAGAGGAGCGCAAAGCCGACGCAGAGCAAGGCATTGCGGTTCGCGAGCCAGGCGATGTTCCAGGTATGGGCGTCATCCAGGGCATAGATCAGACCAGCCAGCAGAACGACCACCGGACCGCGCCCAGAATCCCGCGCGAGCGTCTCAAAGAAGCGAAGAACCATGAAGAGCAGCAAGCACCAGAGCAAGAGCGAGCTCATATGGTGTGCGACTTTGAAGCGTCCGAAGAGGTAGTGGTCAGCCAGATGAGTCGCTGAAGTCAGCGGACGAAAAAACGATGCCCTGAACCCATCACTGGCCCACCAAGGCAGCAAGGTCCCATCAGCGGCTATCAACTCCTTGTCCTCATCCGTTACGAAGGAGAACAGATCGAGGCGACTTCGTGAGGGCATAAACTCGGCGTCTTCAACCAAGGCGAGGTGAAACCAATCATCAGCCATGAAGCCCATTCCCAGTGAGGGAAGAAACAGCGCCACACCGAGCAAGACGACCACCACGGTACGAAAGTCGATCAAAACACTAAGCCATCGCTGCATGAGCGGCAGACCTCCTCGCTACTGAATCTCCAGGGCAGACACCACTGTATACGGGGCAAACCGTCTGCGAGTGGCCAGAAGCTTGATAGTTGATGAGCACTGGCTTCCTCGAGACTCGTCGGTATAGTCGCGGCCATGTCGACCGAAAACAAGAACCTCTTCGCACTCTTGATCGCTCTTGCCGCCCTCACTGGCTGCAGCGAACCCGAACCAGAGCCCAACCCGCTCGATGAGGTAGCTCAGACCGCTGCATGGAACCTACCGTGCCTGGAGCAAGCCGTGCACGTCGTCCGCACAGAGTTCGATGTGCCACATATTTATGCAGCTAATCGTTCCGATCTGGCCTGTGCGCAGGGCTTTGTTACGGCCCGAGACCGCTTTTTTCAGATGGATCTGATCGCACGCAACGGCCTGGGAACCCTCGCCGAATTGCTCGGTGGCGCGGGGCTCTCGGCTGACATTGAGATCCGCTCACGCGGTGGACGTCAGATCGCCGATCAGATGCTAGAGGCAGTCTCGGGCGAAGATCTAGCCGTCTGGGAAGCCTACGCCGATGGCGTCAACGCCTACATCGAGCAGGTACAGGCAGCACGCCTGCCGGTGCCCGCAGAACTTGAAGCGGCCTATCTGTTCTTGCAGGTCGAGCGGCCCGAAGATCTTATGACCCCTTGGACTGCCCTGCACATCGCTGGGGTCGCCAGCACGGTCAACTTTGTCTCTGGCTTCGAGACCACAGACATCAAGAACCAGCAGCGCGTTGACGCGCTCGCGGGCTACGGGGCCGGCATGCTCGAAGAACAATTGCGTAGTGAAGGAGCACGCTTAGACATCTGGGAAAACATCGCTCCTGTTTACCCTGTCGACAGCGGCGCCGGCTTCGGTATGAACGGCTCGCGACATCACAGCCCCGCTAAGGGGCCTGTGCATCTTGGAACCAAAGTACAAGCGGATGTTCTGACACGGGCCGTGGAAACCGCTGAGAACATGGACCGGCGCATTGGACGCACGGGTGAGCCAGGCTTTGGTAGCAATGCCTGGGCCATCGGCCCAGGGCTCAGCGCAGATGGTGTCGCGCTACTTGGCAGTGACGGACACTTGAGTCTGACGATCCCCTCGTTTCTCTACAACACCCACCTCGATACTCAGCTGTTAGGTGGCGGCGACATGCATGTGACGGGGCTGACCATCGCCGGGGCACCTATGGTGGGCCTGGGAACCAATGGACAAGTCGCCTGGGGCCACACCAGTCAGGTAAGCGACATCAACGACTACTACGCCGAACGCGTGGTGCTCGACGCGCAGGGACGACCCAGCGCAACCATGTATCTGGGTGACGAGGTAGCTATCGAAGAAGTCGTCGAGGACTATCAGGTCTCCAAAGCCATGGGGGGTAGCGATGGCATCGAGCAGTACAGCCGCTGGCTAACAGGCCAGGGACGACCGATCTTTTCCCTCGAAGGCGAAGAAGTCGACGAGGCGTCTGACAACCCCGCCGCAGTCAACATCTTTGACCGCTGGATCGTCGCCGGTGACACCGATGGGGATGGCCACATCTCTGCCATTAGCGGCGCAGCGAGCCACTTTGCTGAACGTCATATGGTGCACCATGTGCACGGCTGGGAGACCTCAGCCGATGTAGACGAGTGGGCTACTCATCTACAGGGCATGAGTTCGTACAGCCAGCACTTCCTGGTCGCCGACACCAGCGGCAACGTGCTCTACACGGGATTTCAGGGCATGCCCTGCCGCGGCTACCTGCCCCGCGATGCGAGTGGTGTTCCTATACAGGGAGCTAACCCACAGTTACTCATTGAAGGTTGGAACTACCCCTCGTTCTCACTGCGCTACAACGCCGACCTTCGCATCGATACCGCCGCCGATGAACCGCTGCACTGCGCTGTCAGTTGGGATGACTATCCTCACGCTCGCAACCCGAGCCAGGGCTACGTCGTCAACTCCAACAACGCACCCTGGGGAGCCGCCTGGGACAACAACATCTGGAACGAAGACACCTATATCGGGGGCCCCTGGTATGGAACATGGCGTGCCTCACGTATTCACGAGCTCATTGAAGCGGACGCGGGGAACCACAGCGTAGAGTCTGTCGCGGCCATCCAAGGAGATCACCGTTCCCGAATGGGTACCGAGTTCGCACCGCTGCTGCTGAGCGTTCTTGAACGAGCAGCGACCTTGCCCTCAGGGGACGGCAGCCTGCCTGAGAGCGACCAGCGCATAGCGGCCCAATACCAGAGCCACCTCGCAGAGCTCAGCGAGGTGGCCGAGCGCCTAACCGCCTGGCAGACCCGTGGCGGGTTCGCAGCCTCAGGTGTCGAGACCTTCTACAATCAGCCCACCGATGAGGAGCGCCTCGATGCGGTCGCAACCAGCATCTTCAATGCCTGGATGGGGCGTTTTCTCGACTCCGTCTTTAACGATGAAGGGTTGCCGGACATTTTTCGGCCTACGGGTAGCTACGGCCGCACCCGGGCGCTCAAGCTGCTGGTCGACGGGGTCGGCGACGGAAACCCCCATGGGCTGGCTTCCTGGAGTCAGGATACGAACGAGTCTGTGTTCTTCGACGTCATTGGCACGGAAGAAATCGAGAGCCGCGACGAGCTGGTTCTATCTTCCCTGGTCAACGCCCTGGACTATCTCGCCTCACCCATGACGGCAGACCGCACAGGCGGCTTCGGCAGCGATGACATGGACAGCTGGCTATGGGGGCTCAAGCACTTTGTCCGCTTCGAGAGCTTTGTAGCCCGCGAGATCGGCGACGACCCCCTTATCGATGCCCTGTTCGAGGACCTAGGCGTCACCACACAGGTGCTGCCGCTGAGTTCCCCGCCGCCGTCATCGGGCGATCCCCGCTATGACATGACTGGCTTTCCCAGGCCCGGAGATGCCTTTGCTGTCGACGCGGCCGGCGGCATCTCAACCAACAATTACAGCTACGGGAGTGGTCCTGTCATGCGTCTGTCGGTAGCTATGGATCCTGCCGGGATCCACGGTGTCAACGTCGTCCCCGGCGGCCAGAGTTCGAATCCAGACAGCCCACACTTTGCAGACCAAGCAGCCCTCTGGCTGGGTAACGACTCGTTTCCGCTGCGCTTTTATGTGGACGATGTAGTGGCCGGTGCAGTGGGCCGCGAGCTGCTCAGCCCTTCGCCCTAGCTCTGTCAGCTGCTGGTGCTGGGGACCGCTTATTCTGTGTCAGGAGCTGCGGACTGACGGGCTGCACGAACCTGCTCGTGCAGCTTGATCCCGGCCCAGGCGTGCGAAGCGTCGCCCACCAGATCGAGATAGAACTGAAAGCCGTGCTCACGAGCAGCAAGACTTGCCATCTTCTCAGCGTCGTACACCCGTATGCCGTTGAGCTGCAGCACATGGTTGAGCAGACGCTGTTCCATGTTGTTCATCATCTCAATCTGCTCCGCATTGGGGCTCCACAGACCATCTCGCTCCGCTTTGGCGAGCGCTTCAAGACCATGTCCTAGAAACTTGATGTCCTGATTGAGAAGAATGGGGATCAAGCGCGGCCCCTCTCGAACAGCCCGATCGATGAGCCCAATCTCAAAAGGAACCCGCCACAAAAAGGCATCGATGATCTGATCGATGCGAGAGCGCAGGTTCTTGTCAGTGGGAAAGCCCATCGCCGCACAGGCAAGGGTGCCCTGCAGAATGTGTGAACCACCACAGGCATGCGCGAAGATGTGCTGACGACGTTTCTTCACGGTATCGCCCGCAGCCCGTGCCTGCTGGATGAAATGATATTCCCGCTCAATAAGTTGCAACTGCTCCATCGCCAAGGTCTCTATATCGAGAGCCTGCCCAGCCCGGTTGCGCCAGGTAGGCTGTGCGCCCTTGTCGACTCCCTGGCACCAGGCCTGAAGAGACCAGGCGATGTCATCTACATCAGAAAAGAAGGTCCCCTCGGGACCGGGAACAAAACGCAAGCGAGAGGCTCGCAATAGACGCTCGAGGGTGGGTGCGCCGGGTGCATCGGTGAGGGGTTCATCCAAAGGCATCCCGGCCTCAATAAATGTCTTGAGGATGAGATCACTGTGCGGCTCAACACGAACTTCCCCCTTCTTCTTGGGAAAGTAGGGCTGCAGCCCCTTGGCGTTGGGTACCCGCTCGGCCTCAAGGAAATCATTGACCAATACATCGACGGCACGGCGGCCATCGTCGGCGCTGAACTCTGGCCCCTTAGCCAGAATGCCGTGCGCCAGGGCCCATGCGTTGCCCGACTTGCTGGCCTCACGATCGACCACCGACTCAAGGATCTCAAGTGCCTTGGGACGAACCTCTTGCAGCGTCTTGACCCCAGGTGGCAGCGGCGTGATGGTGAACTCTCGACCGCCAAAGGTCATGGGTTTCTTCTTCACCTTGGCGGGAGTAGTCGCAGCCGGCTTCTCGCCCGACGCAGGCCTAGAGTCCTCCTTCTGATCCGCCGTGCAGGCAACACTGCTCACGATGAGCAGGGATGCGAACAATGAATACAGGAGTGTGGTTCTCAAGGTAGTGCTCATGACAATCCCGGCGGCGACGCGACCTTACTTATCCTGGACATGCCGCTTGATCTGGTCTTTGGCAGCCACATAAATGGTGGGGCCAAACACCGCGATTCGCGGCATATCACGAGGGTTCTCAAAGATCGGGATCTCTTTGATAAATCGGCCTCGCTTATTCCACTTGTAGATCTTCCCTGCGTCGGTGACGACGTAGACATTGTCCTTCTCGTCAGTGGCCATGTCCCAGTCCTCCGAGCCGTCGTCCGGAACACCTTTCTTGATCCACTTACCCTGACGAAAGCCATCCGCGGGGTTGTACTCCACCACATCTCTGTTCGCGCTATGCCGCACCAGCAGCTTGCCTCCAGCGGCGATGACTGCACACTGCACGTTGCCGCCCTCCAGGTGGTACTGCTTCTTGAGTTCACCTTTTGCCGTATAGATGAACACCTCATCACCCAGCAGGATGTAGAAGTCATCGTCCAACCAGGTGATGATCGGAGTGCCGTTGCCCGTACCCGCATCAGGTCGCCAGGAAGTATCAATCTGCCACTGAGTCGTAGGCTTACCTTCACCATCAAAGATCTGAACCCGCAGGCTCGAATCAATTACAGCGACGAGATCGTAGTTCCCCACGGCAACAGAGAGCGGCTGCTTGAACTCACCGACGCCGTCACCGGGAGTCGCTCCCGATGCATAGGGGGCCCCTCGATCGCCAAACCACTCCTCGGCAACAACTCGTCCCTCGCCACCCAGAACCAGATTAGAGGTTCCCTGAGGGCTGAGGCGCTGAACGCGATTATTACCAACATCCGTCACCCAGACATTGCCTCCAGAGTCCACACTGATTGACAGCGGCTCGCCACGTGCCATGAACGCACCGCGCACCATGCCCGTTGAGCCCCAGTTGGGCACCGTCGAACGAGAAGTACGGCGAAGTTCCTGATAGGCGCGAAAGTACTCAACGGTCTCAAACAACCAGTCGCGGTCCCCATCGTTCACCGCTCCAGCAGCGGCTACCTCAAGGTATGAGATGGCGTTTGCATCTTTTAGGCGACCGAGA
>Ga0163179_10000526_pt1 | contig 27488 bp, 13 predicted proteins | sample AtlANTMetagenome_FD_109643 | JGI IMG/M metagenome (GOLD analysis project Ga0163179, IMG submission 109643) | Marine eukaryotic phytoplankton communities from the Atlantic Ocean - Atlantic ANT 2 Metagenome | ecosystem: Environmental > Aquatic > Marine > Oceanic | place: North Atlantic Ocean...
ACCTTGAAAGAGGAAGAAATTAATGTCGATCAAACCCATCGTACCTGGTCAGACTCGAATCGGCTGGATTGGAACGGGAGTTATGGGAGCGAGCATGTGCGGCCACTTGTTGGACGCAGGTTTCTCGGCAACGGTCTATAATCGGACGCGCGCGAAAGCTCAGGGACTATTAGATCGTGGAGCTCAGTGGGCAGACTCGCCGAAGGAAGTGGCTAGTCAGAGCGATTTGATCTTCAGCATCGTCGGCTTTCCCAAAGATGTACGTGCCACGATTCTGGGTGAGGACGGAGCACTGCAAGGTTGTGAGCCCGGTAATGTTCTCATCGATATGACAACAAGCGAACCTTCCTTGGCCATCGAAATCGCTGAACAGGCAACCGCCAAGGGTGCCTATAGCATTGATGCGCCGGTGTCCGGTGGAGACGTTGGAGCTCGTGAAGCACGACTTTCCATTATGATCGGAGGCGCCGATGAAGCAGTACAGGCGTTGCAACCATGTTTTGAAATCATGGGCAAGACCATTGTCCATCAGGGAGGACCTGGGGCCGGACAGCATACAAAGGCGGTTAATCAGATTCTAATCGCTTCGAACATGGTCGGAGTTTGTGAAGCCTTACTCTACGCTCATCAATCAGGGTTGGATTTGAATACCGTACTCGCTTCTGTCGCATCGGGAGCCGCGGGGAGCTGGTCGTTATCGAATCTTGGGCCGCGCATCATTAATCATGATTTCGATCCGGGTTTCTTCGTCGAGCATTTCATCAAGGACATGGGGATCGCTCTCGATGAGGCGAAACGCATGAACTTGTCTCTTCCCGGCCTGGCCCTCGCACATCAGCTCTACGTTGCGCTGCGAGCCCAAGGTCACGGACGTGACGGTACCCAAGCCTTACAGCTAGCTCTGGCCAAATTATCCGGCCAGAAATGGTAGCCCGGGTATTTTGTGCCCTCCGGTTTTGACTGCACCTTTCCTGTGACCTACCCTTGCCGAATTGGGGAGATCAGAAACACGCTGAACCGGGGGGCCGGAAATGATCTGCGAAGGTGCGAATGTCGGAATTTTGCCCGAAGAATCCACATCGGCTCGACGTGGCCGAATCTTGGTAGTCGATGACGATCGAGATCAGGCAAATGTGCTTTCTACAGCTCTCGACAGGCTCGGATTTGACGTCTTCACCGCTCACGACTTGCAGACCGGTTCTCAGCTCATTCGAAGCTCTAGCCCTCAATTGATCCTTTTGGATATTCGTTTGCCGGACGGCTCTGGAATAGATTTCTGCCGGGAGCTCGCCGACGATCTGGCGACCTGTCAGATTCCGGTGATCCTGCTCAGTGGGATGGAAGGTCCGACGGTGATCCGCGGAGCTCGAGCCGCTGGATGCCGGTATTTCTTGCGCAAGCCCTATGATCCGAATGCCTTGCTGCTTTTGGTCGAGGACTCATTGGCGGCTCGGTAGATCGAAGTCTGAGTTGCGAGTCAGCGAGAGTTTGGTATACTGCTCGATTCGTCTTTCGTCAAAATCGGCAATAGTAGATGTTTTGGGGGTGCCCAGTGGGTACAAAGAAATCAGGTAAAGGTCGACGCAAAATCGGTCGCAAGAAACGACGTATGCGAGCCAAGATCCGGCACCGCAAGAAGTAACGTCACCCGCTCTCCGCGGCCAAGGAGCCGCAGCGGCTACCGCTGTGTCCTTCAATCTCTATCCGCGGAACATGTCTGCATAACGACCATGGGTCCGTGTTATGCACGGGCTTTCTTAGTGCGCCTCGCGTTGATCAATACGCATAATCGTCGTGATCGATGAAATCGAGATTGCGAGGGTGATTGATGTTTTTCAGGAGTCAACCGTCTCAAATTCCCGAAGAAGACGATCATGTGAATCAACAGCTAGGGAGTGCTAAGATCTTGGCATGGCGCGAAGGAAACAGAAAAGGACTCGCTCGACGGTCAAACTGAAAGACGTGAAACGGAATATTCTCGTTGAGCGTGACGAGAATGGTGTGCCCCATGTCACGGGTGACAGTTGGCTGGATGTACTTTACGGCTTGGGCTATGTTCACTCGCTGGATCGCGCCACTCAATTTCTCTTCTCCCGCGTTGTTGCCTGCGGGACTGCTGCTGAATCAATCTCAGACAAGCCTGAGTTATTAGAAACGGACCGCTTCTTTCGGCGGGTGGGCCTGCAGCTTCAGCTTGAGCAGGAGGTGCTCGACCTGGATGACCATATTCGCGAGCAGATTGAAAATTACTGCGAAGGGGTCAGCGATGGCATTCGGTCGACGCGGCGATCTCTGCCAATGTGGGCGACCGGCTTTAAGCCTCAACCCTGGGATACTGAGGCCGTTTTGTTGGTGGGTAAACTTCTGAGCTTTGGCGGCTTGGCCATCAGCCAGATGCAGAATGAGCGACTGCTGATTGAGTTGATCCACGCGGGTGCGAATGAAGAGGCTCTCAAAGAACTCTTCGCACCACGACTTGATGAGGTGGACTTTGAACTTCTGCGCCAGGTTCACATGTCCAATCAGCTGTCTGATCAAGCGCTGGATTTGCTCACCGATTTGCCACGTCTGGCGGGTAGTAATGCTTGGGCGGTGTCGCCGCAACGCAGTGCAAGCGGGCATGCTATGTTGGCCTCAGATCCGCACCTGGAAATCAATCGCCTGCCGGCGATTTGGTACGAGGCGGTATTGCGTTGGGGCGAGAGCTACGTGATGGGCGCGACGTTGCCAGGGTGCCCATTGTTTGCCGTCGCGCGAACCGAAAAGCTCAGTTGGGGAGTCACCTACATGAAGGGTGACACGATCGACTACTTTGTCGAAGACTGCCGCAAGACTGACAGCGGATGGCAATATCGTCGTGGTGACGAATGGGATGATTTTCACATTCGCCGAGAAGTGATCCAGCGCAAGGGCGCTGAGCCCTTGGAAGTCGATTACCTCGAAAATGATCTGGGAACTCTCGAAGGGGATCCTAATGATCATGGCCCCGGATACTATCTTACCTTCCGTTGGACTGGCAGCTCAGGAGGTGGGGGGGATGCGATTGGCACCTGGTTGAAACTGGTCGCCTCCGAAAATGCGGCTCAAGCCATGGAGATATCGCGAGCCTGTCCGCAGCCGACCCTCTGTTTCGTCTTTGCCGACCGTGACGGACACATTGGGATGCAGGGTTGTGGCCGCTTTCCGAAGCGACAGCGAGAAGATCAAGGTCTTCTGCCCTTACCGGCTTGGGAGCCGACGAGCCATTGGGACGGATTCCTCTCCAGCTCGTTATTGCCCCGCGTATATGATCCGCCCGAAGGATTTCTGGCAACCGCTAACGAAATTCAGAATCCGCTGAATGGGCCGCTGTTGGTGACTCAGTTTCTGCCGGATTACCGCAAGCGGCGGATTGACCAGCGGCTGGCTGAGCTACCTAAGGCAACACTCGAAGATATGTTCGCCTTACAGTACGATCTGGTGAGTTTGCAAGCGCGAGAGTTGTTAGAAGTCTTCTTGCCACATATGTCTGATGGCGAACTGAAACAGCGCTTCGAGAACTGGGATTGTCGCTACGATATCAATAGTCATGAGGCCTCGTTGTTTCAGCGTCTTTACGTTGAAATCATCATGCAGGTTTATGGACAGGAAGAGATTATGGGGTGGCGACGTGCCCTTTATATTTGCACACGTGCCGGCTACTCAACGATGGTCCTGGCTGCCATCGACCATCAGCTCAAAAATAAACACTCGGCCTGGTGGCGACGTTGTGATCCGGGGGTTGTGATTCGACGGGCTGTGGAACGTTTGGACCAATCACATGATGTTCCGTGGTCCGAACGAAATAGTTTCCAATTCGTCAATCGATTCTTCGGCAGTGGGCGCGTGGGCCGCATGTTCGAGTCGAAACCCCTACCCATGCCCGGTTGCCATGCGACACCTTTTCAAGGCCATGTTCTGAATGCGGCGACTCATGAGCAAACCTTCGCTCCGTCATATCACTTCGTGGCAGACATGGGAGAATCCTATGCTTGGACCAATCTGCCTGGTGGTCCAAGTGAGAGTCCTTTCTCCCGTTTCTATCGCTCTGATGTGCAGCGTTGGTTGGACGGAGATTACAAATTGCTCGACCCAACAGATGTCCACCCTGATGCGGGCGCATAAAAAAACGCCGTCCTGAGAACGGCGTTTTTGAAGATCAGATTCGGTGTGTTAGTCCCACCACCATTGCCCGTCTTGAAGTTGGTCCAGGCTAACTTTCTCGCGTTGTTCCGCGACCGTGCCCTGTTCATCGGGTTGAATGTATTCGGCAGAAATCGCCTTGCGAGCATTAATGTTGACTCCACCACCAATCGGCGTCATCAACACGTTGCCCTTCCAAATGGCGTTTACCGCGGTATCGACTTCTTTCGCCTCCGCATAGATCTCGACAGGCATCTTTTGTTCGTCGGCAAAGACGTCCATTGACCAGTTTGCCTGCGAGTAGAAGTCCTGCTCTTGAATGTAAGCGGCCGCAATCAGCATGTCGATCAGATTCTTCATCTGAGCGTAGACCGGCACCTTTCGAGCCAAGTCCGTATAACGTGCCGTGAACGATTTGACGAACATTTCGCTGGCCAGGTCCGACTTGCCGGATTTTACCCGGGTTCCATCGGCTCGTACCAATTCATCAGCACCCACAAGCTTGACGCCTTCTGCCGTTAGCTCGATGGCAAATCCATCATCGCTAACGGTGACCGATTCGTAATCCGGAACGAAATACCATCGCTGCAGTGCGTTGCGAGATACCTTGCTCGGGCTCGCTCGTCGTACGTAACTCGAAATCTTGACCGGTGGCGTTTCCAGCCCGATGCCGATCAACTTCATCCGGTAGTCAGCTTCGATGAGAATGTTCGCAAAGTGAGTTGTCGGAGCGACACCTCGCACTGAAATCACTTGGCGACCCAAACTGGACTTCAATCCCTCGACAATGCGTCGCGTATCCGCGGGAACCGCTCGCTTTCCAAATTGAGACAGGAACTGTTGCATCTTGGTCAGGCCTTCTTTGGTCGGATCGATCGATACGCCGATCGTTCCCGTCGGTTGCTGACCAGGAGCATAGGCTCGTAGAGCAACAATCAAGTCTTCCAATTGGAGAACCGATTGTCCTGAGACAATGCCCAACGGTCGTGCATCGGCGTCAAGCATGTAACCTTCTGCCGGGCCCGCGATCACAATGTCTTGGGTTTCTGGATAAAAGAAGACGTAGTCGATACCGGTGAGACCCGCTAGATAACGCATGTCATCTGTCGGTTGTTGACCGTTTGCCAAAAGATTCGCGATCGCCGCTTCAAGTCGATTCAACGATACTTTGCGAATCTCACTGCCTCGAGCCAAATCAGGATCCAAGGCCGCTACCGCCTGTTGACGACGTTGACGGTCGATTCGACCGTTTGCATCGATTCGTTTGACGCGTACGACACCTCGCGCGTCGATGACGACACCAGCACCGGCAAGGTTACCTCCGGGGTCGACGCCACCATCCTGGTCATCGCCGCCGTCTGCATCGCCATCAGCGTCTGCACCGCCGTCTGCATCGAGCAACCCATCCGCATCCGCGCCACCGTCTGCGTCCAACTGGGCCAGGGCGGGACTCGACAACACCGTGGCCATAATTAACAACGCCATCAAGCGCATGAGTCCGGAAATCCAACATCGAACCATAGGGACGACCTCTACCTCTGTAAGCCATCAAGTCAAAGGGAAACGGCGGAAGACACCGTTACAGCGCTCCGAGCAAGACATGATTTTCCATAAGTATAGTAAGCCATTGATCTTAATTGCGCTTACTCGGAAAAGCAAGTAATCTAGGTGGAATGGGGTTTAATTGGCGAATGGGAGGTTTGTAACGCCTCGGGCCGTCAATTTGCCCTTACCCACTCGATGTGGGCCGAGGTTTGCGAGAAAGGAGCCGAAAATGGCCCGGCCCCAGCAAGTCTTCGATCCGCGTCCGCATCTCAGAGCTCAGATCGACTTGCAGATTGCCGGATCTCAATAGAACTCGGCTGCCGTCTTCCAGGCAGAGCATCAGCTGTACCTCGCAGTGCCCCGGGTAGCCTCGCATGATCTCCCGTACCTGGGTAAGTCCTTTTTCGCCATGTATGCCTTCGTTGACACGAACCTGCACACCGTGGGTGTACTTCGCGTCGATCTGTTCGATCGGGATCAGCTCATTGCAGATCAGATTGACGTCATCACCACCCCCGCGCCGATCGATGACCCCACGGATCACGACCACCGCGTCCGATTGAATCATCTCCCCGAATTTCTCGAAGTCATTGGGCCAAAGGATGCAACGAATCATCCCTTGGATATCCTCGAGGTCGAAATTGGCATATTTGGTGGCCGTACTGCCCGGACGCACTTTTCGAACATGAGCGAATTTGATGGACGACAGCATGCCGCCGATTGTGATTTCAGTACGGTCGGGTAATTCTGTGAGTTGGGCGCTGTTGTGGGTACAAAAGGTTTCAAACTGTCCTCGGAATTCTTCGAGCGGATGGCTGGAGAGATAGAAGCCTAGCACTTCTTTTTCCATGAGTAGTTTTTCGCGTTCCTCCCAGTCAGGAACTTCGGGCAGTTGGACGATTTCTTCTTCGGGGGATTCTTCTGCGATTTCGCCGAACAAGCTCTTTTGACCGGAGCGTCGATCGGCGAGGGCAGCAGCGCCTGATTGCATAGCTCGTTCGACAACCGCCATTAATTGGGATCGCCGATTTTGGAACGAGTCGAAGGCGCCAGCCTTGATCAGAGTTTCAACGGTCGATCGATTACAGGAAGTTGCGTCGACCCGTTCGCAAAAGTCGAACAGATCTCGAAAGGCTCCGTCTTGTTTCCGGGCGGACACGATCGCTTCGGCCGCTGACCCGCCACAGCCTTTAATCGCGGAAAGGGCGAAGTGGATGTTCCTGTCACTCACGGAAAAATCGACATCCGACGAATTGACATCCGGAGCGATGACTTCGATCTGCATTCGATCGGAGTCTTCCATGTGTTCGACGAGCGAATCTTTTTTCTTGAAGTTCCGCCCCGGGATATCGCCGGTTAGCAAAGCGGCCATGAATTCGACGGGATAATGCGTCTTCAGATAGGCCGTTTGGTAGGCGATCAGGGCGTAGGCCGTACTGTGCGACTTGTTGAATCCGTATCCAGCAAATTTGAGAATCAGGTTCCAGATTTCTTCGGCATCTTTTTTGGCGAGGCCATTTTCAACAGAACCCTCAATAAACTTCTCATAGTTGGCTGCAATCAACGCCTCTTTCTTTTTGCTGATCGCCTTAATGCACGTGTAGGCATTGGCCAGGAGGATACCGCCGAGTCGGTTTAGAATCCGCATGACCTGTTCCTGATAGACCATCACGCCATGGGTCTCGGACAGAATCTCTTCCAGGACAGGGTGTTTGTATTCCGGTTTCTTGCGACCGTGCTTCACGGCGACGTAGTCGTCGACCATGCCTCCTTCGAGCGGACCGGGGCGGTAGAGTGCATTGGTGGCGATGATGTCGTGGAAATGGTCAGGCTTCATTCGCTGAAGCAGATCACGAATGCCGCCACTTTCTAGCTGGAAAACGCCCTTTGTCTCACCCCGTTGGAGTAAGGCGAAAGTCTTCGAATCATCGAGTGGGAATTTGAGTGGATCGATGCGCTCATTGTGCGTTTGTTCGATGATTTCAACAGCTGTTCGAAGTATCGTCAGGTTTCTCAAGCCGAGAAAATCCATCTTGAGAAGCCCGGCTGCCTCCACGTCATTCATCGACCACTGCGTGATCACATCTTCCTTGCCGGGAACTCGACAAAGCGGAACATATTCGTCAAGCGGTTTATCGGCGATCACGACAGCGGCTGCATGAGTTCCCATGTTTCGGGCCAGACCTTCGATTTTCCGGGCAAGGTCCAGGAGCTCACGGATTTCCATGTCGTTTTTGTAAGCCTGAGCCATCTCTTCGCTCTTTTCCAACGCCTTATCCAGGCTGATCCCCAACTCTTCGGGAACCATGTTGGTGACTTCGTTGACACGTCCGAGTGGAATTCCCAAGGCGCGACCGACGTCCTTGATTGCGGCTCGAGCAGCCAGCGTCCCGAAGGTGCCGATCTGAGCGACATTGTCAGCGCCGTATTTGTCTTTGACGTAACGAATGACGTCCGCCCGTCGTTCCTTGCAGAAATCGATATCGATATCAGGCGCTTCCAGACGACTCTCGTCTAAAAACCGTTCGAACAGCAAGTCGTACTCAATGGGACAGACATGACTCATATACAACGCGTAACAAACCAACGCGCCGACGCCACTGCCACGAGCGGTCGCCGGGATTTCCATCTCCCGAGATTTCACGACGAAATCCCAGACAATCAGAAAGTAGTTCGGGAATCCCAGCTTGTTGATCACGCCTAGTTCGCGGTCAAGTCGATCCAAGACGACCTGTGACAACTCGCCCTTCGGAAGCATCTCCTCGTTGCCTTCGTATCGCTCTTTGAGTCCTTGAACGCAGATCTCCCGCAGATACTCTTCGGCGGTCCGATTCTTGGGTAAGGGGGAGTAAGTGGGGAAGTGTCGTTTACCTAATTCCAGATCGATGTCGACGGTGTCCGCAATTTCCTGGCTGCGCTGCACCGCATCCGCATGATCAGGAAACGCCTCGTACATCTCTTCTGGCGTGCGGATGAAAAACTCATCGCCTTCCATTCGCATCCGACTAGAGTCAGTTCGGAATTTACCGGTGTTGATGCACAGCATTACGTCCTGAGCCTCTGCGTCTTCCCTGTCGGCGTAATGAGCATCGCTGGTGCAAACCAACGGTAATCCCAATCGCTCCGCGATACGCACGGAACCCTCCATCGCCATCCGCTGAATATCAACGCCGTTGTTTTGGATTTCGATGAAGTAGCGATCGCCGAAAAGCTTGTGAAACCAACCGGCGATTTCCATGGATTCGGCGAGTTCCGCGTCGCTTTGCATGCCGCCCTTCAAAAGCGTGCGGCTTAATTCCCCCGACACACAACCGCTCAGGCAAACGATGCCCTCGTTGAATTCCTCGAGCAAGGCTTTATCGATCCGCGGTTTGAAGTAAAAACCTTCGAGATACGCCTTGGATGCCATCTTCACCAGGTTGCGAAATCCCGTACGATTCTTGGCTAATAACGTGAGGTGATAACTTGAATCCTTCATCCGCCCGCCATCCTTCTGGAAGCGACTACCAGGCGCGATGTAGGCCTCATAACCAATGATCGGATTGATGTCGGCTGCCTTGGCCTTGCGGTAGAACTCAAGCGCACCATGCAGGTTGCCGTGGTCGGTGAGTGCCAGCGAATTCATGCCTCGCTCTTTCACGCGAGTCAGAAGTTTGTCGATCGAGGCAGCCCCGTCCAGAAGGCTGTAATGGCTGTGGCAATGTAAATGAGTGAAGGATCGCGATGTCATCTCAGCATCATCCTTGTTGAATTATCAGCGGAAAGTCGCGAGCGACGCGTGGCATTAACGGTGAGAAACAGCGCGTAATCGAAGCCGTTTACCGTGTGAAAATGTCTCCCATTTGAAGACTCTCGTCAATCCGCTTGACTTTCGTCAGACTCGTCATTGGGATCACCAATCGATCGCAAATAAACCGATAGCCTTGCTTGGAGATCGACGAGATTCTGCCATTGAACTGTATCGAGTTTGACCTGCTCTTCCGCATCGTCTACCTGTGCCGTATTCAATAGGCGGCGAACACGAATGTGGAGATATTCGATAAGTTCCGACAGCTGAGCTGCTTGACCTGGAGAGAGTCGTCCTGGCAACTCTGGTGGCTGGAGAATATGCAGCGTCGCCTGCAGGTCCTCCTCGTCGCCGTAACGAAGTTCAAAGTCCAACGAACTCGCACTCTCGAGCTTACGAGCGTCTTCTTCGTCAAGCGTTTTGGCGGCCGGATGCTGGCCTCCACGCAGATTTGCGAGGCGAATTGCGATCTCTTCTCGAGAACCAAACAGCAAAACGCTGCGACCGATCGTGATCAAATCCCCATGACGGAGGATCCGTAGCTGGATATCTTCGCCATTAACCCGGGTACCGTTTGTGCTTTCCAGATCGGTCAGCACCAGACGATCATCATCCTCCTGGATCTTGACATGGAAGCGACTAACGCGGTCGTCGTTCAATTGAACCGCGTTTCCCTCTTCCCGTCCGATCGTTACTGGAGGTTCTAAACTTTCGTAAACCCGACCGCGATCGGACCCGTCGAGCACCCTCAGCGTAATTGTGGCCATACAAATCGTGTTTCAGTGATTCGATCGACGCGATCAAGCCGGTCGATAGGTGCGAATCAAAATCCCCTCGAAGGCTCACCCTTGCCCACTCAGTATATTCGTTTTCAGCCATCCTGACTAACGGTACCTGACAAACGGATGCCGTCCCGCTAAATCTTGGCTGACGGGGCCGGTAGGTCCGTTGAAATCAATCGTCAAACCGCTTATTCTTATGTCCAGCGGCGCCCGTGGCGCAATTGGATAGCGCATCGGTCTTCGGAACCGAGGGTTGTAGGTTCGAATCCTACCGGGCGTACTTTTCGGTCGCTTTTTCTAGACGCTGCTGTGGCGAGCTCAGCATTCCGACGCGGCAGCGGATTCGCTCGCCGGTTCAGGTGGGCATCGATCATGAACCAAGCCACACCCGGTTCGACAGGCTCGAATCGCCCCTGGTGGCGACGAATCGGTCCAGGACTCATCACGGCCTGCGTGGTGATTGGACCGGGTAGCATCCTCACCAGCTCTAAGGTGGGAGCAACGGATGGCTATTCCATGTTGTGGGTCGTCGTCGTGGCCGTCTTCTTGATGGCGGTCTACATGCGGATGGGAGCCCGACTAGGAGTTGTCTCTGCTGATTCCCCTGGAAATCTACTGGCAGCTCGTCCAGGTCTTTTGGGGCGTCCCCTTGCAGTTTTCATCGGCTGTTCGGTTTTTTTCATCTCGGCCAGTTTCCAGTTCGGCAACAATCTGGGAGTCCATTCCGCATTCCAGGTGTTTTTTGATTTTGAGTACACGATTGTTTTTTTCAATCTACTAACTTTCGTCTTCCTGTTTGCAGTGCGCGATTTTTACCGGACGCTTGAACGAATGATGTCCTTTTTCGTTGGGCTGATGTTGATTGCCTTTGCCGTGAATCTCTGCTTTGCCCGTCCTTCGATCCCTGCCATGGCCAAGGGTTTCATACCGGCAACCGGAGAACTCGATTGGGCCTTGCTCGGTTTGGTCGGAACCACGTTTGTCATATCGGCAGCGTTCTACCAGGCTTATCTCGTTCGCCAGAAGGGATGGACGCAATCCGATTTGAAGGATGGCGCTGTTGATGTGCGCGTCAGTGCCGTGATCATGGCAGCCATTACGATCATGTTGATCTGCACAGCGGCTACGGTCTTGCCTGAACAAGATTTACGGGATGTGGTGCAGGTGGCGAGAAGTTTGGAGCCATTGTTCGGCGAAACGGGCGTCGGATTGTTTTGTCTGGGACTGTTCTCCGCAGCCTACTCCTCGTTTCTGATCAATGCCTTGATCGGGGGATTTATTCTTTCGGACGGTTTGGGCCTTGGCTCTAAACCCAATGATTTCTGGCCCAGAATCTTTACGGCCGCAATCATGTTGATCGGCATGGGAATGGCTCTCGCCGTCATCAAGCTAGGATTCGAGCCCTATGCGGCGATCGTCACGGCACAGGCGGTGACCGTGGTCGCTGCTCCGATGCTCGCCGCCACACTCTGGTGGTTGACAAGTTGCCGAGACATTATGGGGGAGCATGCCAATCGTCCAGGGACTCATGTGGCTGCCGCTGTGGGGTTTTTGATGCTGTTGTCGATGGCCAGCTATACAGTCATCTTCAAGATCTTGCCGGCACTTCAGTCTGCTTGAATCGGTACATGAGACGGATCCGCGTTAGTCGGCAACGAACAGCCGACATCTTGGTAGTGACTGTTGGAGTTTCTGGAATCCTTCTTCGCTGATGTTCGTGTTCCCTACATGTAACTCCTTTAAGCGAGTGAAGCCCACCAGGTCATCGACACCAGCATCGCCGATATCCGTATCGTCTAGCCATAGCCGTTCTAGCTTGCTCAGTGATTTTAGGTGCTTCAGACCCGCCTCCGAAATCTTGGTTTGCCCAAGATGCAAGCCCTTGAGTTTTGTGAGCGAGCTGAGTTCGCGGAGTCCTTCATCGGTGATCTGGTTGCCTCGTAGTCCAAGATACTGCAGCTGAGTGTGATGCTTGAGGTACTTCAGGCCGGCATCGGTTACGCGACTTTCCCCGATCGGTAAATGCTGCAGCTGTTTGAATTTCTGGAGATGTTCCAGGGTCTCATCTCCGACAGGGCATTGATAGAGATTCAGCCATTCGAGTTTGGGTAAGCGGGTGAGTCTTGCGATTCCCTGATCATTGATATGAGTCCGCTCGAGCGAAAGATCGGTCATTTCCCGAAACGTTCCTAGCCACTGCATCTGATCATTGGAGATGCGTGTGCCATTTGCATTGACTTCCTTGACGACTTGACCTTCTTCAAAAACGGTCGCTCCGAGTTGCCTGAGTTGTTGAACACTGGATTGTTGCAATTGCTGGCTCCACTGCTCATATTCCTGCTGGCAATCTTCGGGACTCACGAACTTTTTCCAGACCAGCCGTCCCCGGAATCCGTAGTTCTCATCTTGTTTGACGTCATTGATTACGTATTGAAAATCCCATGCTGGTCGAGGGAACTGGTTTAGCTTGAATTTGAACAAACTAAATCGGATCTGATCGCGAGCGGAACTCAGCCGGTCGAACATCAGGATCAATGTCATGTCTTCTTCAGCGAGGCCGTAATAGAAGGGCTGAGAGATGCGCGGCCAGTCATAGCTCCAAGTGTTCAACCGGAATTCAACAGCATCGTCCATCTTGAGAGGTTTTGCGTCGATGCCTCGATAGGTTCCGCCTCCAACCCATTCGCGTGGCCCTCGCGGGGCATCTCCTGAAACCCAAACTTCTTTTTCGGTTGTCTCGTCAGGGATTCCAAGGAAGTGTAAAGCCGGATCGATCACATCATTCATGTAATTCGCAAAAAAGAAGATCGCGTAATTGTGTTTTCCAAACAGGGACGCATCACGCGGCTGGCAACGAAATTCGAAATCGACGTGATGCGGTGGCACTACCGTGTAGCGAAGCGTGCTGGCAATTTTCCAAGGGCTATCTTCCGCGCGACGAACCAGGGTCACCGATTTTTCATCGGCGTCGTGATATATGCGGTAAGCACCTGATCTCGGTGTAAATTTATTGTTTGGATTGCGTTGGCCCGAGATGATATGTTCGAAATTGAGCCCGGCCGAAGCTCCCTGGGTATCCGGGTCGAAGGCATCGAAATCCGGCGCCGATTTTGTGTTAAACAACGACGCTAAACCACTCAATGTCCTGGGCGACTCGGTGTTGTCTCGGAACACGACTTTCAGATCGCCCGCTGCAATCGTGGCCTTTTCGACAGGATCATTGGCATTCGTTCCGCCGTACAGCAAGCCAAGAAACACGATGGGTAGCGATAGAAATCGGCGTCTAAGCATGAGTTAAATCCGAATCGACTTTGAGTGCAGATGTTTTCCCGAGTCTATGCGAACGAAGCCTGATTCGCTACCAACTTTCTGCTGATGGGAGAGATACGTTAGTCGCGGAATAATCTTGAGGTTCGCAATAGCACCCTTTCACCGTGCATCAGTCCGTAATATGCTTGCGTCTCCTCGGGCTCTCGTGAATTTCTCAGTGCCGCGACATCTTGTCAGCACTCGTTGCTGGATCTGGTTTCGATCGGCGAGATACCGGAGGAGATCGAGTGGTTTGAGGAGATGACACGAAACAAGATGATCTATCTGAATCACGCGGGAACGAGTTGGCCTAAACCTGAGGCCGTGTTGGAGGTTGCCGACCACGTTTACCAACAAGGGCCAGCCGCTTGGCCCAATCTCTTTGCGGAAGCTCATGGTGCGATCGCTGATTTCTTCCATGTCGACAAAAGTCGTTTGTTGCTAACGCCGAGTTGTACGACAGCACTCAATCTCGCGATTACCGATCATCTGTGGCAGCCTGGTGATCGTGTGTTGACGACTTGTTTCGAGCATCATGCGTTGTGGCGAAATCTCGAACATCTTGAGCATCGCGGCGTCCAGGTGATTACCGTTCCGCCGAATGAATCCGAAATGGTCGATCTCGAACGCTTGCGAACAGAACTAGGAAACGACCGCACTCGATTGGTGGCGATGACTGCCGCCTGTAACGTGACTGGCTGGTTGCTGCCCATAAGGGATGTGCTTGAGTTATCTCAACACGCGAATGTACCTGTGTTGCTCGATGGAGCTCAGATTGCTGGTTGGTGGGATTTGGACTTAGCAGAGCTCGGAGTCGATCTCTTCACCTTTGCCGGTCACAAAGGACTTCAAGCTCCCTGGGGTGTCGGCGGGCTTTATGTGGCCCCTTCTCATTCAATGGTCTGTTCAAAAGCATCATGTGAGATCGCGGGCGAAGCGGATGAGCCACCTATGCCGGGGTATTGCGACGCCGGATCCGCCAATCTCGGTGCGGTGGTCGGGCTGTCCACCGCCTGTCGATGGCTTGGAGACGAAAGTCGAAAAAATCGGTTGGAAAAGGCTCAGGCAATGGCTGCCGAAGTTAGCAAGGGCATCCGTCATCTTTCGTCAGTACGAATTCATCACGATGTCGCGCCGCAGGCCAAGATGCCGACCGTCGCATTTTCCCATGAACGTTTTTCTGCGGCGACTATCACGGCAAGGTTAGCGTCGGCCGGGGTGATCGCGTCTGCGGGAATTCAATGCGCTCCTCAAGCCCATCAACAGTTGGGTACCGAAAGAAACGGTGTTGTACGATTAAGTTTTGGTCCCGTTCACGAAGAGCAGGTGGGTCGGATTCTGAACGAGCTTGTTGCGGCGATGCAGTAGGCCGCGAAATAATTATTCCTGTTGCAAGGAAGTCAGAAATGAAAATAGATGTCGACGCGTTTCAGCGTCGAGCGATGTGCCGAAATTGTCGGGCATGATGGAAGTCGTAGTTCTTTGACGTTCTTCGATTTGGTCTTCCGGCACCATGAACTCTTTGCCCTCCGCATCGGCAAACACCAAGGTTTTTCCCTCCTGTCGTCGAAATAGACCGGTGAGAACGCGTCCGTCGGTAAGAATGAGCACCAAACTTTGAAACGTGGCGTCCACATTGCGATGCGGGGTCAGCACATCTTCCACGAGTCTTGTTAGACCTCGATTTCCGATCCCATCCAATTGTGGACCGATCAATTCGCCCTCACCGCCGATTTGATGGCAGCTTGCGCAGTGTTTCTTGAAAGCCTCGCGGCCACTTGAAAGCGATCCCGATTGAAGCTGAATCGAACGGACTTGGGTGTCGAGGAGTCGTTGTTTTTCTTCATCAACAGGTGGCAGCCCTGTCAGCAGTGACGCGATGCGAGCTTCGACGTCCTTGCCACCGGATGAAACAATGCGTTGCCGTAGTGTGTCCTGCTGCAAAAGTTGACGTGAGGCAATCCCTTGTTCCACGAGCTGGAGCAGAAGTTCACTGTCGGTGCGATTGTTCGACATTGACGAAGCCATTTGCGACTGCTGCTCCAATGGAAGCAACCCAAATAGCATCCTGGTTAGTTCAACGGCAGGCCGCTGGCTGAGCAGCGTTTGTCCAATTTCTGAACGGATTGAAGGGGCAATGCCGCTACCGTAAAGCAATGGCAGCAGATAGTCGCCGCGCCGGGAACCCCGTAAGGTAAGAATTGCGTCAATGGCTGCAGCTTGTACGGCTTCGTCCTGATGAGTTTCTGCGAATTGCAATAACGTCGTTTCGGCTGATCGTAATTTGATTTGTTGGGCCAACTCGGCTCCCTTGATCATAAGTTCAGAACTGTTACGAGGCCGTTCTTCCGGAATCGCCAAGACTGACGGTTGAATTTGTGAAATTGCCAGCCACGCGAAGCCATCCGTCGTCAGTCCATCGACGATTTCAAGTCGAGCAGTTTGCCCCACGACATCCTGGAGATCCCAGACGATTTGCGTGGCGTTGTCGCGCCGGGGTGGATAAGCCTGACGGATGATGTTCCCATTGTCCACGAGTACGAGTCGCACTAGATTCTCATTGCTTGCTGACTGGGTGGGTGGTCCTCGGTGGCCGCAAACATCGAACGTCAGCCGCTTGGGGAGCACGAAGGCTCGCGACCGTAGAACGCCCATCTCTTGCTCACCGCCAGGTAGACTACTCACAAATTGGCGAGCTCGCCCATCAGAACCGGTTCGCACTTCCAGGCCCCAGGGATTGCTCGGCCCAAGTGGATTCCATTCCGAATCGCGATCCTCGCTCGCGAATAGACGTGTCGCCAAATCGGCGCACCAGTCGGAAACTAGATCGAGTTCAGCGATGCCACGTTGTCGCAGCGAAATGGTGACCCCGTCGAAAAGTCCGGCTTCTCGACGGATGTCATCTTGCACTGAACGACGGATGATCGCGACCACGTCATTTAGACGATCGAGAGGAATGTATCTCGCTGTGTGGGCAATGAGCTCACGATGAACCTCTCCGTCAGCCTCCAGGTAGCTGAGAATCATCAATGCTGCTTGCTCCGAAGGAATGGCCAACGCGGTATTCGCGATGATAGTCTGTGACTGTGGGGCCAGTTCCTTCATCACTAGGCGCTCGTTGTTCGCGGGCGACCGAAGCTGATTTCGTATGGCGATTTTGAGTTGATGTTGAAGGAAGGGATCCGTGTCCGCAGTGCTGGAAGCAAGATCCAGAAGGCTTCCAATCATCGGTAGATCAGCTCGCCGTGCTGCTGTTTCAGCAGCCGCTCGACGGACCTGTGAAGACTCGTGCGCTAATGCCGCGATGACGCTCTGTTGGAGTTCGGGGGAGGTGAGTTGTGATTCGCTAAGAATCTTGAGGCCATGGACCACGACGAATGGATTCTCATGCTCCAGAATTTGCCGGAGATCGGGCTCTTGGAGTCGCCCTAGCCTGAGGAGTGTCCAACCTAAATGAGCCAGTGATGTGGGTTGATTTTTTGCGAGTGCCCGCCGCAATTCCGCTTCGGAGTTCACGCCGATGCGATCGGTCAGCTGATCCATTGCCAGCATGCGGCAAACCAGATTGGGATCGCCGAGTGTTTGAATGAGTTCTTGCAGGTTGGCTTGATCCAGACGAGGTGCCTCGTACTTGTGGTCTGTGGGGCCACGATAGGTCACGCGCCAAATGCGTCCGCGTGAACGGTCGCGGCCAGGATGATCGAGCGGGACTTCATAGTGACCAATAATGCGGTTATAGAAGTCGGCAATGTACAGAGCTCCATCCGGCCCATAACGGACATCGACCGGGCGAAACCAGGGATCAGTGGACGTGATGAAATCCGATTGCTCGACTGCTTCCGGAGAAGAACCATGGTAAGTGATCGTATCGCGGTGGATACGGTTTGTGATGACATTGCCCAGGTACAAATTGTGTTGGTACGGCTCCGGAAAACTGTTCCCGCTGCTGTACGCAACGCCCGCCAGACCAGTGGATCCGTGTTGATGTTCCATTAGGTTTGGCGCGTAACCTAATCCATCATGTGGTTTGCCAAAACTCGAATAGTAACCGTCCCGCATCAACAGAGTGAGTGGTTTACTGTGGCAATCCGTCGTAACCAGATTGCCCGAATCCAACCAGCAACTACCAAAGGGATTCACTTGTCCCCAGCTGAACTGTTCGACTCGCGAGGCATCCAATCGAATCCGATACGTATTACCGCTGTTGAGTGTGATGCGACTGCCATCGCCGCCTACAAGCGTGGAAGTATTGGCGTAACCATGATTAATGTAAAGCCAACCGTCGAAGCCACGTCGAAACGCATTTTGCATCCCGTGTGTATCGTGTGCCGGCCCCAGTGGACCGAATAGAATGTCGCGCCGGTCAGCGCGGCCGTCGCCGTTCGTATCCCGAAAATGATAGATGTTCGGAATGCTGTAGGCGATGACACCATCTTTGTACGGGTACAGCCCCATGGGGATGTTCAAACCATCAACAAAGGTTGTGATTTTGTCGGCGCGGCCATCCCCGTCCGTGTCCTCCAAAACCTTGATCGTGTCCCGACCTTTGCCTTCGGCAACCGCATCAGGATATTCAACAGAACCACTCACCCACAGTCGACCGCGCGCGTCGAAGGCAAGATTCATCGGTTTCTGGATACCTGGCTCCGATGCAAATAATTCAATTTCAAAACCGTCTGGGAGTGTGAATGTGTCACGCTGTTGTACACCCGTGAGCGGTTTCGTCGACTTGATGTGCGGATTGGGTTCGGCCTCAGAAGCTGTTTGCATCACGAGCAAACCGGTAAGAATGAGGAGATGCTTCATGTTTGCAGCCCGCGATTCGTTTCTTTGGAGCCTGGTCAGCGCATGTCCCATCGTCGACGACGGCAGGATGTTAAATGTTTTTTACATTTTCCGGGTCGACTGAATCAACGACCTAATTGCTGAAGGTTCGATCAGGTTTGTTTTCGTGACGACCGATTTCGCTCTCTTTTCTTAATCGCAATCAATTCGGGACGCATGAGCGTTAAGTTGCGTTTTCAATTTCTTTACATATCTTCCATGCCTGCCTACTATCAAGGGTTGGTGATCATCCATGTAATGCGGCAGAAAAAACTATGGCTTTGTTTCGTAATCGTGATTCCTGCGGCCGCAAAGCCCGTTTTCACGCTCGTTCTTCTTCGCTGAGTCGAGCGGTGTCATTCGAGTCGCTCGAATGCCGCCGGATGCTCAGTTCATCGCCAACTCCCGACAGTCCAAATGAGTTACCTGGTCAGGAACCGTTGAATTCGGTCGCTCCTGTTTCAACGCCCTCAACCATCATTCAGGCTACGGAATTCTCGTTGCTCGAGCCCCTCGGTTCGATGATTGGATCCTATCAAGCGAATGGTGAGATATCCACGACTAATCCGCTGGATGAGTATCTTGTTTCCGTGGAAAAAGGACAACGGATCAGTGTCGACATTGAAGCGGTATCAGATCTTCAGTTGAAGATCAGTTTTTACAACGCCAGCAGGAGCTTTGGAGCGGTTACCGCAACTTCACCTGGGGAAAGATTGTATGTGAATTCGTTTCTGGTCCGCAAAACCGGAGACTATTCGATCGGGGTTGAAGGCCTGGAAGGCACCCTTGGTGAGTATGATCTAATCGTTCGGATCAATGCTGCAAGTGAGCTTGAAAGCCTCACCGATGTGGCGAATGATTCTTTGGCTGATGCACAGGACCTGACAAACGACTTTATCCAGTTTTCGAGTGTCAATGAAACTCGAGCGAGCGTCCTGGGTACGCGAGGTACCGACTTACGCGATAGTTTTGAATCTGGCGAGCTAGATGGACAATGGTCAGCAAACAGCAGCAGCGAAGTCGGTGAGATCTTGGTTTCTGACCAGATCCGCGCAGCCGATGGTCAGTTCTCGTTGCTGATGGGTTCGCTTGTGGGTGGGACAGCCTATCGAAATGAAGCTGACTGGACGGTCGACCTGGACGGTGTGACTGACGCGACGCTGAGTTTCTCCCAGATTGAATACAGAGATGAAGAAACAGTCCTGCCGACAATGTTTACTGGATCGGCCAACGGTGACGGAGTCGCCGTCAGTGAAGACGGCGTGACCTGGCACACCGTGTGGCAAGCCGAGGATGTTCCACTCGGAAAGTGGGCGGACGTGGAGGTTGATCTTTCGCAGGCTGCCGTGACCGCCGGGATTTCCCTCGGGTCAGATTTCAAAATTCGGTTTCAGCAATTCGGCGGCGACAAGGTCCCATCGGACGGACGAGGATTTGATGACATTCAAATCAATGCGACGCCGAAAAAATCTTGGGATGATTGGTATCGCTTTGATCTCGAGGACGGCCAAACCACTAGTGTGTTAATGCAATTTTTGATTGCAGACGGTGGTTCATTGGAGTTGTACGATGGGGCGGAAACGTTACTGGCCACATCTCATGGTTCGAAGAACGTAGATCAGCTTATTCAAGATTATGTGGATTCAACGACGGACGGAGTTGCCGACTCTTACTACGTCCGCGTTGTTGATCCGCCTGAGGAATATGCGCTAGTCGTTGTGCGTGATGCGAGCTTTGATGAGGAGTCCAATAGTGCGTTTTCGATTGGTCAACCGCTGGGCCCGACCTTAGCGGCCAATGGCTTCCTCAGTGATGATACCGGCGCATCATTGAATCTGATTAATAGTTTCTCCGCGCTTGACTACACCGGTTTCACTCCGCCTGATCCGATCTTGGCAGCAGGACCCGAGCAGATTGTGGCGATGGTGAATACGGATATTGGCATCTATGACAAGGCCAGCGGTGCCGAACTGTTCCGGCAAAGCCTTAACTTTGATTCTGGATTTTTCGGGTCGGTCGGTGCGACCGCTCTCGTCTTCGATCCTTGGGTCATCTACGACGAGGACACCGAGCGGTTCTTCCTGGTGGCGATCGATGTCGCCGAATCCGATGTGGGGAATCTGTTCCTCGCTGTTTCAACCTCGTCGACACCCTCGTCTGGTACTGACTGGCACAAGTATAAGCTTGACTTCACCCATTATCCGGAAGAACTTGGCCTGGGGTTGGAAGCTCATTTCCCCGACTACGAAAAAATGGGCGTTAACGATGACGCGATCTTCGTATCCGGCAATTACTATCCGATTACCAAGGGTACCGGCAAATATGTCGGAATCACCGCGATCGACAAGGCGCCATTGTTGTCGGGAGGTCCGGCCAATCTGCTCTATCAAGAGTTCTTTGCGGGTAAGAGTGTCTTTCCGCTGAACCAATTTGATTCGGGGAGCACGCAGTATTTTGCCGAGGCCACCGGAGATACAACACTGCGAATTCACGCGGTCACGGATGTTTTGACGGATCCTCTACGGGAAACATTTGATCTGACCGTACCGCAGTATGAGTCGCCGGTTCCGGTTCCCCAGCTTGGCGATTTTACACCGGCCGATCCTGTCGGATCCCGAATTATGACCGGTGTTTGGCGGGACGGTTCCGCATGGGTCGCACATGGAATTCTCGATCCCGCGATTGGAGACGGAGAAAACGTCGCTCGATGGTATGAAATTGCGACGAACAACTTCCCCGAGGCAGAACCTACCTTGGTTCAAAGTGGTAATGTCGATCCGGGCCCCGATCAGCACGCATGGATGCCGGCGATTGCGGCGGATGGAGCTGGGAACATGGCGATTGGATTTGCCTTGGGCGGACCGAATCAATATCTCGGCGCAGGATTTACCGGTCGCCTTGCCAGCGATCCACTCGGTGAAACCGTCTTGCCCGTCGCCGAACTTGCTGCAGGTGAAGGAGGTTATTCCTTGGTCAGTGGCACTCGCAATCGATGGGGCGACTACACTGGCATGGTCATTGATCCATCGGATGATACAACCTTCTGGGTGATGAATGAGTACGCTACGAACTCTGGAGTTTGGGATACTCGCATCGGCTCATTCCAGGTCGATCCTATTGCAGACAGCGATTATTTCTCGGTGTTTGTCAACGATGGTGACGAATTGACCGTGGGGACGGTGACCCCCTTCGATGGACCGAAAGACCTGATCAATGAACTTGATCCCAAGCTTGAGCTTTACGCACCCGACGGTCAACTCGTCGCTGCGGATGATGATTCCGCCGCAGATGGCAACGCGATTCTGAATCACACTGCCACGCAGACCGGAGAATATCGAGTTCGGTTAATCGCTCAGAACGGCGAAGGGAGCTACGGACTTCACGTAAGCGGTGCGACAGGGGCGGCTCCTGGTCCAACGGTCATCAATGCAGCACCGGACGATGGTCAGTTGATCAATCAATTTCCGGAGACGGTGTCCGTAGAATTCTCAAAACCGATTCTCGTCACGTCGGTTGATCCAAACGACCTTACTATCAGTGGAATACCGGCACTTGCCGTTACGACTACGGGAAGCCGATTGGACTTCCAGATTGATCCAGCAGTGAATGTGGGCAACGGTACGTATACCTTCGAGCTGCTCGCGGGATCGGTGACCGACTACGAAGGAAAATCGCTTGCCGAAACGTATACGTCTTCGTTTGAACTGGACGACGTGGGTCCGCAATTTACGGCTACACGCTGGAATGGATTGGAATTTCCTGAAACGGCGGCAATCGAACCCGGGCCGCTTTTGTTTGAGGCCGACCTGACTGAGGATCTATTCGTTTTGGCAAGTGCCCGCCGCGGTCCCCGGGCCCCCGGTATCGATGATGTTGACCTGTCCAACAACGACTTTGGTACGGTCCTTCAAGAAAACTCGCTGAACTACGATACGGAAACGGATGTCTTCAGTGTCGGATACGATAGTGTTCCCGAAGGAAACTACACGTTGTCGATTTCGTCGGGCAAAGGCGCTTTCGAAGATCGTGCAGGGAACGCTCTCGATGGCGAACCCCTAGGAGGCAATAACGACTTTACCCCGACGGGCGATGGCGTTCCCGGTGGTGGCTATTTCATTGATCTCGCCGTTGATTTGGGTGTCAAGGATATCGATTTTTCGAGAGTGGATCCGTTTGGCAGCCTGACTCAGACGAGCTTCGAGAACTATGGTTTCGTCAACGATGAATCTGACGTTGATTCCTTTCGGTTTTACGCGGAAGCCGGCGAGACCTTTTCGTCTCACTTGATGATCGATAAGGCAGTCACGGCGACGGTTGAGATCAACGGTCCAGTGACCATCTCACCGCCGTTCACCAGTTCGGCGGCGGGCGAACCGGTGATCGTGGAACCTTTGGTCGTGCCGACCAGCGGATTTTATGAATTAAGAGTATCGGCCGACGGTATCACGCGTTATCAGATCGACATTCTTCGCAATGCGGTGAAGGAGAGCGTTGTTGGTGATTCCGCGGACGGAAATGAACTCTCGATCGAAGAGACGTTCGTGGGGCAGGAATCTGGGCGTTACGGTGTTGTGGGTTCGAGTGAAAGAAAGTTGTCCTTTGACTACTTCAATGACCCGGCTCAATTCATCGATATTTCGGCCACCGGTCTCGCTCTCGATCTCAGTGATGATGAGGAATTGACCACGACGACGACCATCGAAAACGAGATCTTTCCTGGTGGGACCGTAACCGTTGCAAATAATGGAGGAATTCTGGCAGGGTTTGGCCTTGGCACGAATTTGTACTTCCAGAACCTGCCACTTCCCGCTCCCGACATTACTCGATCGTTGTTGCCCTATTGGGACGATCTCGGCGATGAATCCGGCAATGTCTATATTGAAGAGGTCGACATTGACGGTGTTCCCAGCCTGATCGTTCAATGGCAGCGTCCGCATGCGAATTTCACAACTGGTGAAATCATCTTCCAGGTTCAGGTGCCCAGCACGGGTGACCGGTTAGCGCGGTTTGCTTACGAAGATACCGAATTTGGCGATCCACTTATTGACCAAGGCAATAGCGCGACAATCGGATACCAGGAAAATGAAGAGTTTGGATTTGAGTTCAGCTTTGGTGCGGTCGACCTCGTACCGGGTGACCCTCAATTTGAACCGGACACGAACGTGGCCGACGGGGATGTCGTCGATCTTGTGAAAGTTGCAGACGTCGATGAATATACGCTCGATCTGAGCAGTGAGATTGGGAATCAACTTGAAATCATCCTCTCCGGACTCACCGCTGATTTCTCGGGAGAATCACTCGAATTGTTGGATGATGCGGGTAACGTGTTGGCAACTGGCGTTGCCAATCCTTCCGGGATCGACGCTGGCAATGCTGATTTGGCGGTGATCGGATTTGTCGTTCCAGACATTGGGACGAACGTTTACACCGTACGTGTCAGCAGTTTGACGCTCGGGGAATATGCGATTGCCGTCGGTTCTTCCGTGGGCTTTGAGTTGGAACCGAACGATGTCGAAACGGTTCCCCTTAGAAATCTTGCCGATGAATCTGGCAGTTTGCTCGGCTATCTTGCAGAGACGAGTCCCGATCTGTACGAACTGAGCGTTCTGGCGGGTGACCAGGTAAGCATTGACCTGCAAGCGATTTGGAATAGTCCATTAAGGCAGCCGACGAATGACTTGGATCCCGAATTGATCGTATTCAATTCACTGGGTGATCAGATTACCGCAGATCAGGATTCTCTCGACGGCGTTGGTGCCAGGGTGGAATTTGAGGCAACTGCCACCGAAGTCATTACGATACAAACGCTTGCTACCGCTGGCGCAGGTGAATACTCCTTGATTGCTTCCGCCGATACACCAGGAGGATTACCCGCTGAATTGTCGGTCGACAACGTCGATGCTTCTGAGGGTGACGACGGTGTGACGGAGTTCACATTTACGTTTACGAGGACACACAATCTCGACGACGTGGCCTTCACGGTTAGCACGGTGCCAGATACGGCAACGGCGGATGAAGACTTTGAAAGTCTCAGCTCCGAAGTCAGCCTGGCCGCTGATGGTCCACTAGAAGCCACCATCATCGTTAACGTGACAGGAGATCTTCTCGCGGAGGCAGATGAACAATTCACGGTTGACATCAGCGAGGTGACGGGAGCGACGGTCACTCAGGGTATCGGGATTGGTACGATCGTCAACGACGACAGTTTCGATCCAGTCAAGGTGAGCGATGTTCGTTTGGGATCGTCAGCGTGGATTCCGGAATTTATTGCTGATATCGATCCAACACTGGAACAAGGTTACGCTCTACCAAAGGGTGAGGATCAACTCAAAACCGCGCCTTGGACGAATATCGATCGCATCTACGTGAGATTTACGTCGGACGTTGGTGACAGCTTTACCTCCTCACGAATTAGTCTCGCGGGCGTCAATGTTGAAGATTATGGTCCACTCATTACCGATGTTACATTTGATGTTGATTCGCGGATAGGAATCATCTCGCTTTCGGAATCCATCGGAAATGACAAACTGTTGCTTGGTATCGATGATCAATTGATTGGTGCCAATGGCATCGCTCTTGATGGAGAGTGGGTCAACGGTGTTACACCGGGTGATTCGGGAGATGGATCCGCCGGTGGTGATTTCCTGTTCCGCTTCAATGTATTGCCGGGTGATGTTGATCAAGACGGAGCGAAAGCCGGAGGCGGTGTCGCTGGCCTGGATGTCGGCGCGCTGTTGCTCGGGTTCTTCGAGTCAATTGGATCGCCGAGCTACAATCGGTCTGCCAATCTCGATGGAGACATCGGTATCGCAGGAATCGATCTAGGTTTTCTGTTGGGTGCGTTCTTCACCGAACTGCCCGCAGGTGAACCAGGTGATGGTGGTGTGCCTGCCGTAGCGGCTACCACGTCCGAGGCGAACGATGAGGTTTTCGCTGCCTTGAGCGATGACCCCTGGAGTCTGCTGGAGGATGATATTGTCAGTGATGACGAAGATGTTTAGAGAATGGAACAAAAAGCCTGCCGTTCCTGAAGGATTGATTGAATTGAGTGTTGCCTTCTGATAGTCTCGAAGAGAGGCATCATACGAGAAGAAACCAAGGGTTTTCAAAGGTTTTATCGATGAAGCGTTGTCTGTTGATGTTGGCCAGTACCGTTTTCATGATTGCGATCATGACCGGTTCAGCTCGCGCTGACTTCCATCTGGAACTGGTCGAAGCAGGCGAAAACATGTTCCAGGTTGATCTCTGGGCCGATCCAGAATCGCCGGAATTGAATTTCGGTGTTCAGCAGGTGCAGGTGAAGATCGATTTCACGGACTTTGTCGGACTGACCGGCTTTGATCTTGTCATCAATGAGATCATCGCGCTCAACGGCTTCGTTGCATTCGGCTCCGCGGTTGGTCAGGATCTTTCAACCTCTCGCACATTCAACATCCTCAACTTCGCCGGCATTCAATTGAATGACAAGGATTCCCCAATGAATTCCTTGCCGATTCTTACCGTCGGATTGGATGCAGCAGCTGCTGGTTCCTACACGGCAGCCGTATTGGATCCGGATGGTCTCTTGGACCAGACGTCAGTGAATGTTGATACGAGTAACGTTCAGGGAAGTTCGGCGCCGACACAGCTCTCAGCAGTGCCTGAGCCATCTGCGTTTGCCATGATTGGTGTTGTGGCCGCGGCGGGGTACGGAATCATCTTTATCAGGAGACGGCTACGCGGCACAAATTAATCTTGTGTCCGGATGCCGACTGGCGCGTGACCGTCCAGCGACGATTGGATTGGGTTCGAAGGGTCAGTTCTGCAGGCGAACCTGTCAGGTCCTGCTTGCGTTTCGCGCGACCGTCTTTCATAAACCGACTCAGCTGGTTGCTGGTTTTATTGTCGGGCTTGCTGTTGCATGTCGCTCCCCTGTCAGCTGCATTGACGGTTGGACGAGCGATTGTCGATGTGACGCCGCAACAATTACCCGTCATTAAGAATGGGGGCTTTCTCGAAGCCTCCGCGAACCGAGTGGTCGACCCTCTCTTCGCTCGTTGTCTGGTGCTCGATGACGGCGATCGCCGGATTGCCATTGTGGTCGTTGATAGTTGTATGATCCCCCGCGATCTCTGCGATCAGATCAAGCAATTAGCCTCGGAACGATCTGGTATTGCGCTATCTGACATGATGATCTCCGCTACCCACACTCACGCGGCGCCGAGTGTGATGGACTATACATTGGGATCGCGAGCCGACCCTGCCTATCGTGCACAGTTACCTCAGCAGGTAGCTGAGTCGATCGTACGGGCGGCGAGTAACCTGCAACCAGCAAAGGTCGGATTTGCTCGAGTTGATGCCGGGCATCTGACCAAAAACCGACGTTGGATAACACGGCCCGATACGATGATGATCGATCCATTTGGTGATCGGACCGTCCGTGCCATGATGCATCCCGGGCACCAGAATCCAAGCTTCACGGGACCCTCCGGACCTGCGGATCCTTGGTTGTCGCTGATCAGCTTCACCGACCAGAACGATGAACCGCTGGCCGTCTTTGCGAATTTTTCGATGCACTATTTTGGGGGTCATCCTGGAATCTCTGCCGATTACTTCTCGCTTTTTTGCCAACGGCTGTCTGCGCGATTGGCGCCGGATAACGATCGGCACCTGTCCATCATGTCGCAGGGCACCAGCGGTGACCTCTGGTGGGGCGATTACGCGAATCCAAACCGATCAAGAACGATGGCCGACTTTGCTGACGAGTTAGTCGCCTTGTCGATGGAGGCTCTCGGGAAAGTTCAGCATCGAGCGGACGCCGATTTGGCCATGGACGAGCACCGTGTTCGCTTGAAACGGCGGACGCCCGATGAGAATCGACTCGCCTGGGCCGAACGCAAGCTGAAATTGATGGGAGATCGGCGACCGCAGGATCGTCCCGAAGTGTATGCCGAGCAAGCAAAGTTCTTAAACGAAAACCCAGACGAAGAGATTGTTCTGCAAGCGATTCGCATTGGGGATGTCGCGATTACCGGAATGCCCAATGAAGTCTATGCGTTGACCGGAATCAAAATTCGTTTTCAAAGCCCGCTACCGAATCT
>Ga0163179_10000528_pt1 | contig 27423 bp, 8 predicted proteins | sample AtlANTMetagenome_FD_109643 | JGI IMG/M metagenome (GOLD analysis project Ga0163179, IMG submission 109643) | Marine eukaryotic phytoplankton communities from the Atlantic Ocean - Atlantic ANT 2 Metagenome | ecosystem: Environmental > Aquatic > Marine > Oceanic | place: North Atlantic Ocean...
GGGCTATGGTATTACAGGGTTCAGCTACCTAATCGTTCGTGAATCAGACAGTGGGGGGCGTTGTTGCCCCCCCGTTATAAAAACGGGTAACTACCCTAACCTACAAAGTGTTACGGAAGCGAGAGAAATATAAACACGCTCAAAAAATAAAACCCCCTATATAAAAACGACATGGCAGTTCAAAAGTATGAAAAAAAATTTTGAGGAAATTTTTAGCACCATAGAGATTGATCCAGTCACCGATAAGTATCAAATAAAGATTCCCGAAGAGATTATCAACGAATTCGGATGGTACGAAGATGTGGTCATAAAGTGGAACATAGATAACGGAGACCTCTTTTTGACCGACGAAGATGCTTGAAGCAGAAAAGACTTACCACATCTACCTAGAAGACAGATGTTTATTCAAGAATCTTAATGAATGGGAGTTCAATATCATATGGAGGAGAATATATCACTCATATTTTAAAGAAGAGATTTCATATTCGGTGGTAGGCCCTTCGGAAAACCCCAAGAAATATGAAGAGTCGTCTTATTGACGATTCATACATAATACGGTATAATATTGATACTATAGTAATTAACCCTAATAAGCGAATTCGATTATGGCTAAAGGATTTACGGTAAAGGCAAAAACTCCCAGTGCCGCAAAAAAAGAACCAGAATGGGACTACGAAAGAGCAAAAGAACTTTTAAAAGGAAAAGCAATCGTCTTTTGTCTACCAGGTAGAGGAGTCTCATTTGCTTTTCTAAAAAGTTTTGTACAACTCTGTTTTGACTTAGTACAGTCAGGGGCGAGTATACAGATTTCACAAGACTACAGTTCAATGGTGAACTTTGCAAGATGTAAGTGTCTTGGGGCCAATGTGCTTAGAGGCCCAAACCAACTTCCATGGGACGGTAAGTTAAAGTATGATTATCAGTTATGGATTGATAGTGATATTGTATTCAATTCTGAGAAGTTCTTTCAGTTAATCTTGGATGCGAATCCAACAGTTGAAGGTACCACACATGAGAGATCCATTGTAGCAGGATGGTATGCAACCGAAGATGGTAGAACAACTTCTGTAGCACATTGGTTAGAAGAGGATGATTTTCGTAGCAATGGTGGAGTGATGAATCACGAAACCGTCGAAAGCATATCCAAACGTAAGAAACCGTTCACAGTAGATTATACAGGTTTCGGTTGGCTTCTTATACGTAAAGGAGTCTTCGAGGATGAAGGAATACCTTATCCTTGGTTCGCCCCCAAGATGCAAGTCTTTGAATCTGGTGAGGTACAGGATATGTGTGGAGAGGATGTCTCATTCTGTCTCGATGCAAAGGAAGCAGGATTTGAAATCTGGTGTGACCCACGTATCAGAGTAGGGCATGAGAAAACACGAGTTATATAAAATCTTCGTTGACGACAAGGAAGTATTCACAGGATTGGGTCAGGGTGAATACTTCGCCATTATGGAGGATTATGCTCTCGAATTTTATCAGACGGGTTCTCCACACCCAGACTCAATAAAAACAATCACATACATGGAGGAAATTGATGGCTAAAGCAACTGGTGGTATATCTGGTGGAGATTTTATACAATCGCCGCCCAAGAAGACTCGTCAGGGCACTGGGAAACATACCAAGTATGCGGCGACCTCTCGAAACTCGACTCGCAAAAGACCCAGAGGACAAGGTAAATAAATGATTAAGACCCCACGGGGTCTTTTTTTATGGGAAAGTGAGTATAAATAGAAAAAAACCTTGTTATAATGGCAATTCAACGGATATCACGTGCATTTAAGGACATTAGTTTGTCTTTTGAACCACATCCAATATCCAAAGACTTAAAAATATTAAAGAATGAGACTGCTATCAGTAGGTCTGTAAGAAATATAGTGCAAACTATACCCACTGAGAAGTTTTTTGATTCATTATTTGGTTCTGATGTCTATAAGAGTCTATTTGACTTCGTTGATTTTGGTACTGCATCCACAATTCAGGGGCAAATTGAGATATCACTTCATAATTTTGAACCAAGAATTGAAAATGTGGTCGTAGAAGTTGATCCACAACCAGATAATAACACATTTAACTGTACGGTCATCTATGATATCGTTGGCCAAGAGTTTCCAACACAAGAATATACGTTCCTTTTAGAATCGACGAGATAAAATGCCATTTACTAAGTTCGCAAATCTTGATTTTGATCAAATAAAGACCTCAATTAAGGATTATTTACGTGCAAATTCGAATTTTACCGATTTTGACTTTGAAGGGTCGAATATGTCGATCATTATTGACATGTTGGCATATAATACCTACATAACGGCATTTAATTCCAACATGGTTGTGAATGAATCCTTCTTGGATTCGGCAACCCTAAGAGAAAATGTGACATCACTGGCACGAAACATAGGGTATGTACCACGCTCTAGGACGGCAGCAACAGCAACCATATCATTTACTGCAGAAACCAGTACTAGTACCCCTCTGATGACCTTAAAGGCAGGTATAGTGTGCGTCGGTAACCAAAGTGATACGTCTGTGGTCTTTTCTACACCAGAAGATATCTCTGTTCCAGTCATAGCAAATAAAGGTACCTTCAGTAATATCAATATTAAGCAAGGAACACTACTCACAAAGTCATTTACCGTAAATGGATCACTGGATCAGAGATTTATATTGGATAATGCTGGTGTAGACACCTCTACAATTAGAGTATATGTCAAAGGTGTGGGTGATGCTGGTCTTGGAGAGCAATATTCTCTTGTAGAAAACATTTTAAACGTCACATCCACGTCAGAAATCTATTTAATACAAGAAGTTCAAGACGAAAGGTATGAATTACTCTTTGGTGACGGATTTATTGGTAAAAAATTGGAAAATGATGCCGTAATAACGGTAAATTACATCATTACTGATGGTACAGATGGTAATGGAATGGGAAATGGTAATAGTTTTTCTTATTCTGGTCAAATTTTGAATAGTTCTGGAGGAACAATTCAATTAGATACGACTCCACCAATCACAACCATTCAATCTTCACAAAATGGTGCCGAAATTGAGAGTATTAGTTCTATAAAGTACTTTGCACCAAGAATATATGCCTCTCAATATCGTGCAGTCACACCCAGAGACTATGAGGCAATTATAAAAACAATATATCCAGATACAGAGTCTGTGGCTGTTGTTGGTGGTGAGGAAATGGATCCACCAGAATATGGGAATGTTATTATCAGTATTAAACCTAAAAATGGTTTTTTTGTTTCTGATTTTAATAAATCTCTGATTTTATCAAAATTAAAGCAATATTCAATCTCTGGAATCAATCAAAGAATCGAAGATTTGAAGATATTATACGTCGAAATTATGTCTTCAGTGTATTATAATAACAATAAGGTATCTGATGTTAATAATTTATTGACGAAAGTAGAAAATTCACTAAATTCTTACTCAGATTCAATTGATATGAATAAATTTGGTGGTAGATTCAAATTTAGTAAGGTTCAACAGGTAATTGATAACACAGATGTAGCAATAACATCAAATATAACCAAAGTTTTGATTCGAAGGAACCTAAAACTTGCCACAAATCAGTTAGCTCAGTATGAATTGTGTTATGGTAATCAATTACACGTGAATGCTGCTGGACGTAACATCAAATCGACTGGTTTTTATATTTCTAGCACAACCAGACCAGTATATATTACAGATATACCCAATCCTGACCTAAAAACGGGTATTATTTCGATGGTAGAAATATTACCAAATGGTGATAACAACGTGGTGGCAAAATCTGCGGGTACAATTGATTATATGAAAGGTGAAATTTTATTAGGAACCGTAAATATTCTTGGATCCGTTGATGGTACTGGTATAGTGGAGGTACAGGCAACTCCAGAATCAAATGATATCGTTGGTTTAAAGGAATTATATCTAGATTTTAGCGTTTCAAAAAGTAAAATAAATATGGTTAGGGATGTAATTAGTTCTGGTGATGAAATAACTGGAACTACATTTATCAAGGATTACTATTCATCAAGTTACTTAAACGGACAATTAATAAGAGAATAATATGATAAGCACTGGTATTGAATCTAGAGTAAAGATTCAGCAAATTGTAAGCAACCAATTTCCTGATTTTGTCAGAGCAGAAGATACTAAAGGTTTTGCTGTAGATTTTCTAAAGCAATATTACGTTTCTCAGGAATATCAGGGTGGCCCTGTTGATATTACAGATAATTTAGATCAATATTTAAAATTAGATAATTTAACACCAGAAGTTGTTGTTGATTCTACTACAGTTGGCCTTGGCATCACTGCAGGTGATGAAACAATATATGTTAACAGTACAAAAGGATTTCCAAAGCAATATGGTCTGTTAAAGATAGATAATGAGATTATTACATATACAGGAATTGGATCAACAACATTTACTGGTTGTAAACGTGGATTTAGTGGAATAACCAGTTATCATCAAGACTTAAATGAAGGAGAGTTAGTATTCTCCACATCTGGTATATCTTCACATTCAAGTGGTAGTAGTATTCAGAATTTAAGTTCATTATTCTTAAAAGAATTTTATAAAAAGCAAAAAACAACATTTACACCAGGATTAGAAGACACTTCTTTCCATCCTGAAGTAAATGTTGGTAATTTTATAAAAGAGTCAAGAACATTATATGAAGCAAAGGGAACAGATGAGTCATTTAGGATACTTTTTAACGTATTATATGGTGAAACGCCAAAAGTTGTAAATTTAGAAGAATATTTAATCAAACCATCTTCATCTAATTACGTTAGAAGACAGGTTACCATTGCAGAGATAATTTCTGGCGATCCTTTAAAATTAGTAGGTCAAACAATATACAAAAACACTGATATAAACACAAATGCTGCCATATCTGAAGTTGAGGCATTTACAAGGGTTGGTGTAGCACTGACAGAGAATAAGCAATACTTTAAGATATCATTATTCCGTGGATATTCAGAAGAATCTGATGCCATTCAGGGTGATTTTGTAATTACACCTGCAACCAAGGTTATTGGTGATGTAGGTAAGGATTCAACTGTAATTACTGTTGATTCTACGGTTGGTTTTGGTACTACAGGAACAATTACATCTGGAATTAACACAAATATCACATATACAGATAAAAGTATAAACCAATTCTTTGGTTGTAGTGGAATTGATGATCCTATTGATTCTGCAGAGAATTTAAGAAATGATGAGATATATTATGGTTATGAAGATGGAGATATTACCAAAAAAGTAGAAATAAGACTGACTGGTGTTCTATCAAAATTTGAACAGGTATCTACCGATATAGATGTTGATGAAGGACAAGAAATTGCCGTTAGTAATGTCGGAGATAGGATTTTAAACCCTTCTTTAGGTAGAAAGACATATAAGCAGGTATTTGCGAACTCATGGATATACAATACAAGTCCTAGATTTAAGTTAAAACCGTTACAGGGTGCTCAATCAGACGTATTGTTGGAAACATCTCTTATAGACCGTTCTAGTTTGAAGAAAGGTGATAAGGTTGAAGTACTTAAAAGAGGAACAAATGAAGTTGTACTTGGCCAAAATGGTGATGTATACGTTAAAAATATAGACGGTAATCGGGTAACATTATCAAGTAATTCATTTCTTTATGGAACTGCTGCTGGGCCTCAAGATTATGATTTGAGAAGAAGAATCAATTATGCATCAAGTACAAAAATTCCGTTAGAATTTAACAATATAGTATCAGACGTACAAAATGTTTATGTTGATGGTGATGAATATTGTTATGTAGCTTCAAACTCTTTACCATCAGGAGAAATTGTTGGTGTTACCACAAATTTATTACATACAATCACGGTTGGTGTTAATACTGCTACTACTGCTGAAAATGCATGGAATGCATTGGTAGATGAAACTGGATCAAATAGCGAATATAGTGCAATTCAGTTTAATGATGCAGTACCTTTTAAATCTGGAGATTTGGTTACATATAAACCCACAGGAACACCATATACTGGTTTAGAAGCAAATCAAGACTATTATGTCGGAGTACCTTCCTCCAAAAAAATAAATTTATATAGATCTAGGTCGTTTGTAAATTCTAGTTCTTATATTGGTATCAGTAGTTCTAATGTTACTTCCACATCAGTTCATACTTTTGTGTTGGAATCCCAGAATAATAGTAGCATAGGCCCTCAAAAATTACTGAAGAAATTTCCATTAGAACAAACTATTAATAATGGAGATCAAATTAAAACTAATTCAGGATCTGTAGGATTATTAGTTAATGGCGTTGAGATTAGAAATTATAAATTAGATGATAAAGTTTATTATGGTCCTTTAGATTCATTGAAGGTTATTGGTGGTGGAGTTGAATATGATGTTATAAATCCACCAAAAATTGATATTTCTACTGGAATTGGTACCACTGCATTAGCACAAGCAGTTGTTCAAGGATCTATAGTGGATGTTGATATAGATGCTCAATCATTTGATGTTGATAAAGTTTTATCTATTGATATTAGTGGTGGTAATGGTAGTGCATCGTTAGAACCTGTAATAAGAGTTAGACGTAGAGAAGTAGAATTTGATGGAAGAATTACACCTAATGGTGGTGGAATTAATACAACTACTAATGTAGTAACATTTTTAGAAAATCATAATTTTATAGATCAAGAAGAAGTTATATACAATTCAAATGATAATAATGGTATATCTGTTGGTATAGGTACTTCCTTAACAACTAATGCTTCATATTATGTAAATGTGATTAATAATAATACTGTTAAGTTATATCCTACTTTTGATGACGTTAAATCTCAAACCAATCCAGTAAGTTTTGGATCCACTGGATTTAATGGTATTCATAAGTTCTCTACTCTTCCAAATAGAAAAACTGTTGATGGTATTAGAATTGTTGATGGTGGCGAATTTACAAATAGAAAACTTATAGTTAAACCCACTGGAATATCAACAACTTATAATAAAGTTATTTTTGAAAATCATGGATTCAGTAATGGAGATATTGTTGAATATACAACAAATGTTGGATTAGGGTCAACAGTACCACAATCTATTTCTGGATTAACAACAACTACTGGAATAACAACTACTGCAACTTACTATAAGATTATTAAACTTGATAACGATTCCTTTAATGTTGCAAATGTTGGTCTTGGTGGAACCGATAATACGGAGTTTGATAGAAGAAATATAGTAGAATTTGCATCTCATGGTACTGGATATCAGGTATTTAAATATCCAGATATTTCAGTTTCATTGAATTATACCCTAGTTGGTTTAGGAACTACAAGTCAGACTGTAGAAAATCTTGTTTTAACCCCTAAAGTTAGAGGTTCTATTATTGATACTTATTTGTATGAGTCTGGAACTGGTTATGGTTCTACAGTATTGAATTTTGAAAAGAAACCTGTTATTTCAATAAAAAATGGTAAAAATTCAGAATTAAAACCAGTTATTGTAAATGGTCGAATAAATTCAGTAAATGTTATATATCAAGGTACTGAATATTGTTCAACACCAGATTTAAATATTATAGATCCATCTGGTAAGGGAACTGGTGCAAAATTAAGACCTATTATTGTTAATAATAAGATAACTGATGTTAAAATTATTAATGCTGGAATTGGTTATTCTACAGCATCATCTATAAATGTCGTTTCTGCAGGTAAAAATGCGACATTAAATTCGAATATAAGATCTCTAACAGTAAATGCACAGCAAAAATATGGTAATGATATATTGTTGAATAATGGAGATAATTTACAATATAGTATTGTGGCTTATGGTAATGAAACAAAAGAATCAATAGAAGGAAATACCACTAACATTTCACCTATTATTGGGTGGGCATATGATGGTAATCCAATATATGGCCCTTATGCATATTCCGAACCATTTGGTTCTGATGTTGGTATTATGACATCTGGTTATGTATTAAACACATCTGATATTATTGACCGACCAGGTTTTGGTAATGGATATTTTGTAGAGGATTATCAATTTACAAATAGTGGTAGATTGGATAGAAATAATGGAAGATTCTGTAAGACTCCAGATTTTCCAGACGGTATATATGCTTATTTTGCAACAATTGATAGTGATAAAAATCCTACATTCCCATACTTTATAGGTGATGCTTATAGGTCTTTACCAATAGAACAGAGTTATGATCAATCATTTAATTTTAAAAATAGTAATTTAATAAGAAATACTTTCCCATATAGAGTATCTGATAATTATGTTGATAATGATTTTATAATAGAAACGAATGAAATTGATAGACAAAAATGTGTAATAGAAAGTGTTACATCTGGAAGCATTAAGAAATTAACTTCTATCAATGCAGGTGAAAATTATAGAATAAATGATACGTTAGAATTTGATAATGAAGGTACTAGTGGTGAAGGTTTATCAGCTTCGATATCATCAATTGAAGGAAAAACAGTTACTAAAGTTAGTGTTGCTTCATCCGTATTTGAAAATGCAGTAATTACTTGGGTTAATAGTGATACTTTAAGAGTTTCTGTTTTACCAGAACATGATTGGAGTAATAATGATCATGCTATTCTTTCTGGTGTTTCTACTATTTCAACTGGAATTTCATCCAGTTCTTCTGTATTATCTGAAATAGATGGATCATATGTTATAGGAGTAACTACAGAATCATCTGTTCTAATTAATCCAATAGTTGTAAATTCTGGTGGTGCTGGACTAACCACTGAAATATATGTTTCTAGAATACCAAGTTATGTTTCAGCTGGAAGCACAATTGAGATTAATACTCAAAAATTTAAAGTATTAAACATTTTTAATAATCTTAATGTGTTAAGAGTAGAAAGATCTACTGGTACAGCACATTCAACCACAAGTAAAGTTTATTTTGCACCAGATTCATTTACAATTAACAAATCTGTAGAATATTTTGAGTCTGAACTTAACAGTACGGCTTATTTCAATCCAAAACAAACTATTGGAGTTGGTACTCAACCTGGTATTACTTCATCTATGACCTTCAGTTTTGGTGTTTCTGAGATAACCAGAAATGTTCCAACACAAAGAATTTATATTGAAAATCACCCATTTGAAAAAGATCAGCAAGTAACATATGCAGCTAATGGTGCTGCCATAGACACATCAAATGAAGCAAATGGCATCCTACATAATCTGGGTTCTACTTCACTTTATATTTCAGACGTTACTAAGAATACTATTGGTATAAAAACTGGAATTGGTACTACAAGTACTAATGAATTTAAAAGTGTATATTTCCGTGGTGGAGGAACTGATAATGATGCCTATTCATTTACCACAGTTGGTCTTGCCACAGTAAAAGGTTCTGTACAAAAAATTGATGGTACTGTTCAAGTTAATACAAATCACGATTTAAAAATTGGTGATAATATCAAATTAAGTGTTGAACCAAATTTATCTGTAGGAATAGGAACTTCAACTGGTGTTAGAATAATAAGAGAAGAGAATAGTGGGAATATTATTACAGATCCAGTAGATGGAGCAGCATCTACTATTAATGTTACTTTAGATACTTTAAATTTAGAAAATCATCCATTTAATAGAGGAGATAAGGTATTCTATACTGCCATAAGTGGTGCTACAGTTCCTACTGGATTGAGTACCGATAGGTCTTATTATGTTTATCCTGTTAATGAAAATAGTATACAATTATGTGATACTTATGTAGATTCTATTGCAAATCCTCCAAGAATTGTTAATATAACTGCAACTGGTAATACTGTAAATAGATTTTCTAAAATTAATCCACAAATTGAATCTATTAGAGGTAATAATTTAGTTTTTGATGTAAGTGATTCATCATTAGAAGGATATGACTTAAAATTGTATTATGATAAGGAATTCAACAATGAATTTGTTTCTACTGGAACAACCAGTAATATTAGTGTTATTGGAGTTGGTACCGTAGGTGTAGGAACTACTGCTACCGTTACACTTAACTATGATAAGTCATTACCACAAAACTTATATTATTCCTTAACAAAATCTGGTTTTATTAGCACATCTGATGTTCAAGTTGATAACTATTCTGAAATATCATTTGTAAATAATCTTTATGATGGAAGATACAGTGTTGTTGGTGCTGCTGGTACTGAATTTAATATTGTTTTAGATAATCTTCCAGTAAAGACATCATATACAGCTGGTGAATGTGAATCATTAGTTTATACAACAACTTCTTTGACTACAAAGGGTGGGGTTGATAGAGTTAAAATTAATTCTGGTGGTTATGGATATAAAAAATTACCTAATTTTGTAGGATCTTCTTCTTCAGAGGGTCAAGGAGCACTTATAGTTGCTGAATCTGAGATTATTGGTAATGTTAATAAAGTAAGAGTCATTAATGAAGGATTTGAGTATTCTTCAGATACAACATTAAGTCCAGAGTTAGATATATCTCCCACTATAGTCATCAATAATTCTAATACTATTGGTATTATTACTATTACTGATGGTGGTAGCAATTATATTAAGGCACCTAGAATTGATATTGTTAATCCTAATACCAGAGAAAAAATTAATACTGGAGCATTAATACCAAGTGTAGTTGGGTCTTCTATTGCTGATATTGAAATTGTATCAAAACCACATGGATTACCAGATCAACCTGTAGAATTATTTGCAGTTGATAATGATAATGGTGTTGGTATTAAGACTATGATGTCTAATAATACTGGTATTTTTACATGCTATCTTAATTACAATACCAGTGGTATTGGCACATATCCATTTAAAGTTGGTGATGAAGTCTTTATAGAAGGAGTTACTCGTGTTGGTTCAGCTGGATCTGGTTTTAATAGTACTGATTATGGATATAAGTTTGGAAAGGTTATAAAGTATAATGATCTTACAGTAGACCATGCAGTTGAAATTGATTTAGTTGGTATATCAACTAATACTGGAATAGCAGCTACTGATCAACAATCATTAGCTACAATTGTAAACAGAAAAAATTATCCAACATTTAGTATAATTCAAGAGGCAGATAAATTTGTAGTTGGTGAAAGTTTAATTCGCAATAATCTTCAATTGAAGTTAAACATTATAGAGTTTAGAAACAACTTAATAAAGGTATTTGGTAATGATATATTATCTGTTGGTGATATTATTACTGGTAGTTTATCAGGATGTATTGCAGAAATTGAAAGTACTAAAGATAATTTTGGAAGATATACTGTTGATTTTTCTACCGAAAAGGATATTGGATGGTCTGATGATATTGGAAAATTAGATTTAGATAATCAGGTAGTTCCTAATAATGATTATTATCAAAATTTATCATATACAGTTAAAAGTTCTAAGGGATATGATGAATTAAGAAGTCCTGTAACTGCATTACTTCATACAAGTGGATTAAAGAATTTTGCAGATGTTGGTATTAGTTCCAATACAGTAGTAGGAATTTCAAGTTCAGATGAAACTATTGTAATAAAGGATATCATCGAACATAATAGAGTTGATACGATCTATAACTTTGATAGTGCAATTGATTTATCACCAAATAATATAACATCTAAATTTATACAATTAGAAACTAAACGTTTAAGTGATTATTATCTTGCTAAGAGTAATGAAGTCTTAGAAATTGATGATATAAATCATCAGTTTTCAAATCTTGAAGATTCTCCACAACAATACTTGGATATTCTTGATTTAGAATTGTCAACCAAGATTACTTTTGATGATATATTCTTTAGAGTCACCAATCCAGATAATACAGATATACAATCAAGTAGTCTTGTTATATTAAACAATGGGAAAGATTCTGTACTATTAAAGAGGGAATTTTTGGAGGATGATACTTCTATAGGAACCTTTGGTGTATTTGATAATGATGATGGTAATGCATATGTTAGATTTACTCCATTACCTGATGGATTTGATTATGATTATGATTTAAAATATATTAGAAATACTATAGATTCTACAAATGGTATTGGAACACATTCTATTGGATTTATTGATAAGATTGGAACTGTTGGTATTGCTACCACAGCTCTTCCTGATACAAGTGGAATAACAACTACATCTATTATATCAGTTGATAAGGGACATATTAAATCTCTTTATACAAAGAATCAGGTGATTAATAAGACAACAAATGAAATGAATTATGTTGAAATATATCTAACACATGATGAAACAAATACTTATAAGTCTGAATATTTCATTGATACTCATAACCAAACGGAAGGATATTCCAATGAATTAATGGGTTCATTTACTGGAAATATTGTTGGTGATATATTCTCATTAGACTATCAAAATGATTTGGAGGATATAATAGAGATTAAAACAAGTGCAGTTGGAATTGGAACTACAACAACATATAATGAAGGTGTTGCTACTGGAACTTATAGGTTTAAAGCACCTAATCAAACTGATGGATCTGAAAGAACTGCAACATATCAATCACAATATGTGAGTGGTGCAGGAACAACAGAATGTTTTGCTTTTAATAAATCTTTATTTAACACGTCAAAATCTTTAATTGAAGTTAGTGCTGGTTCAACTAAAGCACTTCATCAGGTGATTATTAATCATAACAAAACTGATGTTAATATTCAACAACTACCATTCCTTTCAGTTGGTGATACACAAGTATCTGATTTAGTATCTGGAATTGGTACTTTTGGTGGTCAATTTGATTCTGATGATTATATCTTAAAATTCTATCCAGATACGGCATATACATCTACCGATATTCAAGTAGCATCATTAACATTATCATTATATAATAAAAATGATACTCTTAATATAGATGATACAACTGATTTTGTATATGGAAAATCAAGAGAAGATATTGGTTTATCATTCTACAATTCCATTAATGGTGATCGTATTAATAGAACTAATTTTATATTATCATCAAATAAAACACCAATTTTTGCTAAAACCTTTAATCCTACTGCTTCTGTAGGTATAGTTAGTCATACAACTGGATTAATTACAATTAAAGACCATTTCTTCAGAACTGGTGAAGAATTAATTTACACACCAAAATCATCTTTTGTTGGTATTGGAAGCACTGCTATGCAATATAAGAGTGCTGCTGGTACTCACATATTACCATCAAGTGTATTTGCTATTAGAGAGTCATCAGACACATTTTCAATAGCAACTACAAGAACTTTAGCTAATGCAGGAACTGCGGTTACCTTTATGTCACCAGGCGAAGGAAATGCCCATGAATTTGCAATGGCTAAGAGTAATACAAAATCTATTTTAATTGTTGATAATATTATTCAATCACCATTAGCATTTACACCAATCAGTTATAATATAACAAGTAATGTAGATACAGTTCTTGGTGGTACTGGTATTAGTACAGACAGAACAATTTTCCATGTAAGTGGAATATCTTCAATTTCATCTGGTGATGTAATAAAGATTGATAATGAGTATATGAATATTACAAATATTGGTATTGGATCTACTAATATTGGACCAATTACTGGTGTCGGTAATAGTAATTTGATTCAAGTTGAGAGAGGTTTTGTTGGAACATCTGCTACAACACATTTAGATACTGCAACTTTACAAGTTTATAGAGGTTCATATAATATTGTGGGTGATGAAGTTCATTTCACTGCTCCTCCAAGAGGTAATCCTCAAATATCAAAAACAGCTGGTAATTTGGATTTCCCAACATCTCAATTCAGTGGTAGAGTTTATTTAAGAAATGATTATAGTTCAAATGATATTTACGATGATATATCACATGAATTTACAGGAATATCAACAAACTTTGATTTAAAAATTAATGGAACCAATGCTGTTGGTATGGGAAGTACTGGTGGTAATGGATTAGTATTAATAAACAACATTTATCAAAGACCATCTACAGATAATAACCAACAAAATAATTATGAAATTTTGGAAGGTAATGAAACTGGTGTAACTACTAGTATCATGTTTACAGGAATAGCAACCGTCTTTGGTGACCCTGTTGTTATAAATGAATCTGATATTAATGAGAATCAATTACCAAGAGGTGGTGTAATAGTAAGTTTGGGTTCTACTCCAGGTTTAGGTTATGCTCCGTTAGTACCAGCAAAAGCTTATCTTGAAACAGATGCTAATGGTGCTATCAATAAGATTGTTGGAGTTGCTGCTACAGGACAACCTATTGCTATTACTACAGCAACATATTACAATACTACTGGTGTACTGGATATTACAACAGAAGGTGACCATAGATTTGAATCTGGTATTGTTCAAGAAGTTAAATTACATAGACTTGAATTTAGTTGTGCTACAGCACATGCTGGTGTAACAACAACATTCTTCCCAGAAGAACCAGTAGGTCTTGGTAGTACACATTTAAGTTATCCAATTTTAAGAACTACTCCTGGTGATTATGTGCATAAGTTCGCAAGTGCTGTTACTAATGGTGTTAATACAAATTTAACACCTAATGGAGCAACATATAGCCCAACAAGTGGAGTATTAACATTGACATTTGCTAGTGCTCATGGTATTGCTAATGGATCTAATGTAACAATTGCAAACAATGCTATAACGTTTACTTGTGATAGAGATAATCACAGCACTACCCATTCATATCCAAGAGCAAGTGACCCTGCTTCTGGACAAAATTTACCTATTACATTAATTAGTGCAACATCATTTTCAGTAAATGTTGGAAAATCTGCTACTTATAGATTCACCACTAATGTAGGAACAAGCACTATACCCCATACATACGTCGGTGGCGGTGATGTAATGCCTTGGTATGGTAATGCATCATTTGGTTCAGGATACCGTCCTGATACCGTTTCTATAGGCGTTTCAGACGTAGCATACACTCATAAATTTGTTGGTTCTAGTGGTACAAGTTTATATGTTACTAACTTCTCTGGAATAGCAAAAACTGCTACTGATGCGATCTATGAACCTTATAGTGGTCAGTTAACATTAACCATACCTGCTCATGGATTAACAGATTCAAATGTTGTCGGACTTAGAACAGAATCTTTAGTGTTCACATGTTCTAAGGATGATTATAAAACTGAGCATGGATACCCTAGAGCAACTGATCCTAAAGCAGGTGTATTGCTTGATATTGAATCTTATGATACAAATTCAATTACATTTAATGTTGGATCTAGTGTTGGTTCTGGTGGTAATGTTACTGCTACTGTAGGTGCTGGTGGAACATTAGCATTCACTCTTGCTGGTGCTGGTAAAACTTATAATAATCCACAATTAGTAATTTCTGAACCATCATATTCGAATCTTAGTGTTACTGGAGTATCAAGGAGAGGAATTGGAGCTACCACTGATACTGGAATTGGTATGCTGGTTAATATTGAGGTAGATTCTGAAGTTGGTATAGGTTCTAGTTATTTTGGTGCTACAAGATGGCAAATTGCTAGAGATGGGTATTCATTCCAACCTGGAGATGTATTTAAACCTGTTGGATTGGTTACTGATAGGAATTTATCAGAACCAATAAATCAAATAGAATTTACGGTTGTTGATACATTTACTGATAGATTTTCTGCTTGGCAATTTGGAGAATTTGATTATATTGACAATATTAAAGAACAGCAAGATGGATCTAAGAGAAGATTTGAATTGAGATATCAAGGTGATCTCTTAAGTTTTGAGGTAGATAATAGTGGTGATTATAAACATCTCAATCTTTCTAATGCATTATTGATTATTGTTGATGGAGTTGTTCAAGAACCAGGTAGTTCTTATCTATTTGAAGGTGGTACAACCTTTATATTTACTGAACCACCAAAACCAGAGAATGATATAGCAGTATTCTTCTATAAAGGTACTTCTGGTTCTGATACACAATTGGTTACAAATATTACACCATCAATAGAAGAGGGTGATATTGTTCAATTAACTAAAAATGATGAAGGTGAAGAACAAGATTCTAGAACAGTTTCTATGATTGCTTCATCTAAATCAGTTGAAACTGAAATATACTATGGTCTTGGTATTAATAGTGAATCAAGACACATAAATTGGACTAAACAAAAAGTTGAGAAGGTTATAGATGGTAATCTTGTTTATAAGTCAAGACAGTCTATAGAACCTTTAATATTCCCAACAGCAAAGGTTATTAGTCCTATACGTACTGGTGATACTGAAATTTTTGTTGATAATTCTGAACTCTTTAATTATGAAGCTGAAGGATCATTAGACTTTAATTCAATTATTGTTGATAATAGTATTACTCCTGTGGCTGCTGCTTTAACTGCTAATGTTTCTATTGCAGGTACAATTTCCTCTTTGAGTATTGTTAGTGGAGGAAGTGGATACACTGGGGCAACAACTTCAATTACTGTTGCTATCCCTCCAGTAGGTATTAGCACATATCTTTTAGGAGATGGAACTGTTGGTATAGCATCTACGGCTACAGCAACAGCAACTATAACTAATGGTGTTATTACTGATACAGAAATCAATTCTCAAGGATTTGGATACACATCTACAAATCCACCTAAAGTTTTAGCTCCATTCCCATCATTTAAAGATGAAAATATTTCATCTATAGATGTTGTTCAAGGATTTACTGGTATTGTTACTGGTATTGGAACTACTGCTGGTGTAGGAAGTGCTACATTAGCACTTAAGATACATCTGGATTCAGTTGCTGGTAATTGGACTGGTAATACTTTATTAGCAGGATATCCAATAGTAATATCAAATACGCAGGTTGGAACAGGAGTAACTACTCTTTATAATTCTGGTATTGGTACTGTTGGTATTGGAACCACCTTTATGGATAATATCTATAGAGTTGCTCAAATTTATACTGATGGTACTACTGGTATTATTACATGCAATATCGTTAATGATACCAAATTTGTTGGATTTGGTACTACAGGAAGTACTGCGAAACCAGTAGGAACATTTAGTTGGGGTAGATTAGCAACTGTATCAAGGTCATCAAATCCAGTATCAATTGGTGTTAGTGGTCTTACTGTAGATGCTGGATTAACTACCTTCCCAACCATTCAAAGAAGGGGTACTGGTATTAGAGATACTGGTGCAATTGAGAAATCTTAATTATCTCTTATAAATATCTAAAAAACTATTAATATGTCGGCCGTCGTTACAGATCAATTTAGAATATTTAACGCAGAAAATTTCATAAATTCTGTATTAGATACTAATAATTCTTATTATGTATTTTTGGGTTTTAGTAATCCATCTAGTCCAGAACCTGGATTTGGTAGAACTACATCCGATAAGTGGCCTTTAGAACCAACTGATAATTTTCAATATGAATACCAATATAGAGATACGTCTCTTTTTGGTAAACGTATTAATAGTAAAAATATTAGAAGAGTTATAAGAAAAGTTCAATGGACTACTAATACTCCATATGACATGTATAGGCATGATTATAGTTCTTCAAATAAATCAGAAGTTACTAAGAGTGGTAGATTATATGATTCAAATTATTATGTAATTAATAGTGATTATAATGTTTATATTTGTATTGATAATGGTTCAGATTTGACCACAACTGTTGGCAACTCTCAAGACGAACCAACATTTACAGATTTGGAACCATCTGCTGCTGGTACAAGTAATGATGGATATATTTGGAAATATCTATTTACAGTCAATCCAAGTGATATTGTAAAATTTGATTCTACAGAATATATTGTTGTTCCTAATGATTGGGCTACTACATCCAATTCTCAGATTCAAAATGTTAGAGAATCAGGAGATTCTGAAGTAAACTTTAATCAAATTAAAACTGTATATATTGCCGATCAAGGGAATGAATATAATACAAATGATAGTGAGACATGTAATATACTTGGTGATGGAAGTGGTGCTAAAGTATTAGTTACAACTGATTCTTCTGGAAAAATTAATTCTACTACAGTTACTGCTGGTGGATCTGGATACACATATGGTATAGTTGATTTAGGACCATTACAACCTCAGAATAAAGCTAATAATTTTGCAAAATTAATACCTATTATACCTCCATCTAGAGGTCATGGATATGACATATATCAAGAACTTGGAGCTGATAAAGTATTAGTTTATGCTCGATTTGATGATTCCACTAAAGATTTTCCAACTGATGCAAAATTCTCACAAGTAGGAATTATAAAAAATCCTTCCACATACTCATCAAAAAATATAATATATACTGGAAGTGAGTATTCTTCATTGGGTGCTATTAAACTGACACCTTCTGATGATTTGCGTGATAATGTTTCAATTGGATCTACTATTACACAAGCTAATACTGATGGTACATCAAAAGGGTATTTGGCATCTTATGACCAAATTACTGGAGTTATAAAATATTATCAGGATAGATCATTATATTTTGGTAATGATGCAGATCAAACAGATTATGCTAATGTTACTACTGAATCTAAAGTGGTACCATTTACTGGAGATGCATCTATTGCCTTTGCATCTGGAGGACCATCAGACGCATCTGTAGAAGACTTTAGTGGTTCCACATACACAACTGGTAATCAAGAAATTAATCTTGGAGTTGAATTTGCAAGTGGCGTTGCTAATCCTGAGATAAATAAAACAACGGGTGATGTTATTTACATTGACAATCGCAAGTTAGTCACTAGAGATAGTAGACAAAAAGAAGATATTAAAATTATTCTGGAATTCTAAAAGAACATGGCACAGAAAAAAGATTTAAATATAAGTCCTTATTATGATGATTTTGATCCTAGTAAGAATTTTTACAAGGTCTTATTTAAACCCGGATTTCCAGTACAAGCGAGAGAATTAACTGGATTACAATCAATTCTACAAAATCAAGTAGAAGATTTTGGTAGTCATATATTTAAGGAAGGTTCTATTGTAAATGGTGCGGGACCGACTCTTGATATACAATTTAATGCCGTAAAATTAAATTCCACTCAATTTGGAATTGATATTTCTGTTTATATTGATGAATTACTTCACAAGACTGTGGAGGGTCAAAGTTCTGGAGTAACTGCAACTGTAGATTTTATTGCTCTTCCTGATGGTGGAGATGTAGAGGATTTAACAATATATGTAAAATATAATAATGCTGGTTCCACTGATCCAACATTAGATACTTTTATTAATGGTGAGTCTTTAATAGTAAAAGAAAATATAGTTTATGGTAATACCACTATTAATGCAGGAACTGCTGTAGCTACACTTATTGCCAATAATGCTCTATCAATAGGATCTGCTGCTTCTGTAAGTGATTCTATCTATTTTATTAAAGGTACTTTTGTAACCGTAGATAAGCAAACTATAATTTTAGACCATTATACAAATAATCCTTCATATAGGGTAGGATTCCAAATTAATGAAGAAATTATTACAGCAAAAGATGATGCTTCTCTATATGATAATGCAAAAGGATTTACCAACTATGCTGCACCAGGTGCAGATAGATTTAAATTATCTTTAACTCTTACAAAAAAATCAATAGAAGATAAGAATGATACTGATTTCTTTGAGATATTAAGAACTGTTGAAGGTGAAATAAGAAAAATTGATGATTCTACACAGTATAGTAAAATTGCAAATTGGATTGCTGGTAGAACTTTTGATGAATCTGGAAATTATACGGTAGATCCATTTGATATTTCTGTAGATAATTCTTTAAATGATAGATTGGGTAATGGTGGATTATTTTTTGAAGGACAAAATACTGACGAAGGAAATACACCATCTGACGATTTAATGTGCGTTAAGGTTTCTGGTGGTAAAGCTTATGTTAGGGGATATGATATAAAAACAGATTCTGTAGAAATTCTAGATGTAGATAAACCAAGAGATACTCAAGAAGTTTCTACAATTAATGTTGATTTTGAATTGGGAAATATTTTGAAGGTTAATCATGTAAAAGGAGCTGCACAATATAGAAAAGTAATTCAATTATTTGGTGAATTACAGCAAGGAGGTCTGGTAAGGGGTTTAATGGGTAATGCCAGAGTATATTCCCATACTTTATCAGATGCCGTATGTGAAGGTAATGCTACAGCATGGGATCTTAGATTATATGATATACAACTCCATACTCAATTATTCTTAAGTGTTCTTGTACCTGCAGATGATTTAGATACAGGATTCCAAGTAAAGGGTCTAAGAAGTGGAACTATTGGTTATGCTGTAGATAATGCAGTTCTTAGTGGTACTCTGAATTCAATACTTATTCGTAATGCATCAGGATCATTTGTGAAAGGAGAACCATTAGCAATTAATGGTGTGGAATATCCAGTATCTATTGATAGTTTAAGAGAATTTAATTTAAATGATGTTCAGTCTGTAAGACAAGATGCAACTGGTGATTATGCAGATCATTTTACAGCAGATGCAGTTTTACAAGCATCTCCTTTTCCAGATGGAGTAACTGTAGGTAATTTTAATGCTGCTGGAACACAAATTACCAGTCCAGGAAAGGTATTTGATGGTATTATTGCTGGTGATACTGTAATTTATACAAGTGGAGGTGCAGCATCTGACCCAACATATAATAGGATTACTGGTATTTCAGATGATTTAAAAACTTTATATATTTCTGCGATTCAAAAACGTGTTGTTGGTGAAAATGTAGATACTGTTGGTACTGCTGTAACAGGAGTTTATGATAATGTTTTAGGTATTGTTGGTATTGCTGCTACAAATATTCCTATTTCATTAGGATTGCCTAAATGGAGTGGAAGTGGTGCTTTGTATGAACCATTACCAAGTTCCAATATAGCATCAGTTAATTTTACAGGTTCAAACCTTTCACTTACTGCACAAATAACAGATATTGATATTGCCACAGCAGGAGTTGCAACAGTTTCCGCAGCAAATATTAAAGATGGTTCTGGAGCTGGAATATCAACAGCATTTTTTGATGCATATAATAGTACCAGATATTCAGTACATTATAAAGGTGGTGGAATAGGTACAGTACGTTCAGATAATTTTGAACTAAAAAATCTTGGAGCAACTGCAGAATTTACTGATTTAACTACATATGAAGATAATATTATTAATATAACAGCAATAAAGCAAGGTATTCAAAGTAAAATAAAACAGTATGAGAAGAGTTTAATACACACAGTAACCTTATCTAGGGATTCTACTTCTGGAACTGCAGAAGGTAGTACAATCAATGATGGATTAACTTATAATAAAAAGGCATATGGACTAAGAGTTCAGGATGAAGAAATATCCTTAAATGTTCCAGATGTTGTTAAAGTTTTATCTGTATATGAATCAATATCACCAACTGGAGCACAACCTAATTTTGATATTCTTGAATTTGCATCTACTGCTGCTGTTAGTGCCAATGCATTTATAGGTGAAAATATAATTGGACAAGAATCTAATGCTATTGCAAGGATTGTTACAAATAATGAATCCACTCCAGCATCTGGAAGTGCTAATAAATTAGGAATAGTTTATTTAAATGATAGAAAATTTGTTAAGTCAGAAGAAGTCAAATTTGAAGAATCTAAAATTACAACAAATATTGAGAGTATTACATTAGGATCATATCAAGATATAACAAAATCCTTTAACTTGGATAAGGGACAAAAGGATGAATTTTATGATTATTCTAGACTTGTTCGTAAAGATAATGTAGCAGTTCCTTCAAAACAATTATTGATTGTATATGACGCATATACAGTACCTGCAAATGATAATGGTGATGTATTTACAGTATTAAGTTATCCAAAAGATAATTTTGAAAATGATATTCCATTTATTGGTATAAACAAAGTAAGAGCAACTGATGTACTTGACTTTAGGCCAAGAGTATCTGCTTTTACAGGAACTACTTCATCACCATTTGATTTTAATGCTAGAACTACTACATTCAATACTGTTCCTAAATTTTTAGTAGCACCTAATGAAACATCTTTGCTTGGATATGAGTATTATCTTGGAAGAATTGATAAAGTTTATTTGGATGAATATGGTACATTGTCAGTTACTAAAGGTATATCAGCAAATCATCCACAAGCTCCTAATATTGATAAGAGAGTAATGGAATTGGCAACCATTGAATTGCCACCATATCTCTATAATCCAAATAATGCAAGAATAACATTGAAGGATAATAGAAGATATACTATGAGAGATATTGGAATAATTGAAGATAGAGTTGAAGAATTAGAAAGAGTCACAACATTATCATTACTTGAGATAGGAACCGAAGCATTAACAATTCAAGATGCGAATGGAAGAAATAGATTTAAGAGTGGTTTCTTTGTAGATTCATTTAGTAATAATGAGTTTATTGATTTGGATTTAGCATCTATTGAAGTTGATCAAGAAGAGGGTTGTATAAGACCTATTATTGCTAGAAATAGTCTTCAAAATTACCTATTACCTGCTACAAATATAATAGACGAAGAATACGATCCTGGTACCAATTATCCACTATTAGATTCTAATGTTCAAAAAACTGGTCAAGCAGTAACTTTAAAATATGATGAAGTTGATTGGATATCTCAAGATTTTGCAACTAAAGTTGAAAATGTTAACCCATTCCATGTTATTGCATTTAGAGGAAATGTAGAATTAACTCCAGCAAGTGATAGTTGGCAAAGAACTGTTAGATTGGATGAGGATGTTCGGGAAGTAAACGTCAGTAGAGATCAAGTTGAAAATGTTCAAACATTTAATAGAACTTGGGGAACCCAAGAGATGAGATGGAGTGATACAACAACAAATACAGTATCAAATACAACAACAAATACAGTAAGTAGAGATATTATTATTGATAGTGGTGAAGATCAGTTTATGAGATCTAGAAATACTGCATTTTCTGTCACAGCAGTGAGACCATTGAATAGGCATTATCAATTCTTTGATGGTAATTCAGATGTTGATTTTATCCCCAAGTTATTAGAGATTGCTAATGATTCTACTTTAGCAAATTCTGGTTCTAGTGGAGCATTCCGAGTTGGAGAAACTATAAAAGGGTATAGTAATAATCAAGAAATTATTACATTCAGAGTTGCAAAATCAAATCATAAAGAGGGTGCTTTTAATAATCCATCTCAAACTTATGTAAAAAACCCATATGATTCGTCTCAAAACTTACAACCAGAATATACCAGTACTTCAAAAATATTAAATGTTGATATAATATCATTATCCACTGAAGCACAAGGATTGTATAGTGGATATGTTACTACTGGAACTAAGTTGGTAGGTCAAACTAGTGGTGCTGTTGCATATGTTAAAGATCTAAAATTAATATCTGATGAATTTGGTGATTTACAAGGTTCATTCTTCTTAAGAGATCCTAATGCAGATCCGCAACCAAGTGTTGTTATTAGAACTGGTAGAAAAACTTATAGAGTTTCAAGTAGTCCTACTAACGTTAAACCATTACCTGGAAGTAAATTAATTTCATCAGCACAAACTAATTATCAATCTACAGGAACATTTGAAGTTAGACAAACTAGAACTACTATTACAAATACAACTGTTAATACAATTACCAATACAACAGTAACAACTATACAGGAAGAAGAAGATGATGATCCATTAGCACAATCATTTATGGTTGCTGGTAATATTGAGGCACCAACTGCAAATACTGGATCTGGTCAAGATGATGATGGTGTATTTGTAACATCTGTTGATTTATTTTTTGCTAGTAAAGATGTTGGAAATAATCCTTTAATTGTTCAAATTAGAACTGTTGAGTTAGGAACTCCTACTAGAAATAGAGTTGGTAAGTCTGTAGTTTTAAGACCAGATGATATTACAATTTCACCTACTGCTAGTATTGCTACTAATGCAAAATTCCCAGAACCAATTTACTTAGAACCTGGTGAAGAATATGCTATTGTTCTTTTGGCTCCTACAAGTGATCAATATGAGGTTTGGGTTGGTGAATTTGGAAAAGAGACTATAGAATCACAACAACTTCCAGATGCTGCTGCAGTAACTTATAGTCAACAGTGGGCTTTAGGTAGTTTATTCTTATCTCAAAATGGTAGTACATGGTCACCTGTTCAGACAGAAGACTTAAAATTTAAGTTATATAAAGCAAAATTCACTGCACCTCAAGGAATTGCTTACTTTACAAACCCAACATTAAATGTAAGTAATGGATATGAAACATTACTCGATAGTCATTCGCTAATTACATTCCCTAAAACAGGTAAAATTGGAGTAACGACTCATCTTAGTAGTGAAACTGCAAATCTTGCAAAACTTGCTGCTGGAAGAAAGTTATTAGGTGCTTCTAATAATAATGTAAGTGCTACTATAGTTGGTGTAGGTAATTCTATCAATAGAGTAGGTTTTACTACTTTTGGTGTAAGTTATAAATTAACCAATAATGTTGATACTTATGCCATTACTGGTAAAGGTAGTGGATATAAAATCAATATTACTGAAGTTGATGATGCTGGTGGTATTACAGGATTTACTACAGCAGGTAGTATTACAAATTATTCTGGACTTGGTAATGGATATCAAGTTGGTGATGTTTTGGGTATTGTAACTTCTACTGCAGGAAATCGAGGTAAAGATGCACAATTCGTTGTAACTGATATTGGTTCAGGTCTTGATACTGTATATCTTTCCAATATTCAAGGAACCAATGTTGCTAATTCTTTTGTAAAAGATGGTAATGTTAGATATGCAGATGGAACTACTCCTACAACACTATCAGGTAAAACATATTATAGTAATTTGGTTGTTGATGGTGCTCCATATGATGGAAAAACTCTTAGAATTAGTCAATTTGATCATGGTATGCATTCTAATAGTAATACTGTTCAATTGAAAGGTATCAAGAGTAATGTTGTTTCTACAGAATTAAGTAGCAATTTAACTTCAAGTGAAGTTGATACAATTAGTGTTGGATCTACCATACAATTTAATATGTTTGAGGGAATTGCTGTGGGAGCAGCGAACACTGGATATGTTAAAGTTGGTGGTGAAATTATTGGATACAAAGCAGTTGTAGCAGGAAATGCAGGTGCTGGAACATTAACCATTGATACAAATGGTAGAGGAATTGATGATACTGTAGTTATAGGACATGATTCTGCAGCACCTGTAGAAAAATATGAACTTAATGGGGTTTCTCTAAGAAGAATTAATGGATCTCATGTGATTTCTAGTTATGATATAGATCTTGACAGTTATTATATTTCTATTGATAGGGAAACAAATGGTGCTGAGAGAAATACTGATGTAGCTACATCACCTCAATTATCATTTACGAATGAAGGATTCTTTGGTGGGGATGGAGGAACAGCTTCTAGAAATATACAATTTGAATCTTTAGTACCAAATTATGATTTATTTTCACCCACATCAAAAACACAAGTTTCTGCTTCTATTAGAACTGTAAGTGGAACTAGTATTGGTGGAAATGAAACTTCCTTTATTGATCAAGGATATGAACCAGTACAGTTAAATGTATTGAATGAATTATCTACACCAAGAATTGTATGTTCTAAGGTAAATGAGACAACATATTTAACAAATATGTCTAGGAATAAGTCATTTACTACAGCAATAAATTTTGAGACAACAAATGAATCCATTTCTCCAGTAATATATCTTGATTCTACATTTACTGAATTTAGAAGCAATAGATTAAATAATCCAGTTTCTAATTATGCAGATAATGCTTTAGTTGGTTCTAAATTCTTTGATCCACATACTGCAATTTATGTTTCTGATAAAGTTATGTTAAACAATCCTGCTGATGGATTAAAGGTAATACTCACTGCCTATAGAAATAGTTCTGCAGACTTTAGAGTTTTATATTCTTTAATTAGATCTGAATCAGATTCTGAAAGTGATAATTTTGATTTATTCCCTGGATATGATAATTTAAATGATACTACTGGTGATGGATTTGGAGATAGAGTAGTAGATGCTGCTAAGAATGATGGTAAACCTGATGCTTTTGTTAAAGGAAGTATGGATGACCAGTATTTGGAATATCAATTTACTGTTAATAATTTGGATGGATTCTTAGGTTATAGAATTAAGATTGTTATGTCTGGAACTAATCAGGCATATCCAGTTAAGATTAAAGATTTACGTACTATTGCTCTTAAATGATTAAAGTCGAAGGTTACTCACATCTATACCGTGATGAGAAGACTGGAGCTATAATCAACAATGATACTACTGGATATCGTTCACGATTAAAAGCAATACAGTCTTCTGATAAACAAGAAAATGAATTGAAGAAAATGAGAGAAGATATTGATGAATTGAAAGATTTACTTAAAGCACTCTTAAAATCAACTAAATAGAAAGTAGGGTTTCTATAAAATAAATGTCAGCGATATATGCAACCAATCTTGTAATTAATACAGGAACTAATTTTTCACAAACATTTAATTTATCTTCGAGTGAAAATAATGCAGCATTTGATTTGACTGGATATACCCCTACTTCTCAAATTAGAAAGTGGCCTGGAGCTACTGGTGTGACTACTTTTACTGCTGAAATAGGAGATCCAGCCACTGCAGGTACGATTATTCTTAGTTTGACATCAGAACAGACAGCATCTTTAAAAGCTGGTAGGCATGTTTATGATATTGTAATAACTTCAGGTTCTCAAAAACAAAGAGTTGTTGAGGGGAGTGTTCTTGTGAGGGAGGGAGTTACACGATAATGGCTGTTAATGTAAAAACCAATAGTAATACTATTAATGTTAGAGTAGGGCAAACTGATGCTGTAAAGGTATTATCTAGTGCTGCTGGTGGTGCAACATTTTCAGAAACAGCAAGAAACGTTATAGGTGGTATTGCATCGGTAACACAATTAAATGTATCTGGTGTTACTACATTAGGTATTACCTCAATAACAGATACTTTATACGTAGCAGGAATAACGACAGTTGCTGCTCTTGGTGGAATTACCACTACTGGCGGTGATCTTTTTATAGGTGGTGCATTAAATACCAATGATCTTAGTGTTGCTGGTGTTGCAACTTTTGGTACCACAAGTGTTGTTATAGATGGTGATAATGATTTAATTAATGTTGGTGTTGCTTTAACACTTGGTAGTGCAGAGGGTGTATTAACTCCATCTCTTGTTGTTAGTGGAATAACTACGTTTAATCAGGATGTAAATTTTCCCGGTGCTGCATATAATATACATTGGGATCAACCAACAAGTAAGTTTAAGTTTGATGATAGTGCTCAATTAGTATTTGGGAGTGCATCAGGCGGTGATATGAAACTATTCCACCAGAGTGGAAATAGTACTATAAGAAATGAAACAGGACAATTTAGAATTGCTGGTAATGATATAAGAATACAAACTCAAAATCATAGTGAGGATTATATTCTTTGTACTGATGGTGGAGCCGTACAAATATTCTTTAATGATAATGAGAAATTTGCCACTACTGGACTTGGTGTTACTGTATTTGGAACCACTCAAA
>Ga0163179_10000531_pt1 | contig 27332 bp, 20 predicted proteins | sample AtlANTMetagenome_FD_109643 | JGI IMG/M metagenome (GOLD analysis project Ga0163179, IMG submission 109643) | Marine eukaryotic phytoplankton communities from the Atlantic Ocean - Atlantic ANT 2 Metagenome | ecosystem: Environmental > Aquatic > Marine > Oceanic | place: North Atlantic Ocean...
AAAACTGCCGGACGCAGCGAGTAAAGAGGATTTGAGTCTGTCCGAATTAAACCAAGTCAAGGATGCGTCGGATCAGCTCATGATCGCCTTTGGTAAAGTAGATGCCTTGTTTCACGGTGACAAAAGCGGTGTCGAATACAATCAAGTCGAACCGGATGTGCAAAATGCATTGGCCGTGCTGAAGCAAAAGGCGAATTCCAAAAAAGAATAGACCGGCTTCCGTTCTTGGGCATTATCGTCTCAGTCGGAGGTGAGCAGTACCAAAGCCATCGCCCGCCATGAATCGATTCGCGGCATTAAAATTAGCTGCCATTTACTATGGCTCTGAAGACTATTTGTCTCCTCGATTTCTCGATCGACCATCGCTTCAGCCTCTTAAGGTCATCGATGGCTTTCGAGCGATCGGTTGTCGTCTTCGAACAGTGTATCGATTCTCTTGCGGGAAGCTACGTCCTCGGAAGATAGGTCGGTCTGATTTTCGACGAAATTGAATTCGTCGACTCGCGCGAAGACGGAGTCAACCTCTCTTTGCTGTTCATTTTCTTGCCAGGCGTATGCACTTTCTTGCCAGGCGTATGCACTAGAGGGCTCGAACGTATTTTGCTCCTCATCTTGCTCGCTGTCGCGCCCGTTTCCAGGCGTCGTTTCCCATGCTCGAATCAAATTCGCCTGGGTCAGTTTTGCAGCAACCGAATAACTGCCTGACACAAATGCGAAAATGAGGTCGTTCGAATTGAAATCACCGTCTCCATTCCAATCACCCTCGGCGAATGAGGAATTGCCTTCGATACCGTCTTCGTATTCGCCCGCTTCCAAAACCATGATTAGGTCCGTTGAGTTGAAGATCCCGTCCAGATTGGTGTCTCCCCAGTTTGTGCCCTTTACAGTCATCCATGCTTCTCGATCCGAATTTGTAAGTTGCCCCAGTCCGAGGCGCCGGTATTGATGACGCGGCCTGTTGTGGGCGTGTCCTGGTACTCGATCCATCCACCGAGTGTGCGGCGAGGTAGAGTTGCTCTTTGCCCCTGAGCGATCTCGAATCCATAGACGTCGAAGAAATGGAAATTTGTTGAGTAGGCCGGATCGACAATTGGAAAACCAGTGGCATCAACGTTGTCCAAGCCAAGATTGGGGAATCCGTCGAATTCACGGGTCCACTTCATGATCATCAAGTCGCCGCTGTCAAAATTAACGCCTTCGAAAAACGGTGCCTGATTGTGGATGATCCGATAGCCGCCGAAGCCAATGTCGGGGCTGCAATGTCCGCATGTGTTACCTCTTCCTCCCATGTGGTAGTTCATTCCAATGCTCTGCAGCACTAGCGAGCTATCCCACTGTCCGAGTACCTTCATGGTCGTGTCACTCGGATACTCCACCTTGCGGTACATCGTGTTGCCGCCCAGTATCATGACCGATCCACCTTCTTGCACGAAGCGATCGTAACTGACTTTCGCTTCCGCCGTCCAATACTCATTGTGGCCAGCGACGATGAGCAGGCGAGAATTTTGTAGCTCAGAGTAGTCGTCCATGTCTCCGTCACCGATCACGCGGTAGTCGTAATCCTGTTGTAACATCCATGAATTTATCGATCGCGTTCGGAAGTGAGTATTTCTCGGACGCTCGAAACTAACGGTGGGTGTCTTGTCGGTGGCGTATTGCGTGTAAGCGCTCTCCCCGCCTTTCTCGCTGTAGGCATTCTCCGATAGTTTCAAACTTTCCGTAACATTCCGCACAAGAAGAAAATGGGATCCTGGAAGATAATGAATTGCGCCCACCCCCTTTTGGACGGTCCCCGACGATTAAGACTGAATGCCGAAATTAGGGGTAGGGCCTCGTCTGACGATTGTAGGTAGATACTTCATGAGGCGTCCTGAGACATCGCCGGTAGTCATGCCACGTTTAGGCAATTACTATCAATAGTTCAGGATTCTTAGCTCGACATTGACGTTTCTGGAAGTGGTTTCTTTTCGCCGCCTGTGCAATTGTGATTGAACTCAAGAACTCACTGCGAAAATGGTTTTATGCTTGTCGCGACAGGTATGACTTGCGGCGCAATATCGCTCGTAAAAGTACGGTGAAACCACCGCCTGTCCCCGATGGTTATGAGATCCAACCCCCGGACTTCATTGGAATTGGGGCGCAAAAGGCTGGCACAAGTTGGTGGCACGAATTAATTACGAGTCATCCGGAAGTCTATGACGGCATGCATATGGTTGGGCAGGTTTCTCCGTCCTACAAAAGAAAAGAACATCATTTCTTTAATCGCTTCTGTAAACAGGAATTCACGGACGAAGATGCTTTGGAGTATTCGCGGTGGACGGCGAGGCCGAACGGGATGCTTGCGGGTGAATTCACTCCGGTCTATTTGCCTAAGCACTGGTCGGCTTTGCTCATTAAGAAATCTGCGCCCAATGCACGATTGCTGGTAATGTTACGCGATCCTATTGATCGTTTCGTTTCAGGAATGCGGCAGATGGCCAGGCAAACGCCAAAGCTCACTGCCTTGGACGCAGAGGTCCATTATTACCGTGGTTTGTATTGTCGACAGTTGCAAGCGTGGCTGAGGGTTTTTCCCAGGTCTCAATTGCTGATTCTGCAATATGAAAAGTGCAAGCTCGACCCCGAAACTGAGTTGCGGCGGACCTTTGACTTCATTGGGCTTGATTTCAGGCCCTCAAGCTCGTTTAACTTCAAGAAGAAAATCAATCGCACGTTCAATCGAAAGAGTTTTTCATTAGGTGAAACACACCGACGATCGCTTGTCGAATCATATCGTGATGATGTGAGACAATTGTTGGAAACATTCCCGGAGATCGATGGCAGTTTGTGGAAGCACTTCGATGACTAATGTCATTCGCGACTTCTCACAGTCCTGCCGCTGAAAAGGGTGCGGCGAACTGGAGAATGCCATTGCAACTTACTGACTCGAGCCATGCTGGATGATTCAGCTGCCCTGATTAGGTTGCACTCACACGAATGCGTTCCAGTGCTGAATGCCCCGATTTTTGAAAGGGGCGTGGCAGAGGTTGTGGCTGTTGTTTCGTGTCGATGGTTCTGCTGCGTAAGATGTAGTTGCCAGCGGGCACTTCTGGATGCAGCACGGCCCAGTGGACTTTCGCAAGCTGGAGGGGCCAATCCTGAGGCCTGCCTTCCTCGTCAAACCCCAGGGTGTCAGCTGGAATCCTGCCATCGGCAATATCACCGCCCCACTGCTTGGGCGGCCCCAAAATCTGGGCATCGATCCAGGGAGCCGTTAAAAAGTAGGGGTCATCTTTCGGCCATTCGCGATCCGCCGGCTGCAGCCACACCTGGACTTTATCAAGGCCCGAAACACCAACCTGGGCGTAACCCGTCATGGCGAAGGGTTCGTTTGTTGGCAGGGGATCTGGATGGCTTAGCGTTGCGGAAAAGGTTTTCAATGGACTGTCGACGTCGTTGTTTCCGTTCGCGTACGTATCGTTGGCGTGAAATAGATTCGTCAGCATGACGGTGGTTAACCATTTCACGGATTTGAAGCCGTAGGCCTCTGGAACAACCACCCGTACCGGTCCTCCCCGTTCGGGCGAGAGCCATTCTCCGTTGAGTTTGTAGCAAAGGATGACCGGCGGAAGGTCAAACGGATCTTCCAAAACTCGGCTTGCCGACAGAGAACTTTGGAAACGCTGTTTGGGGTCGTCGTTGTGAAATCCATAGTAGAAGACACGTCGAAGATCGGCTGCGGGTTGAGTTAACCAGAGAAGCTCTCGCAAAGGCACACCTTCCCAGATCCCTGTTCCCAGGGGGCAGCCGATGTTTAAACAAGTCATCACCTTTGCGAATCGAACCGCTTTCGTCTCTGCTAAACGCATCAGATCTTCAAAATTGAATTCCGTGCCTTTCTCGCGTGTCAGAGGATTCTTCATCAGCGTTGGATTTTCGGGATCGCCGAGCACCTCAAGCCGCCATGTGTCGCGAGTTAAACCGACCTTTGCCCGCTCTTCCTCCGAGAGGGTATGGGGAATGGGACGCCCCCGCGAAACATCGCGAAAGTCTTCGGCGGGTGTGAGCCACGATTCAAGTTGATCGATCGCCTTTTGAAGATTCGCGGGTCGATCCTGGGGATTGCCACTCAGCGGCGAAGCAGCCCAGGCCGTCGCGCCTGCTGCTCCCAGCTTGAGTAGATACCGGCGAGTCAGTTGTATGTGTTCCTCAAGACTCATATCCGTCTCCCTGTTTTTGCCTCTACGAATATTCATTAGTGCGAGATCGTGTTCGCTCGGCCACAGAGTCCAACGATCAATCTTAAACGGGAGCATTGTAACACCTATCCGATTAGATCACGTTGCCAATTTCAGCCTAAGCGGAAGCAACAGCGTTTTCGCGGAACCGACCCCGGCTTCTCCCAATGGAAATGGTTCTTCTGGCCTGGTTTCGGAAAATCAATGGAGCATGGGTTCTTCGATGTGCCGATTGAAGTATCGATCCGAACTGCAACTCCAGACGCAGAAACTCGTTATACAACGAATGCTCACGCTCCAAATGAAATAACGGGAACGGTTTATTCAGCGCCTGTCACGGTTGACGAAACTCCTTGCCTCAACGAATTACTGGGAGATTACTCGTATTCGGATTGTCGATTGATTCTTCAAGTTAGATAATGGTGTTCTACCGTAGCGATTGATTCGCTCTCGTCGTGATTGAACCACTTTAGGCCCGCTAACTGCTCGCAAAATGAATACGCCTCAAACCCTTATTGCATGGATGGTTGTCTTGTTGGCACCCTCCCTGATGGATGCTCAAGAAAACAGTCCGACTGCTGGAGGTACGTATCTCCATCCGAATTCCGAGTACTTCACGGATTTCCAATTTAGAAGCCCATTGCCGGAATCATTTGTTGACGCTTATCCCAAGAGAAAAGAAATGGGAGACCAGTATCTGGATTTCCTGGGAGTGATTGCGATTATCGGAGAAACCAAAAAGCAGAGGGCCGACATGAGTCGGCTGGCTCATGCATTAATGGGACTCATTGATAATGATCAGGACGGGCTGCCGGATGATGAGCATTTATGGAAGAAGTGGAAAGAAAAGGTAAACGACAGGAATCGCTTGGTGCTTTATGTCACTGAGGAAAAGGCGAAGTATAAGTCGTTCGATGGCGCACATCCCAGCGTCTATCATCAAGGATGGAGCTCTTTCCGTGATGGAGAAAGATTGCAACTCAGCAATATTCAGGAGGAATTATTTCATTTCCTGCAGAGACATCTCTGGGAGTTAGAATATCCGGACGCATTTGCCCTTGATACAAATCCTCGCAGCGTTGCTCAGCGTGCAGCTGAAAAAGCGGTCGCAGCGAAGCATTACGTTTACGATCAAGACTGTGTATCAAACAGCGGTTGTCTGGTTCCTGAATTCTTCTTTTGTGCGATGACAACGGTTATGGGAGGATGGCAAGGTGACGGTTTTGATGCGCCGGGACAGAATGAATGGCGATTGAAAGGAAATCATGCAGCGATCCATAAGTATTATCCAGAGATGATGGAAATGGTCCGCACGATGCAGGATCAGGGGAAGCTTCCCAGGAAGTGGCCCAGTTTCTTTGTTGGCAAGAATCGCCAGCCAACAAGCGGATCGATCGACAACGATGAGTGACTGTGGGTTCTCAGGGATTCCCCTACCGGTTCTCTACGTCACGATCGCGACAAGCGAATGGTTCGCATTCGTTGGTATGAAACGGTCGAGCAGGTGAGCCAGACTGCATGCTACCGCAAAGGCTTTGCACCGATTCTTCAGCAGAATCTCAATCTCAATCTCAATCTCGGTTTCGGTTTCGGTTTCGGTTTCGGGTGGCAGGGTGGCTTGAACAGCATCATCGAGTTGAATCAATTCGTGGCCAGTCGAGAACCGATTCCGATTTAGATCGAAAATCCAGATGTTGTTAGAGAACCAATGTTTCGTGAGCTCTTAGGACCGGATTAAAAAGGTTTGCAACGCCTCGAGTCAAGGTACAAGCTGATCATCGAGCCTTTCGGATCGTAGTGTTACCGATTGATGACGGAATCTCGTTTTATCACCGGTGAGAAATATTCAGTTTTGTGGGGCCGTTTTGTCTCCTGTAGTTTGAGATGATCCGCGTATTGGTTATGTCATTTTAATTTGATATAAATCGATATGGATAATCCTGCTGCGGCATCTGACTACAAATGAATACAGTCGACCGGGTGACACAGCCAAGTGTTATTTAAAGTGCCGGTATACTTCTTAAGATTGTTTGAGAAATGGAGACGAACATGAAAAAATATCGTCATAGCATCAGTATGCTCATTGCATTCACCATGGTTTGCAGTGCTTCACAACTGACGGCTGCTGAAACACTTGGGCAGGTTCTCCGTGATGCCAAATGGGAAGGGATTTTGGGGACTTGGGTTGATCCGAAAACAAAAGATGTGATGAGGTTTTCCTGGAAAATCAAAGACAGAGTCATCGAACAAAGGGATAAAGTCCAGAATACGGAAGGCGTATCCCTGATTGGTGTAAATGCGAAAACTGGTGAAGTTTTTGAAATGGGCGCCGATAGTGACGGAGCATCCGGCCTCGCCACATGGACGTTTAAGGATAATGAGGCCGAGGTAGGGACCTTTGTTACCACGGGCGATGGGCAAGAGGTTCTGTTGAGTCTTAAATATCGTCTAATTGATGCGGATACGATGACGGTCAAGATGTTCTTACCGGGAGTGCCAGACCCCCTCCTCAACTTGACGATGAAACGAAAGAAAACCCGCAAATAGGTCGCTTTAGATTGCTTGTGAAGCAAACGCTTCAGCTCTAATACCGATGATGGTTCCGCCATGGCGATTCGACACAGTTCAGAAATGCCTCTCCTTTCTTCACCTGAGAGATGTTCCCAGCGGTCGATTACATGCCGAAGTGGAACGCTTGCTTGCAGTTTGGGCGAACGTTCCGCCGGAGTTTCGAGCCGCTACTTTGATGCAGCTTGAGCAAGTCGCCGGAATGACGACGTCCACCCAGGTCAGACATGTCGATTCCCAGTGACAAATCTAATCACCGCTAATCCGGCACATAAGGCGAAGCAAGCTTCGTTTTGAATCTTGTGCGTCAGGTCTCAAAGAGCGAACCCGATTGTTGTTGCCCCTATCCACGTTGGGCGACAACGACTTACAAAATTCGGAGGATTTTTTGTCGGGAAATCGGGTGCTCGATTTGCCGTCAGTTGGGATCGATTCGGTGCGCTATTGAGTGTTTGCATCGATTAGCTGGCACAAAGAGGCGGTGCATAGCCGACGTGTGCCATAGAGTTTATTTGGGCTGAATCCAGATCAACTAAACTGTGTTCGGTGCAATTCCCCGATGCGAGTTGGTGCGTTTGCGAAATGAAAGAAGTTGATGCAACCGTTGTTAGTTTGCCAATCAGCGAAGTGACGTCGGGTGTCCTCACCGACGCCACTTATTCTGCGTCAAAGTTTCACGGCGAAGCAGCGAAATGGGGCGTAGCGTCCTTGGAATTGAGCCAGATCTGACGCCCAGCGTAAAAAGACTCGGTCCCCGCATTGGGTCGTTCCCCATACTTGCTAACAAACGGTTCCGATTCCTACGAGAGACATAGAGGATACATCACCTTTCTAAGAGTGAAATGTGATTGCTGTAGTTTGCTGTGACATTTGGCTATAATTGCTGTTTGAGTTGCCGTTCATATTCCTTCAAATTCAAGAGAGCGACTCGTGACCCACCATCATGCATCCACCGTCTTCCGACTCGTCGCACTGTGCATTTTCCTTGCCAGCATTGACGGATACATGGTCGTTCAAGGGGCTGAGCGTCCTTTAATCGACTTTCGTCGAAAAGTATTGCCGATCCTATCGAAGAATTGCTTTGCCTGTCATGGGTTCGATGAGAATGCCAGACAAGCAGGTCTGAGATTGGATGTGCGGGAAAACGCAACGGCCGAAACGGATTCTGGTTCAATCGCCATCGTTCCTGGTCAACCCAAAAACAGTGAACTCGTCAAACGCATCTCTTCAGACGATCCGGCGCACAAAATGCCACCGCCGGAGTCGAAACACCAACTGACCACGCAGCAACGCGAACTATTGTCACTGTGGATCGCACAAGGAGCCGAATACGAAAACCACTGGTCCTTTGAACTGCCTGAGAAGGCAGCACCGCCCAATGTGGGAGGCGTGGATCATCCGATTGATCGATTTATTCAATCGCGGTTGGTGGTCGAAGGAATTCAACCCTCGCAGAAAGCCGAGGATGCATCACTTCTTAGACGGATGAGTCTAGATCTGATCGGCCTCCCGCCGTCACTCGCCGAGATCGATCGCTTCTTGCAAGAAGCCAAGTCCGATCGGAAGTCCGCCATCCGAACCGCCGCGAATCGGCTACTGGATAGTCCGCATTACGGCGAGCGTTGGGGACGATGGTGGCTGGATCAGGCCCGGTATGCCGATAGCAACGGTTACTCGATCGATGCGCCTCGGCAAATCTGGATATTCCGCGATTGGGTCATTGAAGCTCTAAACGCTGACATGCCGTTCGATCAGTTCACCATCGAGCAGATTGCAGGCGACCTCCTCCCCAATGCAACTCAAAGCCAGAAGATCGCGACCGGATTTCATCGCAACACGCAAATCAATCAAGAAGGTGGCATCGACAAAGAACAGTTTCGTGTGGATAGCGTCTTTGATCGCGTCGCCACTACCGGTACGGTCTGGCTGGGTCTGACGATCGGGTGCGCCCAATGCCACAATCACAAGTTCGACCCGATCGAACAGAAGGAATATTACGAGTTATTTGCTTTTTTCAACAACCAGGAGGAGCCGACGCTGACGGTCGTCAATGAAGCGACGCCGGATCCCGTGCTGATTGAAAAAACGGAGGTAGCGGAAAAGGAATTGGACGATCACATTGCCGCTCGGAAAGCGGATTACGATAAGTGGGAATCGAAGCTAACCGACGATGAAATCAAGAAGATGTCAAATTCCATTCAGAAGATTTTGAAGACCGACAAATCTAATCGTACGGCCGCTCAAAAACGCGAGCTCTTCAATATCGAAGTCGGAAAAATTGATAACCATTTTCAGGCGCTCAAACAAAAGTTTGAAAAATTGGATGGTCAAGTGCGAGGAGTCGCAACGACGCTGGTCATGCAAGAGCGAGACAAACCTCGCAAGACCACTTTGTTCGTCAAAGGAGACTTTACCCGCCCGGCCGAGTTGGTTTCTCCCGGGACACCGTCGATCCTGCATTCTCTAAAGCGGTCAGGCGAAACTCCCAACCGTCTGGATTTCGCCCGCTGGCTGGTCAGCAAAGATAACCCGCTAACGGCGCGGGTCATCGTGAATCGCGTTTGGCAAGTCTATTTTGGACGAGGAATCGTTGAGACCGAGAATGACTTTGGAACACTTGGCACGTCCCCAACGCATCCGGAACTCCTCGATTGGCTTGCAATTCAGTTTCAGCAGCGGGGTTGGAGTCTGAAGGAATTGCATCGCCTGATTGTTACCTCGCACACGTATCAACAAAGGTCCAATCGAAGAGAAGACCTTGATCGGCGGGACCCAAACAACTATTTGCTGGCACGACAGCGAAGACTTCGGCTGGAAGCAGAGATCATACGCGACGTCTGCCTTTCCGTGTCGGGATTGCTCTCGCCAAAAATGGGCGGTCTGCCTGTCTATCCTCCCATACCCAAGGGAGTCATGAACCGAGGCCAAATCAATCGAACATGGAACGTCAGCGAGGGTGACGACCGCTACCGGCGCGGGATCTACACATTCGTCTTCCGAGCAACGCCTCCTCCATCGCTCAATGTGTTTGACGCGCCAGACGGCTACCACACGTGTACTCGTCGAACACGCAGCAACACGCCTTTGCAGGCGCTGACGCTCCTAAACGACGGAGCGTTTGCCGAGTTTGCGGTCGCGTTGAAGAAGAAAATTGAGAAAGACGGATTGCCGTCCGTGTTTCGCGCTGCCACCGGTCGGCACCCTGACCAGGAGGAATTGGCCGTTCTGCAGGCGCTGGATACTCATAGTGCCGCAAGAGTTCTGCTGAACCTGGATGAAACCGTGACGAGGAATTAATCCCATGAACCAAAATGATTTATTGCGATTTGAGACACGACGTCACTTTTTCAGTCGTTGCGGCGTGGGCGTCGGCTCGATGGCGTTGAGTTCGTTGATGGGCAGACGTTTGCAGGCAGCACCCGTGTCTCTGATATCCAATCCGCTCGCGCCAAAACCGGCCCACTTTCCACCAAAAGCAAAGAGTATCATCTACTTGTTTATGGCTGGTGGTCCGTCGCAATTGGAGATGTGGGATCATAAGCCAAAGCTAACCGAGCTGAATGGCAAACCGATTCCACAAAGTTACGTTGAGGGCAAACGGTTTGCGTTCATGAACAGCAGTCATCGTTGGGACCTACTGGGCTCAAAACGAAAGTTCAGGCAATACGGAGGCAACGGTACCTGGGTTAGTGACCTTTTGCCACACACCGGCGCCATCGTCGATGAATTGTCGATCGTGAAAACTTGCCAGACAGAGTTGTTCAATCACGCCCCGGCCAAGTTATTCATGAACGCCGGTTCCGGTCAGTTTGGCCGACCAAGTATGGGAGCATGGATCACCTACGGGTTGGGCAGTGAATGCGATAATCTTCCCGGATTTGTGGTACTCCAAAGCGGACCACGGGGCCCGCGCGGGGGCGGAGTCTTGTGGGGCAGCGGGATTCTGCCAACGACCTATCAGGGTGTCGCCCTGCGAAATCAAGGCGACCCGATCCTCAATCTGTCATCCGGAGATGGCGTTTCCGCTCAGGATCAACGACGGGTTGTTGATGCCGTGCGGACACTGAACATGAAGCGGCTAGTCGAGACGGGAGACGAGGAGATCGCAACCCGGATTAACGCGTACGAAATGGCGTTTCGCATGCAGACCAGCGCACCGGAACTCATGCATACGACCCAGGAAACGCAAGAGACATTAAACTTGTATGGTATCAAAGATCCAGGTGAATCAACGTTTGCCCGCAACTGTCTGCTCGCGCGACGATTGGTCGAACGGGGTGTGCGGTTTATCCAGCTTTATCACACTAACTGGGATCATCACGGTGGACCGAACGAGAATCTGGATAAGCACTTGCCCTCGGTTTGCAACGAGATCGATCGGCCCTCGGCCGCATTGGTTATGGATCTGAAACGCCGTGGCCTGCTAGATGACACGATCGTCATTTGGGGCGGTGAGTTTGGGCGGACACCGATGGGTGAGGACAGAAAACCAACGGGACGCAACCATCACATTGATGCGTTTACGATGTGGTTCACGGGTGGCGGGTTTAAGCCCGGCAGCGTCTATGGCGAAACCGATGAGCTCGGATTTGGCCCCATCGAGAATCCTACCCACGTGCGCGACATCCATGCGACGCTTCTGCATCAGTTTGGCTTAGATCACGAGAACTTAGCGGTTCGTTCTCAAGGGCTCAACGTCCGGCTCACCGGCGTCGAACAGGCAAAAGTGATTCACGATGTATTGGCGTAACATCGTATTGGCGTAACATCAACTTGCGTTTGTCTGAATCATGCCTGAGATCGGCTGGTCGGATGCTTTAGAAAAGTGCGAGTTTGGTACTGGGGAACGAAAGCTTGGGCCACTACCGTTGGGATGGGATTCTGCCGTCGCGATTTCTTCCCACGATGGTGCTCGTCAGCAGTAGACAACTCCACCTTCGTCGTTTGCTGAAATCACATTTCCTCCACCGGCGAACCGAATTCTCAACAAGTGGTCCTCTTTCCGCCAACAGTGTTGGGACGTGCTGTTCACGCTCAAAGTTCCAGAGCTTCAAGGTTGCCTTTGCGGCGAGGCGTTAGTTTCGCCCATAATGCGAGAGAGATGTCGGCGTGGAGGCGAAAGACTAGAAGTAGCAGTACAGACTACGTGATGCACGAAACGAGAGCGCTGGAACCGCTGCAGTTCCAGCTCAGGATTCAGAGTCGCGTAGCGTGCGCGTAACGCGAATGCCGTCCAAGGCCTTGCTATCCTGATCTAAAAGGCTTGCGAATATCCCCGATCTCCACCGATTGTCAGATGCACAGATAACCTTGGCCACGATCACGTTGAGGTCCTTTTGCAGGGTTACGTTGTGAGGAGCCGCGCGAGCATAGCGACTTCCAGTGGGGCCCGTGTCACGCTTCACAATCTCTTTGCCGTTAAGGAATAGTCTGCATAGTGGCTCATGCCCAAATGCAGTAGCACGTCCTGTGCCTGGTCGCAGACAAGGTAGCTGACGGTGTAGGTTGTGCCTCGGGAATTATTCTGTCCATCCGGATCGGGTAGCGAGAGGTGACTGTTGATAGACGTTTCTGTTGTGTTCCACGACAATTGTTCGCCGCCGAGGTTCTCGACGTCACCCGGCTTTGGGCGAATATTCGGTTCGTCGTCCAACAGGACTTGTTCAACCGCTGTACGTGGGTTGGCATCGTCTGAGTTTGCGATCGAAACACCAACCATTGGTCGATCCTTCCTAGTACGCGTTGAATTACTTGAATTCGTTATTTTGCCTGTATTTCTCACGCCGAGTAGTTCGTTCCTGGATCTCCCAAGGGGACGCCACTGAATTGAAATTCTGAAAATGTATAGAAATTGAACATGAGACCAGTAATAATGGACGCGATCCGATACCAGTGTTAACGATGGAAAATAACGCCAAAAACTCGATTCGTTTCATCTATGCATTTCGTGCTATCTGCGCGTTCGCCGTGTTCGCGCTGACGGCACCATGCACCGCAGACTCTGGCGTCGATCATTTCGAGGCCGAAATAAGACCACTTCTTGTCAGCAAGTGCATCGAGTGTCATGGCGGGAAAAAAGCCGAAGCTGGCCTCAAGCTGAATTCGATCGAAACAATATTAGCTGGGGGTGATAGCGGACCTGCTCTCCAGCGTGGGAATGCCAGAGAGAGTCTCATCGTTCAAGCGGTGCGACGATCTGGCGATCTGGAAATGCCACCGGATGAGGCGTTGTCCGAGCAAGAAATTGAGGCCCTTGTCAAGTGGATTGAGGCAGGAGCGGATTGGCCAAATGGACAAGTTATTGCGGGTAATGGGCCCCAATTGCGTAGTGGACCGGTCACAGACGAAGAACGGCAATTCTGGTCGTTGCAACCGATTATCGATCACGCTCCGCCGATCATCCCAGAGCACGCTGCCGAATTTCAGAATTGGACGCGGAACGCAATCGATAAGTTCATCGTCGCTCGATTGGCAGTCGCAGAGCTGACACCGCGCTCCCCTGCCCCAAAACACGTCCTGCTCCGTCGAGCAACTTTCGATCTGACCGGATTGCCGCCAACTTCTGAAGATATCGAATCGTTTCTAAGCGATCGGTCGCCGGACGCTTTCGAAAAAGTCATTGATCGGTTGCTCGATTCGCGTGCTTATGGTGAACGCTGGGGCCGACATTGGCTCGACGTCGTGCGTTACGCGGATACCGCGGGGGAAACGGGCGACTATCCGACTCCGCTTTCCTACAAGTACCGGAATTGGGTAATCAATGCTTTTCAAGCCGATTTGCCGTACGACCAGTTCGTTCGTGAACAAATCGCCGGTGACATTCTGGGCCAGCAATTGATTTCAAAAAATGGAATCAACGACGCGACACTTGCGAAATACAACGACATGATGTTGGCAACGGGGTTTATTGCCATCTCACGGAGATTCGGATTCGACGTCGAAAACTATCACCATCTGACAATTCAAGACACCATCGATACCGTTGGTCAGGCCTTCCTTGGGTTAACCCTTGGTTGTGCGCGTTGCCACGATCATAAATATGATCCGGTTACAACGGAAGATTATTACGCCTGGTATGGGATCTTTGAAAGCACGAAATACTCCTTTCCCGGCTCCGAGCAAAAGCAACGACCGTACGATACGTTTCCCTCCGTGCCGCCCGTACTAGCCGACGAGCTTCAAGCCGAATTCGACAAGAAGCTTGCGGCCATCGATGGCGAAATCAAACAACTTCAAACCGAACACGCCGAGCTACAAAAACGCCTTCAAGCCCAGTTCGGACGCGAAGGCTTTACCGGTTTTGAAACGCAAGCGTTCGGTTCCGCCATGACATCCGACTGGGGCACGCTAGGCAACATTTCGATTGTCAAATCGGCGCAAAGTCGATTCAGAAACGTCTTTCCGCGCGGATCAAAAGGGATCGCATTGCCGGGCGGCGAAACGAATCACGCGTTTGGTCGCGAGCTCAAGAGCTCGCATACTGAAGTGCTTACGCCGAAGCTGTACTACAACATCGATTTTCAAGTCGGCGACGATGTCGCCGGAGCGACTGGCACCCACCGGCTTTATCTTGGACGCGATGCCGGAAATTCTCCCGCCGTGGAAATGGCGGTTGGCCGAAATCAGTTCCTCGTCAAAAACGGAAATCGGTATGAACCAGTTTTGCAGTTGCAAACCGACGAGTGGTATAACGTCCAGGTCGCTTTGGACCTGAGGAAAAAGACGTTTGAAGGTTTCGTTGGAAACGGGGTGACTTCAGCGAGAATCGAAACCAGGAAATTCACCGACGGGTGGGATGGCATCATTAATCGTACGTTCGTCGATCGATACGGTGCCGGAAGCGGTCCGCTTCCGAATGCGTCATTCGATAATCTTTCCGTGAAGACCCAACCTTTCCGACATTTGACATCGTCCGATGACACAGAAGCCATTGGCGTTGCATGGCAAGAGTATATCGAAGACCAACGATTAACCTTTGCGGTCAAGAATCGCGACAACCATTCTGGCTTTCACGTCTGGCACGGCAATCCACTTCCTATCGTGGGAATCAATGTCTCCGACGAATTGCTAAAAGTACCAGGTACGATTCCCGCCGGAAAAACTACTGTTCATCCTGGCGAAAAAGAGGGCGTCGGCATCGTATGGCGCAGCCCAGTTTCTGGAAAGATTCGCGTAACTGGTTCCGTGAATGATGCTCAGGATTGCGGCGATAGTATTGAATGGGCTATCGACCATCTTTGTCGCACTGGTTTGATACCGATGGGAAAAGGTGCGAACGAACCAGCGGGCAGCCAGCCGTTTGTCGACACACGAGGTGAGCCCTTGGAATTCGCTGTTCAGCAGGGTGACTTCGTTCGGCTCGCCATCCTTCCCAAGACGAATTACGGCTGCGATTTGACCAACATCGACTTGACCATCGATCTGGTCGACGATGCTCGGCGATGGGTCCTGGCCGACGACATGGCAGACGAGCCGACCAGCGGCAACCCTCATCGAGACTCGTTTGGAAATGAAGAAACCTGGTACTTCACGAAGGTTACTCCTGATCGAGGTCGGTCGGCTGTCCAAAGTCGGAAAACAGCGAAGGCTTCCCTCCCAACCTCTTTGGAAACGCTCTCGAGCCTTTCGAAAAGACTGACGACACTGCAGTCTCAGCATGCGGGAATGCGCACCGACGGACCGTATGTCGATGTCTACGGCGCAATGGAAGGAGATTCACCAGCAGACGCACAAATTAGGATCCGCGGTAATCCGAAGAAACTTGGCAATTCGGTACCGAGGAAGAATCTAGACATTCTCGGCGATGATCCACTACCATCCGATTCCGGTAGTGGCCGGCTGGCGGTGGCTAATTGGCTTACGCGCGACAGCAATCCGTTGCTCGCCCGCGTCATGGTCAACCGGATCTGGCAATTGCACTTTGGTCGAGGACTGGTGGGGACGGAAAACGATTTCGGTACTCGAGGTGAAACGCCGACACATCCCGAGTTGCTCGATTGGCTGGCTTCGCGATTCATGGATGGCGGCTGGTCAGTTAAAAATCTGCACCGTTTGATCATGCATTCCGCAACCTACCAGCAATCGAGTGATTTCGAACGGATTGGGGTCACAAAGGACCCGGAGTCGCAATTGTTGTGGAGATTTCAACGGCGGCGGCTAAGTGCCGAAGAGATTCGGGATGCCATGCTGTTCATCAGCGGGGACCTTGATTTCAAGATGGGAGGGCCACATCCATTCCCAAAAGAAGAAACCTGGGGATTCAGCCAGCACGCACCCTATTACGGGCTCTACGACACAAACAAGCGGAGCGTTTATCTAATGCAACAGCGTTTAAAGCGTCATCCGTTTCTATCACTTTTTGACGCAGCCGATCCCAATGTGCCAACGGCGCGAAGGGAGTTAACGACCGTCCCCACGCAAACACTCTTTTTGATGAATAGTGACTTTGTTCATGGCAGATCGGAAGAATTAGCAAAACATGTCTTGTCGCAGACTGATGATGACCGATCGCGAGTGCAAACGCTCTTCATGCAGATATTAGGGAGAAGGGCGAATTCCGAAGAGTTAGAATCAGCGAGAATATTTCTAGCTGAATATGAGAAACGATCGTCCGCAGCCAGCGAAAAAAAGTCGACGGAATACGCTGCATGGGCGGCGTTGATTAGATCGCTATTTGTCCGCAACGAGTTTCTATTTGTAGATTAAGATTTAGCCGGAATGGGCCGCACCTGACAGTTATTTACAAGCACTTACTTTCGAATCCACTTTCCCGTGGGAGAGTCGCGAGGAACGAGCGGAGAGGGGAAATCGGTCGATTCAAAAGACTTCCCCTGCTAACCTGTAAAACACTCCCGGCTCGTTCCTGACGTTCCTCCGCTGCGGGAACGGATGGAGTAAAGTTGGGATGCATCAATCACTGGTAAAAGAATCGAAAACTGAGTTTTGCAGAGGAGTCTGCAACGATGAGAATTGAAAACCGATTCGATCGTCGGAAGATGCTTGCCCGCGCAGCAGGTGGATTTGGAGGCATTGCGCTACACGCCATGCTCTCGGAAGAGTCGGCCGCGGAAACATCGAAACATGCCAGTAATACGGATGATGAACTCGCAGCAAGAAAAGCTCATTTCCAGCCAAAGGCCAAGCGAGTCATTTTTCTTTTTATGACGGGCGGCGTGTCGCATGTCGATTCATTTGACTACAAGCCCAAGTTGTTTCGCGATCACGGCAAGAAAATCACCGTCGACAACTGGCAAGGTGCGCTAGGTGAATTCGCTCGTCATATGAAGCGGCCCGATTGGAAGTTCAGACCGGGTGGACGATCAGGGAACATGGTCAGCGACCTGTTCCCGCACATGCGCGATATCGTCGATGACTTGTGTGTGATTCGTTCCATGTCGACAGATCATACGAATCACTACGAAAGCACTCTCGGCATGCATTGCGGCTCATGGACGTTTGCTCGCCCGAGTATTGGCAGCTGGGTGAGTTACGGACTCGGCACGGAAAATCGTAATCTGCCATCGTTTATGGTGCTTGCTCCATATACTCCCTACGCCGGGGCCCAGACGTGGGGAAGCGATTTTCTTCCGGGCTCACATCAGGGCACGTGGATCAAGCCAGGTGCAAATCCCATCCCCGATCTTCAGCCAAAAGTTTCACGCGATCTGCAACGGCTCGAATTGCAACTACTTGCCGATGCCAATCAAAAACATCTCGAGCAGCGAACAGAGGACAAGGCGCTCGAAGCACGTATTCGATCGTTCGAAACTGCGTTTGGAATGCAGGACGCGGCGCCCGAGGCATTCGACTTTTCTGGTGAAAGCAAATCGACGCTCGAAATGTACGGTTTGCAGTCTGGCCAGAACACCGGTTTTGCTTGGCAATGTTTGGCAGCCCGTCGGCTCGCCGAACGGGACGTACGTTTCATCGAATTGATCGATGTCGGATCGTCCAACAATTGGGACGCTCATGGCAACATGGCGACGCACGGGCCGCTGGCGAAAAATGTCGACCAGCCAATCGCAGCATTGATCACGGATCTCAAGGAACGAGGTTTGCTCGAGGACACGCTGGTGGTCTGGACAACCGAGTTTGGCAGGACTCCGTATCATGAAAAGGCAGATCATCCCGGACGCGAACATCATCACCAGGTGTTTTCATCGTGGCTTGCAGGCGCAGGTGTGAAAAGTGGACTGATGTACGGTTCGTCGGATGAATATGGAATCGATGTCACGGAGAACCGTGTGCACGTACATGATTTTCACGCAACGATTTTGCATTTGCTCGGCCTGGATCATGAAGCGTTGACGTTCCGTCATGCCGGCCGGGACTACCGATTAACCGACGTGCATGGGAATGTCGTGCACGATATCATCGGTTGAGTATTGCGATCTGAAGTTGGCTAGACGTACCCTTTCCACCATTCCATGCGACCAACTCCGTGAGCACCGTCGACACAAGCGGACGGATTGATGTCAGCGATTCTTGAAATCCGAGATGATCTCTCAGTTTGGGAGTGCTTTTCGCAATCGCTTGAAACCATCCAAAGAAACTCGACAACGGCGTATTATCGATTAGCGACAATTGAGAATCATGAAACGGGTCCAAGCCGTTGTCGGTGATCTGCGTCGCTCTCAGCGAGAGCCGTTTAAGCGAGGGGAGGTCTTTCAGCTCTTTCAAGAAATCACCCGTAGCCGACGAATTGCACAGGTTTAATTGCTCGAGCTGCAGCTTCGTCAGGTGTTTTATGCCATTCATCGAAATCCCACCACAATGCAAACCGAGACAACGCAAATTGTTATCGAAATGTAGCAATTGGCTACAGATTTAGTAGGATGCGCGCATTGATGAAGGAATGCCTCCCGGTTGCTTCAGAGAGAAACCAAATTGCGACTAGCACCAATAAGTGTCCAGATTTTGTCTACGTTGCGAGTATGTCTCGCAGGTGTGATTTGTGTTTGGAGTTTTACCGAACTAGGTGCTGAAGAAGCATCCCGATTCGACTCACTCGCAGGAGAATTCAAGGATGACGTTCGCCCTTTGCTTGTTGATAAGTGTTTTAAGTGCCATGGAGAAAAGGAGCCTGAAGGCGATCTAAATCTTGCAAAATTCGCTTCCGTTGCAGACATTCGACGCGCACCGAAGGTCTGGCAGCAAGTATTGCGAATGCTAGAGGAAGGCGACATGCCACCGGAGGAGAGCCCACAACTAACAGTTCCGGAGTCGAAGTTGCTATCGAATTGGGTTCGCAATTATTTGAAAGCAGAAGCAAAAGATCGGGCAGGTGACCCCGGTCAGGTTGTACTGCGACGCTTGAGTAACGCGGAACTCAATTACTCCATTCACGATCTGACCGGCGTCGACTTACGGCCGGCGGCTCATTTTCCGGATGATAGTGTCGCCGGTGAGGGATTCACGAATGTGGGTGATGCGCTTTCTATGTCTTCGGCCCTTTTGCAAAAATATGTCGCCGCTGCCGAAGTAATGCCACGGCACGCAGTTCTGCTAGCCGATGGAATTCGATTTTCTCCACACCGGCATCGTCGAGATTGGATAGAAGATATCAACAGACGAATTCGCTCGATCTATGACCGGCATTCAGATCAGCAAGGCTTTCTTCCACTGGATCGCTACTTCGTTGCAGCACTCAAATATCGAGAACAGTCGAAACAAAACGAGGTCAGCCTTGAAGAGATGGCCACTGAATCTGGATTGAGCCCGAGGTACCTACGCCAACTTTGGAACCAACTTGAAATGGCGCCGTCCGACTCCACCGGATTTGTTAAGCCGACCGAAAGATTGATCTACCCAATAGATTCCATTCGACAAGCATGGCGAAATGCTTCCTCGAATGAATTCAATTCACTCGTCGCGGAAACCAGAAAATGGCAGCGGCAATTCTGGTCAATCGATCCAGTCACGGTCAGCTGGTACGGTCGGTGGCAAACGGAAAAAAAGCCGATCCAGGAACAACAAACGATTCGGTTGAAAATTCGTGGGGATGAAAAATCCACTGTGCGTCTACATTTGGTAACGGTTCCCGCGGATTCGAGAAAAACGCAAGACAAGACTCGCATTCGGTGGATACGACCTCGATTCGAAGGGAAGGATCGTCCAGTAATTCCCCTAAAAGCCCTTCAGCCCGACTTGAGTTTCACTGGACCAGACGCAACCGATTTGCTGACTGATTCGGGAACGAGTCTGGAATTGGTGATTCCACGTGAGAAAATCGCAGAGCACAAATTCGTCGTGGATGTGAAACTGGATAATGCGTCAACTAACTCGCCAATCATTCAGGCCCGAGTGGTACAGGCGTTGCCCGATTGGGAAGATCGAGCATTCGCCCGCTCCATGACATTCAATGGTCTCCCACGTCAACTCCCAAATGCCGTTGGCGACAAACCGGCGATTCAGTTCGCGAAAGGGGACGATGTGATGCTGGGCAACTCGGATCAACTACGGTTGCCAACCTTCACCATTACAACGGTCGTCAATTACGATCCGGACCGAGGCGGCGATTTTCGATCGATTTTCAACAACTATCACAATCCCATCAATTGGGGCAAGGGGATGTCGCTGCAACTGTTGCGCGACGGCTGGGTTTACTTCTTTACGACAGCCGGAACGCCGGAAACCTATAGCCCGATGCGATCGTCCGAGAAAATCTCGCCCGGATACCACGTCATCAGCGCTACCTACACGTCGGATGATAAACGCATCTATGCCGACGGTCGGCTGATCGGTGAAGAGAAGAGTAAGGGCCTGGACTACGGAACGGGCACGAAGGCGGCGATTGGAGCGCTTCGCGAGTTCGGTCAAGACCTTGAAGGTGACATCGCCGAAATCATTGTATTTCACGGAGTCGAATCCAAACGTCGAAAGTCGACGGAATCCGCATTGGGTAAGAAATACAATCTGCCGATAACTCACACTCAAACTGTTTCTCCCGTCCAAGATGCAGATGACATGATCGAGTCGTACAAGCCCTCGCTCTGGCTGAGTGCTGACCGATTTGTCGTCGCGGAGAAATTCGAACCGTCTTTGCAGTTCAATTCAAAAGGAGTTCTGATTGGTGGCCCGCATAGCCGTCAATTCAAGGAGTTCGAAAAACAGGCTGCAGAGTTTGTCGATCTGTTTCCCATGGGGCTTTGCTTCAACGAGATCACGCCCCTCAATGAAGGTCAAATCACGTTGCGAGTACATTATCGTGAAGATGAACAACTGTGCCGTTTGATATTGAATGACGATGAAAAGGCGATTCTGGACCGAGCCTGGGAAGAGCTTCAATTTTTAGGGCGTGGTGCGATTCGCGAGCACGAGAGCTTCGACACGTTTATCGGATTCACGACTCAGGTTAGCAAAGAACAGACCGCGCAATTCGAGGAGTTCCGAGAACCGATTCGACGGCGAGCCGAGAGACTAGCGCGAAAGATCAAAGCCAGCGAACCACGTCACGTCGAGAGCATCATCGAGTTCGCCGACCGCGCATGGCGCCGGCCTTTGGCCTCGGCGGAGCAAAATGAACTGAGGCGGTTCTATCAGTCGCTTCGAGAGTCGGGTATGGAGCATGAAGAGTCGGTCAGATCTCTACTCTCTCGAGTATTTCTTTCGCCGAACTTTTTGTATCGAATCGAAGAACCGAAATCCGTGGCTGAGCCGTCGCTCGTCGACGACTGGGAGCTCGCTACGAGGTTGAGCTATTTTCTCTGGTCCTCAATTCCAGACAAAGCATTGCGAATAGCGGCAGCCGAAGGTCGCCTTAGCAGTGATACGAATCAGCTCGATTCTCAGGCTCGGCGAATGCTCAAGGACCGGCGTGTCCGTCGGCTGGCAACTGAGTTTGCGTGCCAGTGGATCGGCATCAACGATTTGCCGACGTTCGATGGAAAAAACCAGAACCAATACCCGAATTTTTTGGGGCTGCGCGAAAAAATGCATGAAGAGGCCGTCCTTTTCTTCACGGATTTGTTTCGACGTGACGGATCGGTTCTTGAATTGATTGATTGCGACCACACTTTCATGGATGCGGCACTTGCTCGGCACTACGGGATGGATTCTGCTCACACTGGTTGGCGACGTCATGATGGCATGCGTCAACATTCGCGTGGCGGATTGCTCACCATGTCGGCCGTGCTAACCAAACAATCCGGAGCCACTCGAACCAGCCCCGTGTTGCGCGGGAATTGGATTGTCGAAACGCTGCTCGGAGAACGTCTACCTGATCCACCTCCCAATGTTCCGGAGCTTCCGGATGCGCTGCCGCGCGCGGGAAAGACTGTTCGACAACTTACCGAGCAACACGTGAGTGATCCTGCCTGTGCCAATTGTCATTCACGTATTGATCCATTCGGATTTTCACTGGAATCTTTCGATGCGATTGGAAGACTGCGAGATACCGATTTGCTGGGACAACGAGTAGACGCTAGAGCGAAGCTTCGCGACGGAACGGAATTCACGGGAGTTGATGGATTGAAATCGTATTTGCTAAACGACCGCCGCGACGATTTTGTACGTCAGTTTTGCCGCAAACTACTAGGATATGCGTTGGGAAGAGCCGTTCAACTGTCAGACCAATTATTGATTGACGAAATGGTTAGGAAGCTTAAGGCCAATAACTATCAGTTTTCCGTCGCCGTCAGTGAGATCGTGCGCAGTCAACAGTTTCGAATGACGAGAGGAATGCGCGAAACTGACTAGGCTTTGTTACAGCTAAGAATTAGGGTTTGTCGGTAGTGGAAGAGGCACGTGTCCCAGTGCATGGTTGACCGATCAGGACGCGTGGCCTCGTCCACTACGCTAAACTCTCAAGGATTGGAGTTCCTTATGAAAAGAACGTTTTCCCGAAGAACTCTCCTGCGTGGCGTGGGTGTCACGGTGGCCTTGCCGTGGTTGGAATCCGTACCAGCGTTTTCGGATGATATGCCCCTAGCCGAAACAAACGAACCGCCTACGCGGATGGCCGTTATCTTCGCTGGAAACGGATTTCATAAAGACGAATGGTGGGCCAAAGGCAGCGGTTCGTCCATGGAGTTGGGTAAGGTTTTGACACCGCTGGAACCACATCGAGAAAAGTTACTCTTCATTCGCGGACTTTGGAATGAGGAAGCAACGAAGGGAAACATTCACAGCTCTCAAACCGGCAACTTGCTCTCGGGTGCTCCGGTTGCATCGGGTGGAAAGATTCAATCTGGAACTAGCATGGACCAGGTCATCGCGAAGAGAATAGGACACCATACCAAAGTACCCAGTCTGGTGCTGGGGTGCGAAAGATCTATCGCGTCTCTTCATCGGGACTATTCGATGTTATATAGTTCTCATATATCCTGGTCATCACCAACGACACCCACGCCGCTAGAAGTTTTCCCGGCTTTGGCGTTTGATCGATTATTCAAAGACGCTCCCGCCAGCGCAAGTACGAATCGAGTGCTCGATGCTGTGCTTGAGGACGCTAAAGATCTCCGTCCCAAAATCAGTCGTACTGATCGACAGAAGCTGGATGAATACTTGGGTGCCGTACGTGATGTTGAATTGCAAATCGAACGGGCGGTGAAAGGTCGTCGATTCCAGGGATGGAGACCCGACCGGTCGGAACCAAATATGCCACGCCCGGCCGACGGACTGCCTCAAGATATCGAACAGCATATGAAGCTAATGTGCGATATCTTAGTTCTGGCGATTCAAACCGACACGACGAGGGTCTGCACGTTAAAGTTGAATAATGATCACTCGTCGCTCCGCTTTCCGCACATCGGTATCGACTATATGATCCACCATCTGCTTTCGCATACAGAAACTGCGGATTGGATCAAGGTGAATCAGTTTTTCGTGGAGCAGTTGGCATATGTCGCAAAAAAACTAGACTCGATTCAAGAAGGCGAGCGAACGGCGCTTGACAATTCAATGATCCTCTTTTGTTCCAGTATGATCACTGGAAGCCACGACGCTACTCAACTACCCGTCGTGATTCTTGGACGCGCGGGAGGAAGGCTCGAGTCAGGCCGCACGTTAGATTATTTGGAGAAACCAAACAGAAAAATGTGCAGCTTGTATCTGTCGATGATGGATAAATTGGACATCCGGCTTGATCAATTTGGCGACTCGAATGAACGGCTTGGCGAGATTTGAGTGCGGCTTCAGAAAAACCGGCATCGCCTACCGTTCTGCAAATTCTTCAACCACACGTTGGACATTAGCATTCCTGCCTGCGATCACTCGTGCCAGCACCAGCAAACCAAGCATGGTATCTTCGGTTGATGAAGTCAAACGACGGGACTCTCTCAGTTTTTGACAAATCAGATCTCTCAGCAGTTTGGATCACTGAGCAATACCACCAGCAAAAACGATTCGACTCCAATCTTGAGACGCGCATCGACGTGAGCTCAGCTGTCCGTTGTCCCGGAGACAAAAAAGAAACGGTAGCGGAAGCCCCGGTCGAAATTCATTCCCGAGTTGTTTCTGCGCTTCGTCCCCTATCGAATTGGCAAAGCAATCGAAAAACGATCCTTGACCGGCTGGGTGTGGCAACGTCGCGCGGCGATCCAGCCACGAAATATAATTGGACTTTGGGAGTCCCTGTTCGTCACTCAGCAACACGCCACCAACGATGCCGGCGACAATCGCTTGTCGCCGGCAGAATGTCGGAGATGAGTTGTTTGACGGCGTCAACAAAATCATCGGGCGCAACTTCATGGCGTATGTCGTTCGGAGGAAAAATGGAGATCGGATTTGGTACACGTTTGATGGGTCCAAGACGAAAATTGTCTACGTCCAACACCCCTACCTTCACGAATCAGGTCCCAATATCAATTCCCTTCGAATCTTATCTTTATTTGTTACTCGCCCGACAATGAACTAAAATCTTTGCTTCACAGTCCAGAAGCCATTTTGGATGATTACGGCCAGACGCAGCAAGCGGTCAGAAACATACGCCGGTTTTGATTCACAACTACCTCATTGATTTCAGTGGCTAGGATCACATAATAATCCCTATGAAAATCACCGACATCGAAACTTATAGCGTAAGCGCAGGATGGAAGAATTGGTTGTTCCTACGGGTGCTCACCGACGAAGGACTGCACGGTACAGGTGAAGCCACTATTAACGGCTTTATCAAGACGACGGAAGCGGCGGTACATGAGTTGAAGCAACTTGTCATCGGCAAGGATCCACTTCAAGTAAATGCAGTCAAAGAACGTCTCGCTCACACCGTCCAAGATGCTGGACACATTCACCGACTTGCTACAGCTGGAATCGAAGTAGCTTGTTGGGACATTCTCGGCAAGTCTCTTGGAGTACCGGTCTATCAATTGCTTGGCGGCAAACACCGTGATTCGATTCTGGCCTATGCGAACGGGTGGTATCGCGCTGAACGAACCGCAGAAGATTTTATAGCGGCAGCGGAATCGGTGGCCGAACATGGATTTCGCGCGGCTAAGCTAGATCCGTTTGGTCTTGCCCAAGGAACTATCAGTCGGCATGATCTTCAAATCGCTCGTGAGATTCTGTTGGGATTACGTGAAAAGTTCGGTGCAGATTTTGAAATCATGATAGACGTCCACACGCGATTTAACCCCCGCGAGTCAATTCGAGTCGCCGAAAAATTGGCTGATCTTGATTTGTACTGGTGGGAGGAGCCAACAAAAGCGGAACGCGAAGTCCTGACCAATCAAGTCGCCGAAATGTGTTCCATTCCGGTTGCCACGGGTGAGCAGTTTGATTCGGTGGGCCAGTTCTTCACACTGGCTGAAGCTGGCGGCGTAAGCATCTTTCAGCCGGAGCCGATGTCGTTAGGCGGCATTACGAACACGATCGCAGTTGCAAATATCGCGCATGCCAATGCGTGCTGGATTGCGCCTCATCAAAGTGGAGGACCAGTCGCGACAGCCGTCTGCTTGCAGTTGGCAGCCGCCATTCCGAATTTTCTGATTCAGGAACACTTTGACGCTTTCAACGAACCCTGGGCACACGAACTCGTTAGTTGGAATCCAGTCATCAACCGCGAAAACGGACATCTGCCAATTCCCGTGGATCCAGGATTAGGTATCGAATTGAACCTCGACGTCATTGCCGAACATCCATACGATCCAAATTCCTATTTCGACGTTCATGAGGACGGATGGGAGCGTCGTCTTGGTGTACGGGAACAAAACCAAGGCAAAAAGCAATGAGTCGTAAGTAAGAAGGGCGTGCCATGGGTCTGATTAAATCATCGAAAAGTCCGTTTGTTTAGCGATTCTTTTTTTGGGGCCTCAAGTCCCTGGATCTGGGCAACAGAGTTTGATCTTACCTGTTGATCATGTGGCAGCGAAGCAATTTGTCGCCGCAAGGCTGCTAACGCAAAAAGTTTCCGAAACCCCCCGAACATGGCTGGGTGTCGACGGTTTAAGAGGCCGGTTACTCAAGAACATGGCGACAACCAAGGTCTATCATCTCGATGTGGGTGCACTTCCACTGAAGATTGCCGACAAAGAATACCGCCGCGGTGTGTATTTTCCGTCTGAGGAAAAGATTGTCGTCAACTTACCGAGTGCAGCACGCAGCCAGCGTCCCTAGTCAGCCCGGCCACCTTGCGGCCAATTGCTCAGTCGAATACGTTTCGATTTCTGCGACATCGTGCGGCGCCCGCTCGGCGTAACCCGCCGCGGCCCGACACAGATACCGAGAACAGGTTCTCGGGCCAGTCCAATGGTCTCAGCACGAAATGAGTCTTGGTCAAAGTGATCGGAAAATAGCTCTCGAACTCCAAGCAAAGGGATCGGAATATGAACGCGTTTCATACTCTTGTAGTCTTCACCGTCATTTGTGTTTGCTTATTTGCAGTCACAGAATCCCCAGCACCAATTGATACGGAAGGTGCAAATGATGAGGCAGCCAATGGGATAGAATTTGAAAAAATCCTGTCTATCAAGATTCAAGTCAAAATGGACGATCAGCGCGGCGAATACATGGGTTTAAAGTCAGGCTACTTCCCATACACAAAGGGCGAATTTGATGGAATTGCGAAGGGCAAGCTGCTTCCCCAAGGCGGTGCTCTAAATCTTGTTTCAGACACCAGCATTGAAGGCAAAAGGCTGATCGACGACGACATCAGGATGATCCTGATGACAGACGAAGGCGAAAAAATCTACTGCCAGGCAAAAGGCTACATACGCCAAGATCTCAAATCAAAAAAATATGAATACATGCATACAAGTTGGACATTTCGAACCTCTAGCTCGAAGTATAAGTGGCTTAATCACACCGTCGGGATCGCAAACTCAAAGTTCTTTGATCAACCATCGACTTATCTCGCACAACACGATATCTACGTGATCAAACCAAATGACAAGCACAAATAATCCCTCTTAATGACGAGCGGGAGATAGGCTGGCGATGACCGGCGTATACCCCAAGGTTGTGCAACAAGTGATGCGGCATCAATCCATCACGTTGACGATGGACACCTACGGGCATTTGTTCCCCGGACAAGAGGCCGATGCGGTAGGTCGGATGCGGCAAATGCTGGGCGATCATCAAGCCGCCCCCGAGGCCCTGCGGGCAACCGGAACG
>Ga0163179_10000532_pt1 | contig 27326 bp, 21 predicted proteins | sample AtlANTMetagenome_FD_109643 | JGI IMG/M metagenome (GOLD analysis project Ga0163179, IMG submission 109643) | Marine eukaryotic phytoplankton communities from the Atlantic Ocean - Atlantic ANT 2 Metagenome | ecosystem: Environmental > Aquatic > Marine > Oceanic | place: North Atlantic Ocean...
ATTCTTGATACCGGGCGCACCCTGGAAGCGGTGCGGCAGAAGTTGGCCGACCAGGGGGCCGAGATGGTGAAGTCCTGTGTTCTTCTCTCCAAGGACAAGGAGCGGGAGGCGGAGGTAGATGCCAATTACGTGGGCTTTCACATTGGCGATGAGTTCGTGGTGGGGTATGGCTTGGACTTCCGTGGCCTTTATCGCAACTTGCCTTATATCGGGGTATTGAAGGAGGACGTGATCGGAAATCTGGCATGAAACGGTGCTACGTCAGGGAACTTGATTCCCTTCTGGCGCTCTCCCGGCAGGGAGAGCAACTGAGTCACGCCGTTGTGCAGGGCCTCGACCTGCGCGAGGCCGATATTGAATGGAGCGCAATGCGCTGTACGGGAACGGTCTTTCTTGGGTGCCAGTTTCCAGAGAAGATCGGCATGGAGTTCCTGGCGGAGCGGGGAGCGACCGTGGTTCCGGCCTTCCGCGGGCTCCCTTACGATCCTTTCCGGCCGCGTCTCTATTCGCGCGCCGAGCTCATGCAGGGATGGACTCCGGAAGAGGACAACAGCCTGGACAAGCGAATCTATGACCACTTCCTTGGCCAAGGGAGGGAGAACCCCGGAGTTCTTGAGGCTCTCTCACAGCGTTTACACGATCACGCCATTGATGACGCTCTCCATGACCTGCTGGAGGGGCGCACGGAAGGAGATGGGATCAAGAAGGTCATCGGTATCATGGGTGGGCATAAGACCCCGCGGACGGACCGCTTCTACAGGAAGGTGGCACGCATCGCACAGGAGTTGACGCGGGATGGATATTTCATCGCAACCGGCGGAGGCCCCGGCATCATGGAAGCGGCCAATCTGGGAGCTTTTCTCGCGGATGTTACCGAAGCGGAGTTGGAGAGTGCCCTCACAACCCTGAGTCACGCCCCCGTATACACGGATGAGGGCTACATGCAGTGTGCACAGGAGGTGTTGGACATGTTTCGCCACGGACGGGCGAGCGTGGCGGTTCCCACGTGGTTCTACGGGCATGAGCCCAGCAACCTGTTCTCCGTCCATATTGCGAAATACTTCTCCAACAGCCTTCGCGAGGACGGGTTGCTGGCCATCGCAATGCACGGGATCGTTTTCGCTCCCGGGAGTGCGGGGACAACCCAGGAGGTGTTTCAAGACGCCACCCAGAATCATTATGCGACCTACGGGCAGGTGAGCCCGATGGTCTTCCTCGGTGAGGAACATTTTGGGCCGAAGAGCCTGATATTTGAGTGCCTGCAGCGTCAGGCGGCAGGGAAGGGCTACGACGACTACCTCTGTCTCACCGAGGAAGAAGCGGAGGTAGTAACCTTCCTGAAATCCCATCCGCCCAGGACTCCCTGAACAGCTACGGTTTGTAGATTTGAGGGAATTGGGGCTCGCAGGGCGGATTTTCGCCTCTGAATAATGTGTATAAGTGTTGCATTCGGCCGGGACTCTGCTTTTCTTCCGCCGCCCCGCAAAAAGGGCAGGCCGGTTGCATTACTAGCCTGAAGCGTGCGAAAGCAATGAGTGAATCGACGACTAATCCTACCGAATACCGCCTTCACGACAATGATACGGGAAGTGCGGATTATCAGGTGGCGCTGCTGACCCAGCGCATCAAGCACCTTACTGAACACCTTGGAACCCACCGCAAGGACTTTTCCTCGCGGCGCGGACTACTGACCCTTGTGGCACGTCGGCGTAAACTCCTCGATTTCCTGAAAAGGGACAACGAGGAGCGTTACCAGAAGATCGTGGCCGGGCTTGGTTTACGTCGATAACTTGTCCGTCTGCCCTGTCTCGCATTCGGGCGTTTTCGCCTTTTGTTTGTCTCTCACACCATCGCTGACTGATCTTCTGGAAGAGATTCTTGGAGGAAAAGTCAGTCCCATAACCTGAAGCTGCCTTCTCCATGGCGAGAGGGTGGCGTGATGATATAACGCAAACGAAAGATGAGTACACATACAGTAACGGCCGATGTCGGCCAGACCCCGATCGTGATCGAGACGGGTAAATTGGCAAAACTTGCAGATGGAGCAGTGACAGTTCGCTGTGGTGATACGGTGGTCCTAGTGACGGCCGTTTCGCAGACCAAGGTGCGTGAAGGCCAGACCTGGTTTCCCATGTCCGTGGAATACAAGGAGCGTGCTGCCGCGGCAGGGGTGTTCCCCGGGGGCTACTTCAAGCGTGAAGGGCGCCCCACGGAAAAGGAAATCCTGACATGTCGGATGACCGACCGCCCTCTGCGACCGCTATTCCCGAAGGGATATCTCTACGACACACAGATCGTCGCGATCCTCTTCGCTGCTGATGGTGTGAATGATGCGGACATCGTAGCGATGAATGGGGCTTCTGCGGCTCTGGCCATTTCAGATATCCCCTTTGCAGGGCCGATTGGCGCCGTGCGTGTTGGGCGCGTGGAAGGCGAATTGGTTGTCAATCCGACCTTCGAGCAACGGGCTGAAAGCGACCTCGATCTTGTCTATGTTGGAAACAAGACCGACGTAGTGATGATCGAGGGTGCTGCTGACGAGATCCCGGAAGCGGAATTTGTAGAGGCCCTTCGATTTGCCCAGGGGCACGTCACTACTCTGGTGGAGGTCCAGGAGGAACTGGTTGCCCAATGCGGCAAGGAAAAGCGGGAGTATACCGTGACCGTTGCCAAGGAAGAGCATCTTGAGATTGGCTACCGTGTGGCGGGCGATCGGATTGAAGATGCGATTTACAAGCCGAGCAAGGTCGAGCGCGCCAAGGCCGTGGGAGCCCTGCGAGACGAAGTGGAGGCTGCCCTGAAGGAAGCGGATCCTGAAATCTCGGATTTTGCGATTGAGCAGGCATTTGAGCATATTCAGAAGAAAGCCTTCCGGATCAGCATCCTTGAGAAGGGTATCCGGGCCGATGGGCGGAAAGTAGAGGAGCTGCGGCCCTTGACGGCAGAGGCCGGCATTCTTCCCCGGGTACACGGCTCCGCTCTCTTTGCCCGTGGAGAAACACAGGCTCTGGCGACCACTACGCTGGCTCCAGCTGATGAAAAGCAGTACTTCGACAACTACGCAGGAGGAGAAGACAGCAAACATTTCATTCTGCATTACTCCTTCCCTCCATTTTCGGTGGGTGAGTCGGGTCGCTTTGGAGGACTGAACCGGCGGGAGATCGGGCATGGGGCCCTTTCTGAGCGTTCCATTGAGGCGGTAATCCCGGACTTGGAGGAATTTCCCTATGCGATCAGGGTTACCTCGGAAGTTCTGGAGTCTAATGGTTCGTCCTCAATGGCCACGGTATGCTCCGGCACGATGTCGCTCCTTCAGGCCGGTGTGCCGCTGAAGCGCCCAGTGAGCGGGATCTCTGTCGGGCTGGTGACGGATTTCGATGACGATGGAAACCTGAAAGACCATAAGCTTCTCATGGATATCATCGGGAGTGAGGACTTTTACGGGGACATGGACTGGAAACTTTGCGGAACCAGCGAAGGAATCACCGGATTCCAGCTTGATCTGAAATTGCGCGGAGTGCCCCTGGATATCTTCGAAAATGCGGTCCATTTGGCAAAGGAAGGCCGCACCAAGGTGCAGGAGGCCATGACTGCGGCGATTCCCGAAGTGGGGCAGCTTAGCGAGCACGCTCCGAGAATCGAGTCCGTCAAGATTGATCCCGATCGCATCGGGGAGCTCATCGGACCTGGTGGAAAACACATCAAGGGAATCCAGGCGGAGTCCGGTGCCGAGATTAATATCGAGGACGACGGAACTGTGCACATCTATGCCTCCAAGGCAGAGTCCCTGGAGTGTGCCAAGAAGATGATTGAAGACATGTTTGCGGAGGTGGAGGTCGGGGCGACCTACACCGGCAAGATTGTCAATACGATGGCCTTCGGCGCATTCATGCAAGTCCTGCCCGGAAAGGACGGACTCATCCATATCTCGGAACTAGCCGAGGGCCGGGTCGAAAATACGGAAGATGTGGTCAAGACTGGAGACGAAGTGACTGCCAAGTGCATCGGCGTGGACGAAAAGGGACGCGTCAAGATGAGCATGAGAGCGGCCATCCGTGAGGCTCGGGGAGAGCAGGACGACAGTGACGAGCGTGGCGGTGACGGCGGTGGCCGGGGCGGCCGCGGAGGACGCCGTGATGGTGGTGGAGATCGTCGGGGCGGCGGAGGACGCCGGGGCGGCGGAGACCGCCGGGGCGGCGGAGACCGCCGGGGCGGCGGAGACCGCGACAAGCCCAAGGATGATGTCCCGCCGCCGGAAAAGGAGGAGTCCTTTTCCCTCACAGACGACTGACCCCGATTTGAAGATCGGAATTCAACTTGCAGGCGCTCCGGGGATTTTTCCCCGGGGCGTTTTTTTGTCGGGCCCCTCCTGGTTGAACCCGGAGAGTCATGAGACATGCTTAATTCTGCGGCTGGCTGTGGTTCCTGAGGAAGGTCGCAATACCCCGATGGGGAGAAGGACCTCCGACCTCCGGCCTCAACCGCCCGGATCATGAAAGGGAGCGGGAACGGGTTCCATGAACCGCAGGGCGGGTTCACGGAGAGCGGTTCCTACCGGGGAAACGGTTGAAGGCCGGAACGGCGGTTGAGCTAGTCCTCAGTAGCAGCCTCCGCATTGTCGGAGCGCTCGAATTGTGTATTGCTGCTGATATTGATGTAAAAATATCCGAAGAGCGCAGAGGAAAGCAGGATCCCGATCGCCAGGAGGAGGCTGAGAAGATTACGCACGGGTGAAAGCTAGGGTGGAACGGGTGAAAAGGGGAGACGAAATTCGCGTGGATTTCGAGGCTTTGAAGTCAAATTTCGCGTTGGGCCAGAACGGCCGCGAAGGATCCATCGAACCCGTCCCGGAAGGGAAGGGACTGGCTGGACTCCAGGAGTTCCACGGAGGGGTGGCTTTGCAGGAAGGATGCAACCTGCTCGCCGTTTTCCTCTTCTTCAAGTGAACAGGTGGAGTAGACGAGTCGTCCGCCTGGCTTGAGGCAGGGCAGGGCATTCTCAAGAATGCTCCGCTGAATTTTCTGGAGGGCGCTGACCTGGTCGGTCCGGAGTCGCCAGCGGGCATCGATCCGGCGCCGGAGGACACCCGTGTTGGAGCAGGGAACGTCGAGGAGAATGCCGTCGAAGTGTTTCCGCCACTCCATGGGTGCAGGCGTGGCCCAGTCGAAGGTCGAGATCCGGGCAATACTCACATTCTGCCGACTCAGGTTCCCGGCGAGGCGGGGAATTCTTTTTTCATTTTTATCGGTGCAGTGGAGCAGGCCCTCGTTCCGCATCAGGGACGCGATGAGCGAGGATTTGCCTCCAGGTGCGGCACAGGCATCGAGAATTGTCTCGCCTGGCTGGGGATTCAGGAGCTCCACCGCATGGCGGGTTGATGGATCCTGGACGGTGATGAGGCCCTCCTCGATCCAGGCAGGGGGCAGGGCTCCATCGTGTGCGTAGAATCCCTCCGCCGACGTGGGGGAGAGGGATTCGCAGCTTCCCGGAGAGAGGGGGTTCGGGGTCAGGGGATTCAGGCGGAGGTAGATCTGTGCAGGTTCGTTGTTCCATGCCAGAAGCGCCTTTGTTGCCTCCTTGCCGAATTGCCTTTGCCACCTCTTGCAGAGCCACTCAGGGTGAGAGTATGCGAGCGTGACAGGCAGGTTGTCACGCTCGGAGAAGAGCGTTTTGCGAGCTGCCACCGCTCGACGAAGAACTGCATTGATCAGTCCCCGGACAGGGCTCCGTGCACAAGCCACCGTCTCGTTGACGGCAGCGTGATCAGGAATGCCAAGGAGAAGGAGTTGGCAGATTCCGACTCGCAACACATCGCGAGTCTCGTGATCGAGTTTCCCCTTGCGCAGCATTCCAATCCAGTGATCGAGAAGGCTGCGATTGCGCAGGACCGCGAACAGGATGCTGTGGAGCAGGGCCCGGTCTGGAGAGGAAAGACGGTTGCGATGCGCGTGACGCTCTACCAGCGCGTCCGCATAATGATGGCCCTTGGCCCACGCTCGCAGGGCCGAGACGGCAGCGCGGCGGACATTCTTATCGGTCATCTTTTCTTTGGGTTACACTCAGCTGCGGGGCAGGAAGTGGTCGACGAGTTCGCGCCACTCCTCCTCGAGAGTGACCGATGAGTCCGGTTCGGGTCGTCTCGCCCGGCTGTACCAATAGCGGGCGTTGGAGAGGTCGCCTTCCTCGCGGTGAAGGTGCGCGTGAATCCACGCCCCACCGGGATCTGGAATCGTGGTGCACAGGTCGTGTGACTCGTGCCAGCGGCCTGCCCGGGCGAGCCAGAGAGAGCGCACTTCATCGGAAAGGCCGTGCGGAGGTGCGTCGTCGTCTCGTGCAGATTGATCCAGTTCCTCAGTAGTCATGAGTGGTTGAGCAAAGCTCAGAATTGCGCTGGTGAAAAGCCCGGGCTGCTGTTACCGGTGAAACATGAAGAGCGTTCTTGCTGGTGCCTGCGCAGCTGTTGTTGCCATCCTGCCGGGAGGTGGGGCGGAACTCCCCTCGGCTCTCGATAAACCCTACCTCGGGTGCTGGCTTGGTTTTTCAGAGTCCCGGGACTTTGAATTCCTGATCGGGGGTGATGGCAAGTCGGAACTCTTCTTCGAGAAGGACAGGAAGCGGCTAATGACCGGAGGCTGCACGCTGAAGATTTACTATGTCCTTGAGGAGCAAGTTGGTCAGGGAAATAAGGCTCGTTGGTCTTATCGCAGGATTGTTGAAGATGGATTCGAGGACTTCGGAAAGGAAACGGCCGATCCTCCCCTTGATAAGCCGATCAGCTTTACCGCTACCTACACGGGAGGGATCAAGGTGAAGGTGACCCATGTGTTCAGTAAGCGTGGAGTGGAGATTTCCACGAGGATTGTGGACAAGGGGGGCGCCAAGGGAAACCTCCGTGCCGGGGTCAGGATCCTGGTGGGTGACCTCTTTCGCCACATCGATGACGAGGACCTGGAAAAGAAGGAAACCGAGGATAAGCTGGAGGATACGCAAATTTCCATACTGCCCGTTGGAGAGAGGCGAGCTAAGCGGATCAAGTTCGAAGATTACGATGAAAACCTTCCGGAGGTGTGTCCCAAGGGGGCAAGAGCCTTTGCCTTGGAGTCGGACCGCTATGGCGATCATGAGTTTCAACTGACGACTGCCAACCCCGACTGCGGGGTGCTCAGCTTTAACCAGAAGAACAAGATCATTCATGGGTTTCATGTGAACTGGTTCCCGGAGGCTGGGAAGGTGTCCGATAAGGATGCCCGACTTGTAATCAGGGTAAAGTAGGAGGCACGGGTGGAGAAGGCCTCGTCTGTTTTGGGAGCCTGCTGAGATCCTTCTTCGGGTCAGGGGGGCCTAAGTGGAATCCATGGAGGATATCCAGTCTCTAATCGATCATGTCATGACCGGGGCGTCGCTTAGGAAACGCCTTCAAGGTGATTGAGGGAGCCACAAGGCTCGGCAGGGGTCTCGGTGTGGGAGGATGGAGGCATGAAAGAAGGTTCACTGGAGTACACCAAATGCTGAGAATTCCTCAGGAAGGGATGATTTTGCAATCTTCTGTGGGGAAATAGCACGGCAAGCCTGCAGTTTTTTAAATAACCAGGGAGCCTAGGGCTTCAGTTGGAGATTATTTAAAATAAAGCCTCCCCGGATAGCTGATAAAAAGGGAGCGGTCTCGGAAAATTTTAGATTGACGGAATAGTGTCTTGGAGTGTACCAAAGTGCACTGATTTAACCGCTGAGTGCACGGTGGGAGTCCCAATCAATAGTTTCGAGGGAGTTTTCGACTTCAAGCTGGATGCCAAGTTTCGTGTCTCCGTGCCCTCTGAGTGGCGCCCAGGGCGAGGGGAGGCCCTGCCACTGAGGCTTCTGAAGTGGAGTATTTACAAGGTCCCGGTCCTCAAGGCGCTCACTGATGAGGCGTTTGCGGCCATGATCTCTTCCATCGATTCCTCGGAGGAGGCCGCCGGTGTGAAGAGTCAGCGCAAGGGGTTGCTCTATTCCCGCAATACCCCGGTTACCATCAATGACCAAGGCAAGGTTCTCATCCCCAAAAGACTCGCCGGTGAGCAGGGCCTCGAGGCTGGCGGGGCCGTGCATCTGTATGGGCGCGGCACGAATTTTGACATTGTGAGCCCACGAGATCACGAGGCTCTGCAGGCGGCTGAAGAGGCCTTGCTGGGTGACCTCTATGAAGCCGTGGATTTCTCATGAACTTTTCCTCGAACACACAAAGACTGATGAACTGCTGATGCCCCTGCCTTCTCCAACCCCGGTGCCGTCGATGGCTTGGTGCCTGGCCGACTGTTCAACATCTCTGTTGACGGTGCCGGGGTTGGGGAGCCCTTCGGAAGGCCCGGGAAGGGGAGAGCCTTTTCATTGGATGGAGAATGAGCGTGGTGCGGGAGAAGGAGGAGAACCGGGGTTCCATCATGTTCCGGTCCTGCTTGAGGAAGTGATTCATTACCTGTCCCCATCTGCGGGAATGACCATTGTTGATGCAACGCTGGGTGGGGCTGGTCATTCCACTGCGATCCTGAAGAGAGGCGCGCGGGTGATCGGACTTGACCGCGACCCTGAGGCTCTCGCCCATGCCGAAGCGCTCTTGGGCTGCCACGGGAAGTCCTTCGAGTTGCGGTGTACGAACTTCTCGGACCTGCTTGCGGTGGGTGCGGAAATCGCTCCGGAAGGAGTAGACGGTATCCTGCTCGACCTCGGAGTGTCTTCTCATCAGCTGGATACCGCGGAGCGCGGCTTCTCACTGCGATCCAGTGGGCCACTGGACATGCGGATGGGCCCCTCGGAGAGTATCACGGCCTCGGATCTCGTTAACCACTGGAGCGAAGCTGACCTGGCCCGCATATTTCGTGACCTCGGTGAGGAACGGAAGGCCAGGGCCGTGGCTGCAGCAATTGTGCGTCGTCGGGCAAGCAGACTGTTCTGTGATACCCTGGATCTTGCGGAGTGCGTTGCCGCGGTTGTTGGCCGCAAGGGCCGCGTGCATCCGGCGACACGGGTTTTTCAGGCCTTGAGAATGACGGTCAACCGGGAACTGGAGTCGCTGGCGGCCGCCCTCGAGGCCGCTCCGGCCCTGCTCAAGCCCGGTGGAAGACTGGCGGTCATCACATTTCACAGCCTGGAAGACCGTCTGGTGAAGCGCTTCATGAAATTGAGAAGTAGTCGTGAGCTTGACCGCCCCGAGTGGCCGGCGCCTCGCGCCAATCCCGACTACTGCCTAGACGTGTTGACGCGTCGCCCTGTGGTGGCAGCCGATTCAGAAGTGTCCCACAATCGCAGGTCTCGCAGTGCCAAGTTGCGGGTAGCGCAGAAAAGAGAAGGAGGAACGTCATGAATCGCCGGAAAACGACAAGGACGTCTCTTGGGATGGGAACGGTGATTCTGCTGGTTGCCTCGATGATAGTGATGGGAGGTGCCGGAGTCTTCCACGCCTACGTGAAGAACCGGCAGATCAACGTGGCACGGGAAATTCAGGTCGTGGAGGAGAGGATCTCGCAGCATAAGCTGGATATTACGAACCTGGAGGTGCGACTGGATGATCAGCTCAACCCGATCCTGATCAATGACCGGCTTGCGGACATGTCATCTGATTTGCGGCGCATTCCCCCGAGCGTTGTGAAGGAGATTTCCTTCGCAACGGAGTCAGGCTCGGAGTCTGCCCGTGGTGCTGTTCCCTCACGCCCGGCTTCGGCGGGCGATCTCTCACTCTCCGCCGTGACGAGCAAACCTTGAACCCTGTGAAATCAGCTGTTCACTCCCGCGCTCTGCTTGTTTGCCTGGTCCTTGTGACGGGGTTCAGCGGCCTGTCGGCCCGTCTCATATACCTGCAGTGGATCGATCGGGACAGCTCGGCCCGCAAGTCAGCGCTTAATCGGACGGCCAAGGAAATCCTGCCGGGGAAGTTCGGTTATATCGTGGATCGAAACGATCGCATTATGGCGCGAAACCTACCGGTGACTACGGTAGTAGCGGATAAGATTCATCTTCGGGACCCGGATGTGGCGGCCCGCGCTGTCGCCTTTGCCCAGTTGGTGGATACCCCGGATTGGATCGAGGGAACGGATGAGGAGCGCCGCCGTCTGGTAAGACGCCGGACGCATCGCCTGCGTGAGGAGTTGCCGGTGGGCGATTTGCTGGATCGCTACGTCGAGCACATGATTCCGATCGCGGCCCGGGCCTTGGGGATCAGCGCTCAGGAGCTTGAGGAAAAGCTGAGTGCAAAGCTGGAATACGTGACCATCGCGAAGGACCTCCGGGAGGACGAAGCGGATGAGATCGAGGAAACCCTCAAGGAGAATTTCATATACGGATTCCGGTTCGAAAAAAGCGTGAAGCGTTGGTACAGCGCCTCCAACCTGGCGACCCACACCACCGGGTTCGTAAATCATGAGGGCGTGGGGCAGTGCGGGCTGGAGCGAGAGCTGGGGGCCCACCTCCGAGGGCGTGATGGATACCAGGTCACCAGGAAAGACCAGTCAGGTCTCGTTCTGCTCACGGGAGGGGGAGTGCTCAAGCCGCCGCGCTCCGGCTTCGATGCAAGACTGACACTCGACCTGAACATTCAGGCTATCGTGGAGGAAGAGCTGGACCGGGGCCTCCAGGAATTCGAATCCAATTGCGGTGCGGTTGTCATGCTTGAGCCGAAGACCGGCGATGTCCTGGCGATTGCGAGCCGGCCCCACTTCGATCTCAATTTGCGGGAGAACATAGATGAAGCCTCGATGCATTATGCAGTACAGGGTGTCTACGAGCCGGGGTCGACCTTCAAGTTGGTATCCGCTGCGGCGGCCCTCGATCTCGGCCTCATGAATCCAAGGACGCAGACGTTCTGTCACAACGGCTACATGCGAATCCCGGGGAGTTACGTAAAGGACTACAAGGGATTCGGGATGCTGACCCTTGAACAGGTCCTTGCGAAATCCAGCAACATTGGAGCCTACAAGATCGGCATGCGGGTGGGCACGAGGCGCTTCATGGAGTATCTCCGACGCTTCGGATTTACCCGGAAAACGGGAATCATGCTATCGGGCGAAGAGGCGGGTTGGACTGCCGATCCCGGGAACGGAGTCAACTTTTCGAGAATCACCTACGGGTATGGTGTAGTTGTTACGCCATTGCAGGTGGCTTCGGCCTACGCAGCCGTCGCCAATGGCGGCCTGCGCATGAAGCCCCGGCTTGTGCAGGCCCTGCTGGCCAATGATGGGACGGTCGTGCAGGAATATCCGCCGGAGTTGGCGGAACGGGTGATTTCCGAACGGGCAGCGCACAAGGTGCGCTTGGCGCTTGAGACGGTGGTCAATCCGCTAGGGAAGGGGAATACCGGCCGCCGGGCCGCCGTTCCCCGCTTCCTCGTCTGCGGAAAGACCGGAACGGCCCACCTCTATGAGAACGGCGTCTATCGAACCAACCGATATGCGGTTTCCTTTGCGGGTTTCATGCCCCGGGATGATCCGGCCTTTGTCTGTGTTGTTGTGATTCGCGATCCTCGTACCGAGGAGGTGGATATCGGTGGAGGCTCAGTGGCCGCGCCGATCTTTCAGCGTATCGCAGAACGCACGGCCACTTATCTCAATCTGACGCCCACCGAGCCGGTGGAGGAAACCCTCGCAGTGCGCGAAAACTGATTTTCCATGCTCCTGCACGAACTCATCGCTCCGCTTCCTCAGGTCGCCCTTACCGGGCCATCTGACCGTGAGGTGGAGGGATTGCGCGATGACAGTCGCGCGGTGGGGAGTGGCGACCTGTTCGTAGCAGTGAGGGGTGAGACCGTGGATGGTCACGATTTCATCAACGCAGCGCTCGAGGCGGGAGCCTCTGCCATCGTGGCGGAGAGTTCAGCGCCCCCGGACCTTGCCGAGGGCGTGGGCTGGGTGATGGTTCCGGACTCCCGGCAGGCACTGGGTGTTCTCTCGGGAGTTTGGTGTGCCAATCCCTCTCTGGACCTCCGGGTGGCCGGTGTCACGGGTACGAATGGCAAGACCACCACGGCATTTCTTATCCACTGTATTCTCAAGCATGTCATGCGGCGGGCTGGCTTGATTGGAACAGTCGTCTTTGACGACGGGCGCAAGCAGGAGGTGGCCAATTTTACGACTCCGGGCACAATCCAGCTACAGGAGCTCCTGCGAGGCATGCGGGAGAACGGATGCCCCGGAGTTGCTCTGGAGGTGTCTTCGCAGGGGTTGGCCCAGGGGCGGTCCGATGCAGTCGCCTTCGATGTGGCGGTGTTCACCAATCTTTCGCAGGACCATCTGGATTACCATGGATCCATGGAGGGCTACTTCAATTCTAAGAAACGCCTCTTCGAAAGTGTATCGGTTGATATTGCCGGCAAACGTCCTGCGGCAGTTATCAATCGGGACGACGCCTATGGAGAGCTTCTGGCGCGGGAATACGCCGACCGGGTCAGGATCATCACCTACGGGTTCGGGATGGAATGCGATTTCAAGGCCGGCAACATGAAGCAGACATCACAGGGGTCCGAATTCCAGCTCTTCGCCCGAGGAAAATCCTACCTTGTCCGATTGCCGTTGATCGGCCGGTTTAACGTTTACAATGCGCTTGGAGCGCTGGGAGCTGCGGTTTCCCTCCGGATTCCGCTCCGGGAAGCGGTTGCGGCTCTGGCGAATGCGCCGCAGGTCCCGGGCCGGATGGAGTGCGTGGGTTCGGTGGATGGTGCTACAGTTTTCGTTGATTACGCTCATACGCCGGACGCTCTGGATAATGTCTGCCGGACTCTGCGGGAACTCGATCCGCGGCGCCTCATAACGGTCTTCGGATGCGGAGGCGATCGCGACCGGGAGAAGCGTCCGCTCATGGGCAGGGCTGCATCTCGCCACAGCGATCATTGCGTGGTGACTTCGGATAACCCCCGTTCTGAAGACCCCGGAGCAATAATCAAAGATATTGAACGCGGAATGTCGGGCTCAGTATACGAGCGGGTTGCGGACCGGGAGGAGGCGATTCGCACAGCAGTTCAGGAAGCGCGGGGAGGGGATGTTGTTTTGATCGCGGGGAAGGGGCATGAGAATTACCAGGAATGTGCGGACGGCCGGGTTCCGCTTGATGACCGGAAGCTGGCGCGTGCAGCGATGGATGCGCGTCGCAAGGCCCGGGGAGAGGAGCGCGTATGAAAACCTATCCGATCCAGAAGCTGAGCGAAGTGATGGGCGGAAAGCTCATTGCCGGAAATGGGGCGCAACAGGTGGAGTCCGGAGTGGCTACCGATACGCGGGAAATGATGAGCGGATCCCTTTTCTTTGCTCTCGCGGGGGAAAATTTTGACGCTCACGAATTCCTCGACAAGGCAGTGGCGGCTGGTGCAGCGGCGCTGGTTGTGAGCCGGCTCCCGGATGGTCTGCTGCTTGGCGATTGTGCAGCGATCAAGGTGGATGACCCATTGCGAGCCTTGCAGAAGCTGGCTCATTGGTATCGTGGGGAGCTGGGAGCGGTGGTGATTGGAATTACCGGTTCGAACGGCAAGACGACTACCAAGGACTTCACGACCGCCGTCATCGGTCAGCGCTACCAGGTGCACGCAACCAAGGGAAATCTGAACAATCACATCGGGCTTCCCCTTACGGTTCTGGCCGCTGATGAAGACGATGAGGTTCTGGTCCTGGAAATGGGAATGAATCATCCGGGTGAAATTGCGCCTCTCTGTGAAATCGCGCGGCCGCACATCGGGATCATCACCAATATAGGAACAGCCCATATTGAATTCATGGGGAGCCGTGAGGCCATCGCAGAGGAAAAGGGAGCCTTGGCACGTTCGCTTCCCGAAGTGGGAACTCTCCTTGTGACGGCGGGTTGCGAGTTTGCAGACTACTTCGCAGCCCGGACACATGCCCGGTCGGTAGCGGTGGGAAATGGGCGGGGACTGATCCGGGCGGAGGGGCTTAGCCTGACCCAGAACGGATCGGAGTTCGAGCTGGTCATTGACGGCGAAGAGGGGACTCACGTGGATCTTGCGGTTGCAGGAAGGCACATGGTGAATAATGCCCTGCTGGCTGCGGGCGCTGGATGGGTCCTCGGGCTCACAACAGATGAGTTGGCCGGCGGCTTGGAAGCCACAATGCTGACAAAGGGACGGCTACGCTGCTTTGAGCAGAGGGGAATCACCATTTTTGATGATACCTACAACGCCAATCCCGATTCCATGCGGGCCGCCATTGACGTGGTCTCGGAGCAGAGGTCCAGCAACGGGAATACGCGGACGGTCGTTCTAGGCATGATGGGTGAACTGGGGAGATTCTCTGTGGAGATGCATCAGGAGGTGGGAGCGCATGCTGCCCGGCGGGGATTGCGCGTGGTAAGCGTGGGAGCGGTTGCGGCGGACATCGCGCTGGGTGCCCGGGAGGCCGGTGGGCGGGACGTGGAACACTTTGACAACTACGAAGATGCCGTGCGCTGGCTCGAGGGCGGATTGCACGAGGGCGACGTAATCCTGTTCAAGGGCAGTCGACAGGCGGCCGTTGAGAAGGTCATGGAGGCGGTCTTCCCCAGAAACGAAAACTAATGCTCTACTGGATCTACCAACAATGGGAAGAAGCCCGCGCCGCCGGAGCTGGATGGGCGGACGCGTTCAGTTTTCTCCGCATTCTCCAATACATCACGGTCCGGGCCGGAATGGCGACGGTGTTGGCATTTCTCCTCATCTTTGTCTTTGGGCCCCGTGTTATCCGCAAGCTTATCTCGCTCAAGGTGGGGCAACCCATCCGGACCGCGGAGGAGGTGCATAAGCTGGCGGAACTGCATGGCGACAAGGCTGGCACTCCCACAATGGGTGGCGTGCTGATCCTGGGTGCCGTTCTTTCGGCGGTTGTGATCTGTGGGCGGGTATTCAATCCCTTCGTGGCGGTGACCTGCTGTGTCATGCTCGCGCTCGGGTTGCTGGGGTTTGTTGACGACTACAACAAGGTAGTTCGGAAGAACTCCGCGGGGATCAGTTCCCGGCAGAAGCTTTTATGGCAGTTCGTCATAGGTGGGCTGGCGGCCTGCTTCATTTTCTTCAAGCCCGAGGTCAGTGGGTTTGGGGTCAGCAAGGGCGAGATCAATGAGAAACGACAAGGCTATCATCTGGAGGTCGCTGATGGGGCCGGGTCAGGCGAAGGCGCCGCGGACTCGGATTCGGTTGTGGAGCCTCTCGGGGTCGGCGAGGTGAGTTTCCCGCTTTTCCGCAAGCCCGTTATCAACCTGTCCTGGCTGGTCATCCCGTTCTTCATGATCGTAATCACAGGTTGTTCAAATGCGGTGAACCTGACAGATGGCCTCGATGGCCTGGCGACCGGCTGTACCATAACGGTCTCTCTCGCCTACGCGGTCATTGCCTACCTTGCTGGACGGGTCATAGGGCTGGAATACCTCCATATCCCATTCCACCCCCTCCTGGGTGAACTCACTGTGGTTCTCATGGCACTCGTGGGGGCGGGACTGGGGTTTCTCTGGTGGAACTGTCACCCTGCCAAGGTCTTCATGGGGGACACTGGCTCCCTGGCAATCGGGGGGGCGCTGGCGACGGCTGCGATCTGCACCAAGCAGGAACTGCTCCTCGTCATCATCGGAGGGGTATTTGTGATCGAAGCACTCTCGGTGATCCTGCAGGTCGGAAGTTTCAAGCTGCGTGGCAGGCGCATCTTTGCAATGGCGCCTATCCATCACCATTTCGAGCTGCGAGGCTGGCATGAGAGCCAGGTCATCATCCGTTTCTGGATCGTATCCATTCTGCTGGCGATGGCAGGGCTGGGGCTTCTCAAGGTACTCTAAGAAAATGAACCTGACTGGTCAGAAAGTTGCTATCCTGGGAGCCGGCCGCAGTGGGCGGGCGGCGGCCCGGCTGGCACTGCGCGAGGGCGGTGAGACCTCCCTCTATGACACTGCCGAAGAGGGGGCTTTCGAGGGGGTTGTAGAGGGTGTGCAATGCCATCCGGGCTCGACGGTGGAGACGGGCCAGTCCTGTCGAGCCGATCTCGTCGTGATCAGCCCGGGGATTGAAACCGAAGGAAAGTTTGCACAGGCTTTTGCGGAGGGTGCGGCCGAGTTTATCGGGGAAACCGAGTTCGCGGCCCGTTACTATGGCGGTCTCGTGGTGGGAATTACGGGGACCAACGGGAAGACAACGACTACCGAACTGGTGGAGCGCATGATGAGCGGGGGGGGAGTGACCTGTGCGGCCTGCGGAAATTATGGCCGTCCTCTGGCTGACGTGGTGCTCGAGGACAACCATCCCAATGCGGTGTCTCTGGAGCTCTCGTCGTTCCAACTCGAAACAATTTCGACCTTTCGCCCGGATGTTGCGGTCTGGCTGAACTTTTCGCCTGACCACATGGATCGTTATCGAAGTGTGGAGCAATACCGCGCTGCCAAGCTCCGTATTTTTGAGAATCTCGAAGGGGGTGATACCGCGGTTGTCCGCCAGGGACAGGATGTGGGGGAGATCAGGGGCCGGCGGGTGACCTTTTCCGCGACCGAGGGAGGGGGAGACTATGAGTTGCAGGGGACGGCGGTGCTTTCCGAGGGCAGGGAGGTGCTCGACCTCGAGGCGACCCAATTGCGGGGCATCCATAATGCAGAGAACGTCATGGCGGCACTGGCTGCGGTGCGGGCACTGGGCATCTCCCGGACGGCGGCCGCGTCAGCACTCGCAGGATACGCCCCGCCACTCCACCGCTGCGAGTTGATCCGCACCCTGGACGGAGTGGAATATATCAACGATTCCAAGGCTACCAATCTGCATGCCCTCGAGGCTGCGCTGCTCTCCCAGACTCGTCCGACGATCCTGATCGCGGGGGGAAAGCAAAAGGGCCTGAATTATGAACCACTTCTGCCGCTTCTGGCCGGGACCACTCGAGAGGTAGTCGTGTTCGGCGAAATCCGGGAGGAACTTGCAGCTCTCTTCTCCCAGATAGTTCCTACCCAGCCAGCAGACAACCTGGAGGAGGCCGTGGCCCTGGCCCGTCGCGCGGCCACACATGGCAGTGCGGTGCTATTTTCTCCCGGCACGTCCTCTTTCGACATGTTTTCCGGATACGAGGAACGCGGCGACTCATTTCGCGCAGCCGTGCAGGCTCTCAGGTGAGAAAAAAATCCAGATATTCAACCGAAACCAAAACACCCCAGATGAATAGACAATCGTTCCAGAAAAAGAGACGTTCCAAAGGAGGCACGGGCTTGTTCGTGCTGCATTCAAAGACGCGTCGACGCAAGAAGCAGAGAGTGGCGGCCAGTGCCGACCTCGGATCCGAAGTGCCCAATCTTGGTGTGGCGAGGGCCTTGTTTGTAATTCTCGTGCTGCATGTTGCCGCCATTGCGGCAATCTTCATCCATAACCGTGTCAACGACAGCGGCGTGGCAAGCGCGGAAAAGGATGCTACTCAGGTCTCTTCCGCCTTTGCGACGCAACCGAAAGCGGCGTCTGCTTCGACGAAGGGCGAGCATTTCTACTTCGTCGCCACCGGCGACACGTATGAGCGTATCGCGAGGCTCAAGAATGTTGAGCTGAATGAGTTGCGTGAATTGAACAAGAACAAGGGGCTTGGGCATGGAGCTATCCTGCGGATTCCGGCGAACCAGCTTGCGGCCCCCGTCGAAGTTGCTTCTGTCAATCCCGAGCCCGCTTCCGGAACGGAGGGGCCACCGGTCGCCCCGCTGAACCCCGTGAGCGCAGTAGAGAGGCCGGATGTTGCTGAGGCGACCGCGGTGGAATCAGCTGTCGCTGCGGGCAATGAGCCCCAGGGCGCATCGGAGCGAACAGGCACTCCCGATGCGGGGATTCCGGTCCGGGTGACTCCGAACCGTAATCCGTCCATCGCTGTCGCGGTCCCCGTTTCGGCGGAGACTGCCGCATCTGAAATCTATATCGTAAAGACGGGAGATACTCCCTGGGGAATAGCCCGGAAGCATGGAGTGTCGGTTCAGGACCTCCTGGAGGCAAACAATATCAAGGACGCGCGCAAGATGCGGGTCAGTATGAAGCTCCGGCTTCCAGTGCGCTAGCCACGCGAGACCGTCAGTCTACAAAGCCGCATGGGACGCCGCGCCGCCATTGTTCTCTGTATCGCTGTCGCCACCCTGGTGGCCCTGGGGTTGATCATGCTTGCGAGCACGAGCGCCTGGGTGCACGGCGTCGATGACGATCCATACCTGCTTGTCAGACGGCAGGGAGTCTTTACTGGGGTAGGACTCCTCGGCGCTCTGGTGGTGGGAAGCATGGATTACCGTATTCTGCGGCGGATCTGGATGCCGTTACTGATTGGAGGGTGCGTGCTCCTGACCCTATGCTATGTTCCGGGAATTCAAGTGGTCGTCAAGGGAGAGGCACGCTGGATCACCGCTCCGCTTATCGGACGCTTCCAACCTTCGGAGGTGGCCAAGCTTGCGGTGATTATCGCGCTGGCGGCCTGGTATGCCCAGTACCAGGCTGAGACGAAAAGTTTCCTGCGGGGATTTGTGCTGCCCGGTCTTCTGCTCGGAATTCCGGTGGCACTCATTTTCTTTGAGAAGGATATGGGAACTGCGGTAGCCCTTGGAGGGGCTGGTTTCCTTCTCATGTTCACGGCGGGGACGAGGGTATCCCTGCTCACGCTCGTGACGATTGTAGGAATGGTGGGACTATACAAGGCAGTGGAGAACGATCCCTACCGGCGCATGAAGTTTGAAGCCCTGCTCAACCTGGAGGATCCCGAGGTGCAGCGTAAGGCGGGTTACCAGCAGTATCGGGCCAAGTTAGCCCTTGCCTCGGGCGGGCTGTTCGGTGCGGGTCTTGGCAATGGTGCCGAGAAGCACGGCTACCTGCCAGAGGCGCATACAGATTTTATTTTCCCGGTAGCCGGGGAGGAGCTTGGGTTGCTTTGCACCCTGGGCATTGTTTTCTGCTTCGTCCTCATAAGTACGTCGGGAATTTCGATTGCCCTGCATGCACCCGACCAGTTCGGCAAATTGCTGGGACTAGGCCTGACCACGGTGATTGTGCTTCCGGCACTCATGAATATCGGGGTGACGACCAGTGTGCTTCCCAACACGGGATTACCGCTACCCTTTGTGAGCTACGGGGGCACGAACCTGGTGTTCACCCTTGCTGCGGTAGGGCTGCTCGTGAGCCTGCACCGGCGGGCCTTCTATACCGAATCTTCCGAAATGCCTGTCATCAAGGAGAAGCAGCTTGCACTCAAGATATGACTCAGCCGCGGTGGGGCGGGATTGGGCCGGAACGATGATGGTGCGGTGCCTGTGGGAGCGCAGGTTGAGAGCGCAATTCTCTTTCGGGGCTGGATCTGGACCTGCCGGATGGGGCGCGACAGGCTTTCTGAAAAACTCCGCAAAAAAGACGCTACGGCTGTTTTTTTAGCATTTATCTCCGGGGGAAATCAGTATATCCCTGCAACAGTGTCTGAGGAACTGTCAGTTGTCATCGCCTGTGGCGGAACTGGTGGGCATCTTTTCCCGGGAATCGCGGTCGCGGAGGAATTGAAACGGCGGGGCCATCAACCGCTCCTGTTTATATCACAGAAGAAAGTTGATGCGGATGCTTCCGCGAAATACGGCGCGTTGGAATTTGCGACGGTAGCGGCTATTGCGAAGCCTCCAACCTTTTCCATGAGGATGCTGCCCTTCCTGTGGAAGCTCTGGAAAACGATCCGCCAATCCCGGAAGATGCTGCGGGAGCGGGGGGCTCAGGTAGTGGTGGGAATGGGGGGCTTCACCTCGTTGCCGCCGTTGTATGCGGGGAAGAAACTTGGAATGGTGACGGCCCTGCATGATTCGAATGCCTTGCCAGGAAAGTCGAACCGGCTTGGTGCGAGGTGGTGCAGCAAGGTGTTGCTCGGGCTGGAAGCTGCCCGGGACTTTTTTCCGGGAAACGAGGTAGCCGTGACGGGCACTCCAGTTCGTGACGAATTTCGTGACCGGCCCTCCGCCGCGGAGGCTCGGGCGAAGTTCGGGCTGGCGGTCGATAAGCCGGTGGTGCTCGCCTTCGGGGGTAGTCAGGGTGCCCGCAAGCTGAACAGCCTCGTTGCAGAAGCAGCGGGCATACTTGGAACCAGGGTGCAATGGCTGCAGATTGCGGGACGGGAGGATGAAGGAAGGGTGAGGCAGCTGGCAGGCTCCCGCGCTGGTCATGCGGTCGTAGGCTTCTGTGACAACATGCCAGCTGCCTATGCCGCGAGCGATCTGGTCATCAGCCGTTCCGGCGGAGCCAGTCTGTGCGAGCTGGCTTTCCTTGGGCTGCCTTCGGTCCTGGTGCCTTATCCCCACGCAGCGGATGATCACCAGACTCACAATGCGAAGTGTTTTGAGAAGGCGGGAGCGGCGTTGCTCGCCCCGGAGGGAGAATTGACCGGGGCATCTCTGGCGAAGATGGTCCGCGAATTAATGGAGAACCGGGGAAGGCTCGCTGAGATGCATGAGTCCGCACGCAGCCTCTCTGTCGATGACGCGGCGGTGCAGATCTGCGACGCCCTGATGTCGCTGGAGGAGCGGATTTGATGCCGGATTCAAGCTTTTCGCCCGGGGGAAACCCAAGCAGGATTCCGGGGCATTCACATGATTGACGAAATCAGCGAGCGCCTCCTCGACCGTTCCCGTCCGATGCGGATTCATCTGCTGGGAGTGGCAGGCTCCGGCATGAGCGGATTGGCCGCGCTGCTTCTGGAGATGGGTCATGCGGTAAGCGGGTCGGACCGTGTGACCAGTGGGGAGACAGAGCGGCTACAGGGAATCGGGCTTGTGTTTTCGTCGCCTCATTCGGCGGAAGCCGTATCCGATGTGGAGGTCGTGGTTTATTCCTCGGCGATCAAGGAGGACAATGTAGCCAGGGTTGCCGCGGAGAGGCTCGGGCTCATTCTCCTTCGGCGGGCGGAGTGCCTCGCGGCGATTCTTCACACCCGCAGAGGAGTGGTGGTATCCGGGACCCATGGCAAGACGACAACCTCGGCAATGTGTGCGCATGTGCTCAGGAAAGGGGGGCGGGCCGTATCGCACTATGTGGGGGCGGAGATCCCGGTCCTCGGTGCCAACGCGCACTGGAATGAGGAAAGTGACTATCTGGTGGCAGAGGGGGACGAGAGCGACGGGACACTGGCTCTCTACCGGCCCTCTCATACCATTGTCCTCAATATTGAAGCCGAGCACCTCGATTTTTATCGGGGGCTGGATGAAATCGTGGAGGTCTTTCGCAAGCTGTTGCAGCAGACGTCTCAGCGGGTGATCTACTGTGCGGACGAAGACACAGCCGCGAAGTTGTGCGAGGACTGGGCGGGAGCAATCTCCTATGGCTGGGAGAATGCGGATTATACGGCCACAAGCGTAAAGGAAGGGCGCGGGGTGTCTTCCTTCACCGTCATGCGTCGCGGGGAGGAACTCGGTCGGGTGGAGCTCGGAATTCCCGGACGGCACAACGTGCTCAATTCTCTGGCCGCAATAGCGCTGGCAGACGATCTGGAAGTGGATTTCAACCTGATTGCACGCTCCCTGGCCTCCTTTGCGGGGGCGAAGCGCCGCTTCGAGTCCATTTACCTCTCATCACGCTTCCGGATCATCGACGATTACGGGCATCACCCCACCGAGATCGCGGCCACTTTGCAGACCGCGCGTTCCCTGAACCCGGGGCGCCTCGTGGTTCTCTTTCAGCCGCACCGCTATTCCCGGACACAACGGCTGGCGGAAGATTTCGGAGAAGCACTGGAAGGTGCGGATCTGGTCTTCGTGACCGATGTCTACCCGGCCAGTGAGGAGGCGATCGAGGGGGTGAGTGGACGAACCATCGTGGATGCAGTGGGACGGCATGGTGAGTGCCGGTGCGTGTCCCATCCCGACCTTGCGACCGCTCACCACGCGGTCGGGAATGTGTTGCAGGCCGGGGACCTGGTTCTGACTCTCGGGGCCGGGAACGTGCATGAGGCAGGGAAAAGGATAGCAGCCGACCTTGCACTGCTGGACGCCCTGCGGAGTGAGTTTCGCGATGGTGAGCTGGAAGCGCGCCTTTATGAGCCGATGCGCCGGCATACCACGATTCTCGTGGGTGGGCCGGCCCAGTATTGGATTGAACCCCGGACCTTCTCGGCGTTTGCCCGTGCGGTCGATTTCTTCAAGGAGCGGGGAATTCCCGTCCGGGTAGTGGGGCGGGGGTCCAATCTCTTGGTTTGCGATGGAGGAATCCGGGGCGCCGTTATTCAGCCGTCAAAGGGAGAATTTGGAGAGGTTTCGGTAAAGGGGGAGCTGGTCACGGCCGGGGTGGGTGCACGCTTCAAGAAGTTGGCCAGTGTGGCGGAGGTGGCCGGACTTGGTGGGTTTGCCTGGATGGAGGGCATTCCTGGAAATGTAGGGGGTGGACTTCGGATGAATGCGGGTGCGATGGGGACGGAAACCTTTGATCAGGTTGTGAGTGTGACGTTCCTGGACGAGGACGGTGAGGTGCGCACACGGACGCGGCAGGAGATTGAGTCCTTCTACCGCAATGTTCCTGAACTGGGCAGCAATTATGCCCTGCAAGCGGTTTTTCGGGGAGAGCCGGCGGACGCGGGGCAGATTCGAGCTCAAATGGAGGAGTCTCATGAGCACCGCCGCAGCACCCAGCCGGTGGCTGCCAGCGCAGGTTGTATCTTTAAGAACCCTCCGGGAATTGGTGCAGGAAAGCTTATTGACGAACTCGGCCTTAAAGGCAGCGGTGTGGGTAAGGCCGAAGTGTCGGCCGAGCATGGCAACTTCATCGTGAATCGCGGGAAAGCGGAAGCCGGTGATGTGCTCAAGTTGATTGAGCACATCAGGGCCGTGGCCCGGAGTCAGCGGGGCATCGAGTTGGAGACTGAGGTACAGATTCTGGGAGAGAACGAGGTGAGCTTCTGAGCGTTCCGTCTCGCGCGCCTGCTGCAGAGGGGCTGAACGTTCGAATTCTGGCAATACTCGACCTTGTCGGTGGCGTCCTCTATGATCGGGTCACGCTATGGATGAGTCGGTCTTGATTGCTGTGTTGATGGGGGGACCAGGATCGGAGCGGGAAGTCTCGCTCAGTTCCGGGGGCGCCGTTCTGGAGGCTCTTCAGGAGGAAGGCCTCACCGCGGTTGGAGTGGACGTGGTCGACACCACGCCGAGGCTTCCGGAGGGAACCGGGCTCGCCTACAATGTGATTCACGGCACCTTTGGCGAGGATGGGAGGCTTCAGGGCTATCTGGAAAACCTGGGCATTCCATACACCGGTGCGGGCCGTGCAAGTAGTGAGCTGGCCTTTGACAAGGTGGCAAGCAAAAGGCGTTTCATGGATGCCGGGGTGCCCACACCTGCCTCAGAAATAGTGGATCTATCAAATGGGCTGGTGCTTCCCGGGCTAGGGTTGCCTTATGTCGTGAAGCCACCCCGGGAAGGTTCGAGTGTGGGTGTTCATATCGTGCATACCGAGGAAGAGGCGCGCGCTGCGATTGAGGACGCAGGACGTTATGGGGATGAGGTACTGGTCGAGGAATTTGTCGAGGGAATGGAGCTGACGGTAGGAATCGTGGGCGAGGAGGTGTTCCCAATCGTTCACATTGTGCCACGGGAGGGTTTCTATGACATGAGCAACAAGTATCCGTGGATGAGCGGTGGTGGTGGGACGGATTATTTCTGCCCGGCCGATTTAGACGCAAACACCACAAAAAATGTGCAATCCCTTGCGCTGGCTGCCCATCAGGCGCTGGGAATTGAGGTTTACTCTCGGGTGGATGTCCTGCTAGATTCCTTAAGTCATCCTTATATTTTGGAAGCAAATACAATTCCCGGAATGACGGCCAGTAGCCTCCTCCCGAAAGGGGCTGCGGCGGCGAAGCCAGGTTATGGCTTTGGAGCTTTGTGCCGTCGAATCGGGGAGCTTTCGTTAGCCCTTCGTAGACCCGATGCCCCGTCGTAGGACCTCCCGATTCAAGCCTCCCAGTCCCGAACGCCGACTGCACTTGAATGTCAGTTCTCCGCGGATCGTGTGCTGGAGTTTCCTGCGTTACCTGAAGCGGTCTCTCAAGGTGATGTTCGTCGTAGCCCTGCTGGGTGGCGCGGCTTGGGCGGTGCGGACGGGAATCCGGGAATTTTTTATCGAGAACGAGGAGTTTCAACTCCGGCATGTTGACTTGGAAAGCAACGGGGAGATGACCGCCGAGGACTTTGTTCGCTTGTGTGGACTTGACTTGGAGTCGAGCATTTTCGCCCTCCGACTGCGTGATCTCAGGGAGAGACTGCTTGAGCGCCCGGGAATCGAGTCCGTGGACTTGAGTCGTCGCCTGCCGGGCACGCTGCGGGTCAAGGTGATTGAACGGGAGCCGATCGCATGGCTCGAGTGTCGTGCACTGGGAATCGTGGGAAGAAATCCGGCCGTGGGGATCCTGCTCGACAGGGCAGGGGTGTGCTACCCATGTGACTTCTGGGTGGAGGAGAAGGCTCGTCCCCTGCCGGTGCTGCTTGTGAGTGACGTCGAGGAAGGGGACATCACGATTGGAAAAGAAATTCGACATCATGAATCGCGGCGCGCGTTGGAACTTATCCGGCATGCCCGGGAGAGGCTCCGGGGTGCGGGCTGGTCACTGCCGGTGGTGGCCGTGCGCAACGACTACTCGCTGGAGGCGGCGACGACCCGGGGAGTGCTGGTCACCTTTGGAATGTATGATCACGAAGAACAACTCGAGAACCTGATCGCCCTTGTGCAGGAGAGTGCCAAGCAGGCAGAGCCGATCGCGATGGTGAACCTGATTCCCAAGCGTAATATTCCGGTGATCGCAGGAGAGCCGGGTTCACGCCGTGAATACGGCCGGAGCCGCCTGCAGCGTGATATTCACGCCCTCCTCAGACCGTAAAAAGAGATGTTCATGACAGGCACCCGGGGCTACGACTTGTAAGGAACGAAAATGTCTAAATCGCGCATCCACGTTGGTCTCGAAATTGGAACCACCAAGACTGTCATGGTGGTCGCGGAGGTGAAGCCAGACGGCTCGGTGAAGATCCTCGGACTGGGAGAGACCCGCTCGGCAGGTGTTCGAAAGGGCGAAATCGTGGATTATCCTCAGGTAAGAGCCTGTGTGAAGGCAGCCCTTCTGGAGGCTGAGGACATCAGCGATGTAGATATCAACAGCGTGTTTCTCGCGGTGACGGGACCTCATGTCGAGGGGGTGAACAATCGCGGGACCTATCGCGTGCCCGAGGGGGACCCGGAAATCCGGTCCGAACACATCGAGGAGGTTAAGGAGATTGCAAGTGATATCGCCATTCCGAGCGAGCATGTCTACCTGCACAGCCTTATTCGGAATTACATCGTGGATGGGCAGCCTCACGCCACGATGCCGGTGGGCTTGCTGGGCAAGACCCTCGACGCCGAGTTCCACATCGTGCACGGAGTGCGCACACGTATCCAGAACAGTATCAAGTGCGTGCGGGAAATTCCGCTTGATGTGGATGATGTGGTGTTTGCCCCCATTGCCTCGGCCCAGATTGCGTTGACCCGCAAGCGCAAGGAGGCGGGTGCCCTTGTGCTGGATATCGGAGGGGGAACTACGGACTACGTGCTCTACGTGGATGGGGCGATCCTGGCCTCAGGATGCATTCCTGTGGGTGGGGACCATGTCACCAACGATATTCACCTTGTTACTCACATTCCTCTTTCCAAGGCCGAGCAGGTCAAAAAGACGGAGGGAGACGCTTCAGGCGATCCGGCTAAATCGGAAGGAATAGTCAAGATTCCTGACGAGGCCGGCTTCCCTGAGGTCGAGATCAAGCGCCAGATTCTGAATGATGTGATTCGCATGCGGCTGCAGGAAACCCTTGAACTTGTAAAAAGCCGTCTGCCCAAGGGTGGCTTGGAGCGGGTGGGAACGGGCGTGTTTCTGACCGGGGGCTCGAGCTTGATGAAAGGGTTGGGCGAACTGGCCTGCGATGTATTTGGACTGCCTGTATACCGGCCAGAGCGTCCGGATGTCAGTGGAGTTCACGCATATTTCAAGGATCCGCAATACTCAACAGCCCTTGGATTAATCCGCTACGCGCAGATTCTGGATGAGGAGCGTCCCCATGTCCGGGGCCTTGGCAAAGTGGGTGGTTTCTTGCGTTCGCTCTGGCCATTTGGCGGTTGAGTACGCTTACTCAGGGGGTAGCCGTCCCGCCATGATTCCCTACGAGAGAACTCGCCAGCAGACCATTCCGAATTCCGCCGTCAAAATCATCGGGGTAGGGGGTGCCGGGGCCAATATGCTGGACCGGATTGCGCTCGATGGCATGGAGGGTGCCGAATTGCTCTCCTGCAATACGGATGTGCGGACCCTGACAAGTTCGGTTGCCCCGGAGAAAATCCAAGTCGGCCGTAATCTTACAAAAGGCTTGGGCACGGGGGGCGATCCTGCCCTTGGAAAGCAGGCAGCCGAAGAGGCGGAGCTGGAAATCCGGGATGCCCTGCGCGATCGAAAGATCATCTTTATCTGTGTGGGGCTCGGTGGAGGAACAGGCTCCGGGGCAGCTCCGCTGGTGGCTCGTCTCGCCCGGGAGGAAGGAGCCTTCACAGTGGTCTTTGCCACGACGCCATTTAATTTTGAGGGAGGGCGTCGCCGGGAGCAGGCAGAGGTCGCCCTCAGCGAGTTGTCGGTGCTCGCCAACGCCCTGATCACCTTTGACAACACGCGAATGGGAGAGCTGGTTCTGGCCAAGCAGGGCGTGCACGAAGCGTTTTCGGCGGCCGACCGCATGATTTCCGAGAGTATCCGGGCGGTTACCCGCATTGTGATGCGGCCGGGCTTGGTCAACATTGGTCTTGATGACCTCATGGCTGCCCTCAGCTCGCCGAAGTCCCGTTGCCTGTTTGGCTCGGGAATCGCGAACGGAGAGAATCGTGCCCAACAGGCTCTCAAGAATGCCCTGGTGAGCCCGTTGCTTGACCGGGGAAGTCTTCTTCACGACACCGAGACAGTACTGGTGCACGTTTGTGGCGGCGAGGACATGACCCTCTACGAGCTTGAGCTGCTGATGCGAGGGCTCAGCAAGCATGTGCCCGATACCGCCCAGATCCTCTTCGGGACCTCGGTGGATCCGGCGATGGCGGAATCTCTCAGCGTGACCCTTGTGAGCTCTTTGCCCGAGGAGCGCCTGCTGGCTGGATTGGCGACGGAGGAAGGAGAATCTCCCTCGGCTCGATCAGAACTTGACCAGGACGGCGGTGCGAACCCTTTAGGTGAGCTCGGCGAGGTTGCCGAAGGCTCTTCCTCTTTACCAGCAGTCGATCCGGAAGAGGCCGCGACCGAAGAGCCTGAGCCTGAGCCTGAGCCCGAGCCCGAGCCCGAGCCTGAGCCCGAGCCCGAGCCCGAGCCCGAGCCCGAGCCCGAGCC
>Ga0163179_10000533_pt1 | contig 27308 bp, 20 predicted proteins | sample AtlANTMetagenome_FD_109643 | JGI IMG/M metagenome (GOLD analysis project Ga0163179, IMG submission 109643) | Marine eukaryotic phytoplankton communities from the Atlantic Ocean - Atlantic ANT 2 Metagenome | ecosystem: Environmental > Aquatic > Marine > Oceanic | place: North Atlantic Ocean...
AGATCGTAGCTCCCGCCGGCTTTGACGGATTGATAGTCCCGTTCATCATCGGGCGAGTGGGCATCAGCATCGTAAAAATGGACAGAACCTTTGCCGATGATGTTCGCCTTTGAACCCTCGACGATGATCGCGGTTCCGCCGTCGATACCAATGCCCAGCAATTGAGGGAAACGTTGCATCAACGAACTCATGTCTGCAAATCGATTTCTGCCCGTGAAATGCTGATCGATGGCGACTCCCCGTAGAAAACCGAAGCCCTGTTCGTATCCCTCGGCCATCATTTCTTGATTGCCCAATGGATTGCCTCGTACCATGTACTCCGCCTGGATCGATGCGCCGGCCGAGCTGCCCATGGTCACGCCACCTCGTCGTAGAACGTCGTGCATCAGTTCGACGATGGGAGTTTCTGAATAAGCGTCGACAAAACGCCACTGGCGTCCACCGCCGAACCAAATGCCCGTCGCGTTGCGAAAAGCATCCTGATATGGCTCGCTCATCACCGCAGTGAGAGTCCGTTTGGGCAACACCGTTACCTGACCAGCTCCTGCTTTTCGAAAGGCATCAGCCATTCGATCTTCTGCCCGAATAGGATCGGGCATGGCGGTCGGCAGAACCACGATCGAAGCCTTTGCTCCACCGGCTCGTTTTACAAATTCGTCAACAATTCCAGCCGGCATGCCGTCTCCCCCGATCGCAATGACCGTGCCGTTTTCGAGAAAGGGTGCGGCCGGTTTATCGGCGGGAAAGACGGTTCCTCGTCGTTGTTGGAGAGCCCGGCGCAGAGCGGTCAAGTCAGCGCGAGACCGTGTGCTGAATTCGAAAGTCCGGGCAGGTCGTTTGGCTCCAGCTGGCAGAGTGATGCGCAGGCTCCCGTTGCTGAGAAGTCGCCGATCTTGTGCGACGAGTGTGGAACCGGGGGCCAATTCATAGTGGACAGCCTGTTGTTTGGCGGTGTTTTCGTCTTTCTGGTTAGAGATTGTCAGGCAAGCGTCTGGCAGTAAGCCAAGTCCCAACTCATTATTCGACGACGTATGGTCCCCGGCATATTCAGCGAGAATTCCCTCACCGACAATCATGCCTCCTTGGTCAACGACACCACGAATAGCTTGGCGAAGTTGGGGTTCTGCCAGATGCCGTTCCAATTCTTCGCGGTCATGAGCCAGCAACAATACCATGTCCGTTTCACGCAGCGCCTGAACGACCCGGTTGAGATCGGTTTCTGTCTTTCCAGCTTTCTGGACTTCAAGCGAAACAAACTCATGTTGCTGCCAGCCATTAAGCAATTGACGAGTGGACTGCTGAGTCTGTTGGCTTGAGTCGAGTTGGAGAGCCAAAATATGTCGGATCTCTGTGTCGACTTCAGAAACTTGCTCGAGTATCTCCTCGGTTAACGGTCCACTCACGAGAAATAGCGTTCCCTTAATTCCAGTCGGATTAATTCGTGACGGAAGTGAATCAGCAGCACTGGTCGCGAACTGCAAGGGGGCTCGGTCGAACGCAAAGGCGATGCTTAGGAACAATACCGAAAAGGTTCTAGTTGATATCAGGGCTCTGTGTATCGCGTTCATGGTGGCTGCGATCAAGGGGTTCGATGTGGGAATTGATATGAACTTCAAAATCTTGGAATTGCAGCTTCAACGATTCCTCGAAGGCGGTGATTGCATCGTGCGCCTGGTCGACTGATGCGGATCCGTCGATTCGTACATGAAACTGAAGCCAAAGTTGATTGTCGACTTGCCGAGCTCGCATGTCGTGCAGGTCGTGGATATCGCATTGTTTAAGGCAATCAAAAATGGCGTCGTCGAGTCGTTTGCGAAAGCCCTTGTCAAGTTCATCCATTAGCCCCGCAAAAGCGCGACGCATCATCTTTAAGCCACTGTACATGATCAGGAAGCCGATCAGAATTGCCGCAATCGGATCCGCCATTTTCTGGCCCGTCAACGCGACAAGCAGCAACCCGACAATCGCTGCGGCGGTCGTATAAACATCTGAGAGTACATGGTGGCCGTTGGAAACGACCACCAGCGAGTTGTGACGCTTGCCCACGATGACCAGGGTGGCTCCCAAGGCAAGATTGATCACGGCTAAAACGGTTGAGATCGCCAGACCGATTTCGACATCTTTTACCTCCGGCCCAGTCTTCAGGTCATAGATACCGCTTGAAATGACTGCAATCGACGCGGTCAAAATCAGGGCGCCTTCGAATCCAGCTGAAAAAAAACTGATTCGACCATGTCCAAAAGGATGGTTCGCGTCAGCGGGCCTCGATGCATACCACAGGCTAAACGCTGCAAAGGCCGTAGCTGCCACATGAACAATCGACTCCGCGGCGTCTGCCAGGATGGCCGCGCTGCCTGTGAGCCAATATGCCGTGATCTTTCCGACCAACATGACGAGCGAGATCGCAAGACTTGTGGCCATCACTTGATGGCGTGCATCCAAGGGTTCAGGTCCTTATCTCAGAAATAGCAAGCAGCGGCCGGATCGATCATCAATATTTTAATCGAAAGAGCGGCCCTCGAACGTGAGTCTATGGTAAAGCGGAAGGGAATGTGTTGGAAGGAGCTTCGCAGTGTGGGTGATCACCATGTGTGGATGACGGTCATCATTCACAACAACGAATCGCTCCGCCGACTAACGGTTCAGGTAGTTGCGGTCCGAAACAAATCGCTCTGCCGTCTCGCGTGTGATTTGCCCGTTATCAAGAAGTCGCTTAATGGACTCGTCGAGTGTAATCATGCCGTCTGCCCTGCCCGTCTGGATATTGGTTTCAATCGATTCGATCTTGCCAAGCCGAATCGCGCTGGCAATCGGCACGTTGTTGAACATGATTTCCAATGCCAATTCCTGTTTTCCGTTCGGATCCGAACTGCGCAACAAGTGTTGGCTGACGACCGCTCGCAAACTCATCGAAAGTTGTGAGCGTATCTCATTCTGGACGCTTTGAGGGAAAAAGTCGACGTACCGAGAAATGGCACCCTTCGCGTCTCGGGTGTGGAGCGTCGAGAAGACGAGATGGCCGGTCTCGGCGGCACTCAAAGCCATCTGGGCTGTTTCCCGATCGCGAATCTCGCCGACCAGAATCACATCCGGATCCTGCCGCAACCCATACTTGAGACCATCAGCGAATGATTGCACGTCGCGGCCAACTTCACGTTGAGTCACGATCGAATTGGCTCGGGAGGGAAACAGATACTCAATCGGTTCTTCCACCGTGATGATGCGGTAACCGGTTTCCTCATTGAGCAGGTTGATAATCATTGCCAGGGTCGTTGTTTTACCAGCGCCCGTGACCCCGGAAATCAAAACTAGGCCGTTCCGCAGATGGGCCAGTGTCTGGCCCAACTCGAGCGGAAATCCGGACCACTCAAATTCCGGAATCTTGCCCGAAATGACGCGGAAACAGGCACCCAGCGATTGCTGATGCATGAAATAATTCGCTCGAAATCTGCGGACGCCACCATCGATCTCTAATTGCAACGCGAAGTCTGTATTGAATTGCTCTTCGAGTTGCAGACGTGCCCGCGAGGGACACGCAGGCATTAGCAGGTCATGGGCTGACTCACGCGTGATTTCACGATCCGAGATCTCACACAATTCTCCATGTCGACGCATGGTTGGACGAAATCCACTGACGACATGTAGATCTGAGGCGCCCTGCGTTGCGGCAACGCCAAGCCATTCAGCTAACTCTCCCTCAACGCCCACGACGCAGCTCCTTCGCTCACGATACCTCGCCTGTCACCGAATCTTCTTTAGAAGTCTTCCCGATATTTGTGGGTGATCAGCGAGTTAGCCTCGGGGACATTCGTGACTTTCAGGTTCTCGGCATCCCACTCGAGTCTTTGACCTGGGAAGCGATTGGCGACGACGCCTAACAGCAAGGCTTCGGTGAGCGGGCCTGCGTAGGAAAAATCTGCGCTGGTTTTACCTTCGCCTAAGCAGGCGTTGACCCACTGATGATAATGATTGTTATTGGGTACCTCCGGACGTTGGTAATCTTTGAAACGCTCTTCAGGGAATAATCGAGCCTCACCAACATGGGGAAGCAAAAGCGTGCCCTCTTCACCCATGAAGAGAGAGCCCTGACCAGGGAGGTTCAATCCCGCAGGCAAATCGAGATCCTTAGGCGGTGCGTCCGCACCGTCATACCAGGTCCAGATTAATGTGTCCGTCGTAAAATCCGTTCCCGGAAATTCATATTGAACAATGTTGCGTTCCGGATGACCAACACCCGTAGGTGGTCGGCATGTGGTTTCAGCCCAGTTTGGAGCGGTCAGGGCCAGGGCGTCATAAGGCGTATCAAAAATATGAACGCCCATGTCTCCAAGCGTGCCTGTACCGAAGTCGATCAGCTTACGCCAGTTGCCAGGATGGTAAACACTCCCATGATAGGGCCGCATCGAGGCGGTTCCGATCCATAGGTTCCAGTCCAGGCTGGTCGGGACTGGATCAACCCGATTGAACGCACCACCATCGTAGCCCCAGTTCTTGGCAGACCATGCATAGACGTGGCTGACCTTCCCGATGGCTCCGTCTTGAATCATCTTCACCGCGCGACGATAAGCTGGCGCTGAGTGGACCTGAATTCCCATTTGAGTGGGAAGTCCTTTTGCTTCGGACAACGTCCGCATTTCGCGAGCTTCGCTCACTTCATGAGTGAGGGGCTTTTGGCAATAGACCGGTTTACCGGCATTGAGTGCCATCAGGGATGCTGGTGCATGAGTATGGTCGGGCGTGGAGACGACGACGGCGTCGATCGTGTCTCCCAATTTGCTGATCATCTCACGATAATCCCGGAATTTTTTAGCATTCGGATGTCGTCCAGCCCCGCCTTGGAGGCGACCGGCGTCAACATCGCACACGGCTGCTACTTCGACCTGAGGGTGGCTTGCGATCTGGTCGAGGTCGGCGCTGCCCATGCCACCTACGCCAACATGAGCGGTGCGGAGTTTTCCATTGACCAAGGCGGCTCTCGATTGACGTGGCAAGGTGCCCATCACGGCAAGGCCGGCGGAGGTTTTCAGGAAGTTACGTCGCAAGAGCTTCTTGGTCATCGAAGTCTCTCCTTTCAACTTTTATTTTCAGTGACAGCGCGCAATTTGTTTTTCATCTTAGTGGCCATCTTTCGGCCATTCTGATTATGGTCCGGTTTTTGCCAAAATGATACCTTCGAACGGACTGCATTTCAGACAGATCAGAGCAGTTTAGACTGATCGTCGGCAATCGATATCATGGCCTTGGTGACTTGACGCAGTTCATCGTGGCTGATCACGTAGGGAGGCATCGTGTAGATGAGTTTGCCAAAAGGTCTCAACCAAACTCCATGATCAGTGGCGATTCGTTGGGCGGCCTGCATCTCCACCGGCGTTTCTAACTCAATGACGCCAATTGCACCCAACACGCGAACATCTGCGACGCCACGGATCGATTGTGCTTCATTCAGCTCTCCGTGGAGGATCCCTTCAATTTGTGGAATTTGAGTTTTCCACGTATTTGTTTCTAAGAGTTCAAGACTGGCGGAGGCTGCGGCACATGCCAAGGGATTTGCCATGAAGGTGGGGCCGTGCATGAAGACGCCCGGACCTTGTGTTGAAAGAATGTTAGCAACCTGACGCGTGGTTATGGTGGCTGCCATCGTCATGTAGCCACCCGTTAAGGCCTTACCCACGCACATGATGTCGGGTGACACATCCGCGTGCTCGCAGGCAAAGTATTTTCCGGTGCGACCAAAACCTGTCGCAATCTCGTCAAAGATCAGCAGAACGTCGTGTTGTTTGCAGAGTTCGTGCACGCGGGATAAATATCCTGCAGCATGCATTCGCATCCCTCCCGCGCCCTGGACAATTGGCTCCAGGATGACGGCGGCAATTTCGTGAGCATGCTCCTGTAAGGTTGCTTCGAAATCCTGGATGTCCTCTGCTTCGCAAGGTTCTCCAAAGCGACAACGAGGAGCTTCGACAAACAAGTGTTGGGGTAAGATGTTGGTGAAAAGATGATGCATGCCGGTGAGAGGATCGCAGACCGACATCGCTCCCGTCGTATCGCCGTGGTAACCCGATCGAACGGTGAGCAAACGATTCTTTGAGCCGCGGCCTTGGGAAGCCCAGTACTGAATCGCCATTTTGATCGCGACCTCAACTGAAACAGAACCGGAATCGGCGAAGAAGACCGTCTCGAGTTCGTTCGGAGCGACGTCTAGCAACTGCTGTCCCAATTTCACAGCCGGTCGGTGTGTCAAGCCACCGAACATAACGTGTGACATTTGATCAATCTGGTGATTGAGAGCTTGATTCAAATGCGGATGGTTATAACCGTGGATGGCACACCACCAGGATGACATGGCATCAATCAACTCGGTGCCATCCTCCAGTTGAAGCCGAACGCCTTGGGCCGAGGCGACCTCAAGCATGGGAACGCGTTCGACCATGGTCGAATACGGATGCCATAGGTGATCTCGATCAAACGTCGAGACATCGAGTCCGTCGTGCAACTTTCCGAGCTTTCTATCGTGAGCGGCCTGATTGGACATATTCATCAAGTTTCGTCTTAAGTTCTTTCACGATCTCTGGATGATCGTGGTAGAGATTTTTTGTTTCCCCGGGATCATCCGCAAGATTATAGAGTTGACCTGGTGCCTCGGGAGTTGAAGTTTTCAGCATGAATCGCTTGAGTCGTCCGCGGTTGTAGTTATTGCCACCGGATCCTTGGTGGTCGAGATACTTCCAGGGGCCACGGCGAATCGACAACGCCAGGCTAATCGTTTGTTGCAACGTGTATTGTCGCACGGGCTTGCCGCTATCTTCGTTCAGCAAAACCGGCAGGATGTCGACACTGTCTTCAGCCGCGTCATGCGGTAATGTGGTGTCCACAATCGTAGCGCAGGTGGCCATCAGATCGGTCAGGCTGACTGTTTGACTGGAAATCGTGCCGGGTGGAATCTTGCCGGGCCAACTCGCGACAAACGGCACGCGGTGTCCCCCTTCCCATTGGTCACGTTTCATTCCGCGCCATGGGCGAGCACCATCGTGGTCGTGGTCTTGTCGCATGTGGATGATGCTGGTGACCTCCGGACCGTTGTCGCTGGTAAAGATAAACAGCGTGTTTTCGGCAACACCCAGGTCCTGCAGGGTTTGCATCAATTGACCGACCACATAATCCAATTCGAAAATGAAGTCACCATGCGGTCCCGCTTCGGTACGCCCCTTGAACGCGTCAGCCGGGAACGATGGCAGGTGAACTGCTTGTGCCGAGTGAAAGAGAAAGAAAGGCTGGCTAGGGTTTGCAGCAACATGCTGCTTGAGGAATTCCTGGCTTTTCTCTAGAAACACAAGATCAACTTCTTCAAGGTCGAAGTCCGGTGCAATCATTCCCGGGCGATTGTCATGTGCATACGGGTGTTTTGGCAGAGGCGAGCGATCGACAATGTGCGTCGGGGGTGTTGGAATTCGATCGCCGTCGATGTAGGCGTAAAGCCAATCCGTGGTAGGGCAACAAGCCGTTCCAAAAAACTGGTCGAAGCCTCGGTGCAGCGGACCGTCAGGAATTCGGCGCGAGTAGTCAATGCGTTTAACCGCTTCCAGACCATCTTTGTGAATCGGCTTGCCTGCTTTATCAAAGAATGTCATTCCAATGTGCCATTTTCCAAAGCAAGCGGTTGTGTAACCTGCCTCCTTCAGCATTTGTGGTAACGTCAGCTGATCACCCTCGATCAGACAGGGGCCGCCGGCTCCTGTGAAGACGCCTGCCCGACCGTTTCGGAAAGCCATGCGACCGGTCATGAGGCTGTAACGGGTCGGTGTGCAAACAGTCGATGGACTATGAGCGTCCGTTAGCAGAATGCCCTGTTGGGCGAGCCGGTCGATGTAGGGAGTCGGGACCTTTGACTCTGAGTTGTAGCAGCCCACGTCGCCGTAACCGAGATCATCAGCGAGAATCAGAACGATATTTGGAAGCTTTGCCGCGAGACCGTTGTTTCCTGATCCTAGAAAACACAACAAGACAATCGATAGGCGGCTTAGCTGAATAATTCTGCTCATGATTACTCGCTCCATGGGTTTTCCACCAATTTGGACAGTGTACCATGATTGCTTCCAGACGCAGATTGGCTCTTCTCGAAGATCGGTTGAGTTGGCCGATGGTTTCCTGGATCGTGAGTCCTCGACGATGTCAGACGCGTCACTGATGTCCATAGCTACAAATGCATTCGATAGGTGAAATCAATGAGTGGTTTTTTCGACAATCCTGATCGAGTTCGAAAAACGGTTGTGTTGCTGCTGACGTTGGCGATATCGGTGATCTTCTTCCACATGGTTCGTGGTTTCATGATCGCTCTCTTTCTGGCCGCTGTATTTACGGGCATGACTTATCCGCTCCATCATCGAATCCTGGTCCGATTGAACGGTAGGCGCTCAATTGCCACGATGTTAACTCTGATGATCGTTACCTTGATTGCAGTCTTACCTCTGTTGGTGCTTTTGGGTGTCGTTGCAGAACAAGGCTTGCAGCTCAGTGACACGGCTTTACCGTGGATTCAGGAGCACTTGAAGAATACGGACGACTGGGAGCTTAAGGTCCCAGAGTCTGTGCCATTCCACGATAGGATTCACATCACTTCTGATGATTTAATGCAGAAAGCCGGAGAGTTAGCGAGTAAAGCTGGTCAACTATTATTCTCGAATTTGACCGCCGCGACTCAAGGTACAGCGACCTTCTTTCTTCACTTTTTCGTGATGCTCTATGCCATGTTCTATTTTCTTCGCGAGGGACCCGCTCTTCGCGATCGGGCGAAGGGATACATTCCGCTGCCTAATGATGTAAAGCAACGCTTGATGGAAAAGGGAACGTCCGTGACGCGTGCCACCATTAAGGGAACCTTGGTGATTGGTGCTATTCAGGGCTTGTTGGGTGGGATCGGACTTGCCGTCGTTGGAATCCACGCTGCGGCCTTTTGGGGAACCGTGATGATGGTCCTGTCCGTAATTCCAGGAATCGGCACCGCGCTCATCTGGGTGCCGGCTGTCATCTACCTGTTCGTGACCGGTGAGTCAGCCTACGCTATTGGATTAGCGATTTGGAGTGCCGTCGTGGTGAGCTCGATCGACAACATCCTGCGGCCAAAACTGGTGGGTGGTGATACCCAAATGCCGGATCTCTTGATCCTGATTAGTACCTTCGGTGGACTTGCCGCTTTTGGTGCGGTGGGCCTCATCGTGGGTCCGACGCTGGCGGCTATGTTCGTCACCGTATGGGATATCTTTGGTCAAACATTTGGCGATACGATTGCCAAAGCCGAGCAATCTCCCTAGTTCGGCTGCTCATCCTGTGCATCGGTCGACAAGAAGACTTCGTGGACATCCAGTTTGCTGGGTCCCCGAAACATTTCTTTGGGAGGTCGGTTCGCGTGCGCCTCTGCAAAGGCATCGCTGCGAGTCCAGGCGACAAAGTCGTCCATCGATCGCCACCATGTCTTGACCTCGTAATAGCCTTCGGCGGTCGGATCGTCAACGAATTGTCCGCTATCGTGATCGAATCGCATCGGGCGCGGTCGGTGTACCTCGTTGCGGATAAACCCAGACGCTTGGTCTACAAGGTGAACGCGATTGCGAAAGCGATCTTCAAAGTCGATTTCGTGACCTTTGGCAACGGGTATCTGGTTCGTAACGACGATCATGAATTTCTCCGACCGGTGAACTTAATGGTAATTGAGCTGAATCGATTGGGCAGTGGTCAAGGATCTGTTTTGGTTTCGATGGTCAGCAGTTGCAACTGGCGTGTTCCATCGGCAGTCAGGGCGGGGAGCAACACCGCTGTTTGATCTCGATTCCATCGGGGAGCCGGATCGATTCGCAGAACACCCCGTTGATACGGTCCACGCGAAAACAGACCCGATCGGGCATAGGCACCATCTGACCGCCGATAAACCACATATTGATTGTGCTTGCGGTCTGATGTGGAGTATCCGCAAACAAACCAATCAGGGTTGCTTGACAAAGAAACGTCGCCGCCGGGCTTTGGGATGATCGTTTCGGTACCAATCTGTCCTACGATCGCCTGTCGCTCAATGTCATAACAAACCTGCCGATCTTCTTTCGCGCCGATGACCACCGTACCCTCGTCCCATTCTGGATGTCCGCCAATGTATTCATGGGACTTTAGTCCTGTACCATCGGTGCGGACTGAGCATGGAACGTTGATCGACATCGTCTTGTCGCCATATCGGGCGCGAGCATAAAAATAGACATGCGTTCCATCTCGATTGCAAAGAGAATGATTGATGTAAAACCCAACATTCTCGATGTCCGAATGACGGTCGTTCAACAGTTGCTTGAGTTGTTGGAAGGAAACCAACAGCTTGGCCTTGCCACTTTCGATATCGACACGAAATATACCGTCGCTATCGGGTGCGCCCGCTCCGTTCGTGTGATCGGTGGCACCAGGGTATCCCGTCACAGGTCGTAATTTGGCCATTCTTCCATAGTTGATCGCTAAGAAAAATTCACCGGTCGGAGAAACGCCTCCGTTTGCAATCGACAAGTCGTCAAAACGATATTCCCGCAGCCGTTTGCCCTGCTTGATATCGTAAAGCACGGTGAAGATATCATTCGTTTCAGGATCTCGATCGTTAAAAAAGAATTGCGTATCCGCGGCCTTCGGATGCCAATAAAACATCGTCCCCTGTTGAAAATTCCACGCGCGACTTCGATCGACCTGAGTGACACGATGATCTTGCTGAGTATCGATCAGCACGATGTCGGCGGGTTCACCGGGTTCCGGCATGCGGTCATGGAATGAGGTGCGAAGGGACAGGATATAGCGACCGTCGCCGCTCCAGGGAGTCGTGAGGCTTTGGCCGATGTAGCCGAAGAAATGGTGCTGGGGGCCTTGAGTGATTTGCTGATGGGCAAGCTTGAACTCAGCGCCCATCACTGGACAGACGAGCCAAAAGATAAACACGATGAGGCTGACCGCCGCGATGGGCCGGGTTCTGCCGATGTCGTATGTTGACGTTCTATAAAACAGGCTGTTGTTGATTCTTCCCACAATGAGCTCCAGCAGGCTTGCCACTTCAATCGATCGGCCAGGGTACGTTGTTGCGAATATAGATGCCGTTTTCAAATCCGGAAAAAAATGAATCGACAAGCGGATGACTTATCGGAAATTGACTTGCATCCGGTGCTAGGTTTTCGGCGGCTGCATAAGTGCATGTTGAGGTGCCATCGACCAATACATGATACCACGGTTGATTTCGTTCCGGTTGAGTTTGATTTTTTCGATACCATTCGTCGTCCGCTTTGCAGCAATCATCTCTGCGCACAACAACCCCGCGATATCCATAGCGACGATGGGTGACAAGTTGACCCGGCTCAAATTCAGGTTGGTGAGCACGAGGGCGAGTGATGGCAATCATGAAGATCAAGGTGGCTTGGTTTTAGGGTGAATCAATGTTGGGCGATGTCACGTCGCACGTGGTGAGTCCATTCCTGTTTGCAATCGCCTCATGGGAATCGCCATCATACTCACTTATTCATGGCGATTGAACATCAAGGTGAACCGACTTCGTGCCTGTTTGCCAGCTGATGGAGATGCTGAACCAAAGCGATCGCCATGGCAAGTCGTTGGCCCGCTCGACCAGGTGCCGTCTGTTCGCTTGCGACGATCTCTTCAGAGGTCAGGATCTCTTCCAGATTTCCTCGATGAGAAGTGAAGTTGACGGCCTTGAGCACATGACAAGGATGAGCGAGCGGTGTGACAGCACGCAGCAAGTCGATCGTACCGGGGTGATAGACGACCAGCGAATCCGTATCGTTGAGGAAACTGTGCCAACGGTGTTCGAATGAATGAGGCGTAGCGGCGGCCGAAAAGTCGTCAGGTGTCAGCCGGAGATGATCGAGCATGGTTTGGCTGAGTGATTTTCCAGAGTCGATCGCACAAGAGAATTGCTCACCCGTGCCGATGCGCTGAGCGACCCAATAGATCAGTTGTTTGGAATGGTGTGACGTGCCGGCGCCTCCCTGCGAACTCTCCCCATAGCAAACTACCACATTGTTGAGATCTCGAGCGATAGCGCGAGGTATATTCGCGCCGTAGCCACTGCGATGAGTATTTTTTCGCCAGTTTTCATGGGAGACCGAGCTGGCAAGTTGCGCCTCGATCATGCTATCGAAAACGGAGGTCAACTTGTCGAGACCAGGAGTATCCGGTTCCAATATCTGCAAGGCGCTGACCGTAGCTTCGAGAGTCGACAGTGCTTCGGCGGTGGGTTCTCGACGAATTCGATACCGACCCGGCGATGTGGGGCTCAGTGCGTATCTCGGTAGGGATCTGAGTGCAGGGATGTCGCGAACGAGCGTCTTGGCTTGATGCCAGGTGCCGTCGACGATGACCAGTTGTTGTGGGCGGTCGTTGGGTAGCAAGTTTTCTAAAGGAATCGTATCCGGTCCGGGATACAGCAATCCCGCCTGTTCGGGAAAGTTCAATGGGATCGCCGCCAGATCCCGTGTGTAGTCGGCGATCAACGAAGAGTTGGTCAACGCGCGGTGAACGATTCTGGCGGTGTTGAAGGGATGAAACCGCTCGCGTCGATGTTGCAGGATCAACACGTTCGTGCGGTTGTTGATGCGGGGGATTTTATCGCAAAAGCAGCGATCTTGTGGTCGGAAGCAGCCGTAACATCGACGGAAAGCGGACTCGATATCCGCATCCACATCGGCAGCTTCATTTTCTTCGTGACTCATAAAAGCACTTTGCGAACGTTCGCTCATCGCTTGGCTGATTTTGTTTCCTGATAACCTGGCTTGGCCCAACGCCATATAACCTCGGCTGCTTCCCAAAAATCGGCATCTTGAGCTTGAATTGTTCGGTATAAGTCGGTTTTGTCCGCCTTAGCGGCGTGACTTCCCAACGCCCCCAGGATCAATAGCGGGAAAAAAACAAATCGCTTAAATCTCATCCCCCAAACTCCGCAGTTGGATGAAATTCGCCTTTATTGTACTCTCTCGGCAGGCGACAACTTTAGGATTTCGCGGCGTTCGACAATTGGAGTTGAGAACCGGAGTTCCTTTTCAAGCATGAGAGTGGAGATTCTAAATGCAGAAACTACTCGGCAAACTGGTCATTATCGTGATTATTGTCGGTCTCTTAGGTCTTTATCGAGGCTGGTTCACTGTTTCCAGTTCCAATGAACCGACGGGAGGTGACACCAGCGTCAAAGTTAACGTCGACACGGAACAGGCGAAGGAAGATGCAGATTCCGCGATTGGCGAAGTCGAGAAGGTAGGCGCGGAAGTCGAGGAGAAGGTTGATGAGGCGTTGCATGGAGGAGACGGATCCTAAACCGCCTCGCTCCTGACTCCAATCAAGCTCGAACGCTACTCGCCTTCAGCGGCTGCAGGAACTCTTTCACCACCCGGACCGAGTGATTCGTCCATGGAGACCACATAGCCGATCATGGCGGCCAGCATGAGGCCAACCGCGACCCACACGCGCCAGTCCTTGTGAACGGACTTCTTTGAATTGGCCGTGGTGCGCGGTCCGTGCTTCGTGTGTTTCTCTTGTTTATGGTAGCCGTGGGGCGTGTCTTTATGCTTATTCATGAATTCGATCGTTATCAGTGAGAGATGATGGGGCATCCAATGCTTCCCAGAAGTTGATTACGTTACCACGTACCACGGATTTGATCAGCGACAATTTGCCCCACTTTTGGGCTTTTTCTCGAATTTTTGGCCGTTGAAATTGACGATCAGGCCTGATTATCGGCGATCGCGACACTCCGTCTCGATGCGGTCCGGATTACCGCTATGGGGTTGCTATTGCGTTGGTGGCGATGGACCGAATGCGATCCTACTTCAATCGCCGATTGAACGAAGCATCATGGCTAAGTTGTACGAAACTGTAGTGTGGATCCGATGATGAAGATGATTAATCGTCCAACACCTTGAGATACAGATCTTTGAACTCCACAATCATGCCAGGGTCGTGGAGCTGCAACTGGATCATGCCTTTGTCGAGTCGTCGTTCTTTTGGAAGATGTTCGGTGAACTCGGATGACAGTTTTCCATTGATGTAAAACTTGAAGTTGTTATCTCGGGCAATAATGTGAACCCGATTCCAGCCACCCTTGTTGATTTCCTCAAGCGTGATGGCATCTTCAATCTTGGTCACCGTGGGGTCATCATTCTCGTTGATCACTAAACGATCGCCTCGGAAGCAGGCGTGTTCACGTCGGTTGGGAGTATGGAAGTCCCAAGCACCAAGCACTTGTTTTCCAATGCCCACGTGACCAAAGTCGACGTGGTAACTTTTAAACTTCCGCTTGCCCGTTTCGTCATCCTGAGCGCGAATGCTGACGCCGCTGTTGCCTTTTCCCGGAAAGCGGTAATCCAGGATCATTTCAAAATCGGCAATAGCGCCCTGATGATAGGTCAAATAACTTCGCCCCTTATCTCCCTCTCCCACGATGATATGATCCTTCACGAACCAGGCCTTCGCGGCAGATTCCGGCATGACTTTCCAACCGTCCAGTGATTTGCCGTTGAACATTGGTTTGAAACCATCTGGCACGGCTGGGTCGGAGTTGGTTTCCGCAGCAGTGACCGGGTTGCAGATCAGGGCGCAGGCAAAGAGGGCGAGGGTTAAAGCGCTTCGGCGAATCATTGGATTTTCCCAAGGTCTGAGAGATAACGAATGAGGTCTGCTAATTGTTCGGGTGTCAGGACAGCGGTCAGCCCAGTCGGCATGGCGCTGCCTGCTTCGACGATTTCATCAATCTGATCGCGTTTAATGGAGAGTAGCTCTCCGGTGGATAGTTCCTTGATCATCAAGTCGCCATCGTCGCGACTCGATTTGGTTCGTCTTTCGTACCCTTGCAGAATTCGACCGTCGTCGGTGAAAATCTGAAGAGCTGCAAATCCTTCTTTGACTTGTCGATTTGGCCACAACAGTTCTTCGACGATACGTTCCGTGGCGAGTGTGGTGCCGATGCTTGTCAGATCAGGGCCGATCGCTCCTCCTTCTCGGCCAACCCGATGGCAGGAGAGGCAAGCCATATTCTTGAAGACAGTCTGGCCGCGAGTCGAGTTTCCCTCGCGATGAGACTCGGTTACCAACTTTGCGACAAATGCTTCGTCGTATTCCGGAACCGTGTTCGCCGCGCCCGCCTGGTCGTTCAGTACCTGGAACAGCGTTGTGTTCGATCGTCCCGTGGCGAAAAGTGCTCGGAGTAGATTTTGCGCATGGTTCGCATCGAGCGGGTGGCTCGAGAATGCTGCTGCCAGGCTCTCACCTCCGTTGCGTCGGTCTAGAATCGTCGCCAACAGTTGTTGTGTTGCTGCTTGCGAGAGTGGTTGTTCGCGCAAAAGTGTGACCGCGAGCTGGCTCGCATTCTGGATCGATACTTTTGCTAGAGCTTGAACCGCTGCCGAACGCAATTCCGGCGGTTCCAAATCTCGTGAATAACCTTCCAATAGCGTCATCGCTTTCGGGGCATCGAGGTCAGCCAGGGCGTCAAACGCTGCGGCACGAACCGGGCGCGAACGAGATTTATCCCGCGCCAAAGAAAAGACCTCTTCTAGCAGAGGCTGGCTTTGCCAGAGCCCGATCAATCGAAGTGATTTGACTTGAATTGTGGGATCAGAATGTTTCGCTAAGTTGCGCAACAATGCAACGTGGTCACCAGCCGGCCGAAGCTCACGATGTTGACTTGCCTTGGCCAATTCCGTGAGTGCATGGGCGTGTAACCTGGCATCATGTTTGCCGTCTTGTTGAAAGTGCGTTGCCGCCAAGGCGAATTCGTGCAGATCCTCTTCATTCCCTACGCTGAGGATTCCTGTGATTGCCGAGCCACGGATGTCGGCTGATACGGTTGATGTTCTTACAAGTTGCCGCAGGTCTTCCAAGACATCGCGATCCCCAATTTCATTGATAGCTCGCGCCAGATGCTGAGGCTTTTCAAACGTCAGAGTGCCCGTGCGGAAGGCGGGCAGCCAGTGGGGTCTCAAATGATGCACCGCTTGTCGAAACGCATACGTCAAGGCATCGTCCATCGGTTTGTCGACTGCTTGAGCAGCAATCGGCATTGAGTTGGCGGTCGGAATCGCTGCACAGGCGATGACGGCTTCCATTCGGACGAGTGGATCCTCGTCTACAACGCGTGGGCGAAGCAGGTCGAGCGGATCCTCAAGTCGATCGTGCCACCTTCCCACGATTCTCGACGCATAAGCACGGGCCCGCGGTTCATCAGCATTCAACAGTTTGATCAACAGCTCTGGTCGTATGATTTCGAGCGTGGCATAGGCACCCAATGCCTCATACAAGTGATGTTCATAGGCGGGGGAAGTTGTGTTCAAGTTCTGCACCCAAGCATCCATCGCTTCGGCGACTTCGGTTGCGTCGCGGACCGTTAATGCACGCTTCGCCTGATAACGTGTCCAATGTTCCGGAGATTGGAGCGCATCCAGCACTTGAGGCAGAGGCACTTTCGTCAAGTTGGGTGGCTCGATGGGACCTTTTCGAGATGAGATTCGCCAAATTCGTCCGTGGGCCTTGTCGCGTGTCGGGTCTCGGTACGCGTCATCCTGGTGACAGGTGATCGGGTTGTACCAGTCGACAACATAGATCGCGCCGTCCGGTCCGAGTTTCACATCAACGGGACGAAAATTGCGATGTTTCGAAGTGAGTAATGGTTCTTCCCAATTCAATTTGAAGCCAGCACCCCGGCGCTCCACCGAGAATCGTTTTATTCGGTTGGCTTTGTAGTCTCCGATCACAAAATGACCTCGTAGCGATTCCGGGAGATTCTGCCCGTCTAGGTAACCGATGCCGCAATAGCCGCCAGGTTCTCCAATCATGCCAATACGGAGCCGATGCGAGGTGGGGACCTGTCCGGGCGACAGGAAGGTAACACCGCCGGCGCCGTCGATGCTGAAGATCTGTCCCCAATCATCAAAGGCGACACCCCATGGATTTCCCGGTCCCATAAAGTCATCCAAGAGCGGATGAAGTTGCAGACGCTGCGGCCGGAGTCGGTAAAAACCGGCCTGGTAGAGATTGCTCGCGCCCCAAGGCGTTTCCACTCTTGATTCGCAGCCATCTCCTTGACCAAAGAAAAGCTCTCCACCTGGACTCCAAATAAAGGAATTAATCGTCTGGTGAGAATCTCCGTTACCAAACCCACTCAGCATCACTCGACGGTCGTCGGCAATCCCGTCGCCGTCGGTATCCTGCAAGAACAGAAGCTCTGTGTTTTGTCCGACATAGACTCCCCCATCGCCCCATTCGAGTCCGGTGGGAATGTTTAGTCCTTCCGCGAATACCTTTGGATGATCAGCAACACCATCACCATCGCGATCTTCCAAGGTGATGATCTTGTCATTCGGAAGGTCGCCCGGATACACGTGAGGGTAAGTGGTTGTCACGGTCACATACATCTTGCCAGCGGGATCCCAGCGGATCGCCAGCGGCGAAGTCAGACCGTGTTCTTCGGAGGCGAAGAGATTTACCTGAAGATCGTCGCTAACAGTAAATGCTCGCAATTCCTCAGCCACATCGGCAGACGGATCGCCGTGTAATTTTTCTGGCGCCGGTCGTGCAGCTCCAGGGTCGGGTTGCCCGGCTGCCACCAGCCAAACTCGCTCTTCGGCTTTTTCAATCAGAGGCAGCAGTCGTTTCCATTCTTCGCGAAATGGAATGTAGTCATTGCCTCCACGCGTGAATTGGCGTTGCGAATCATCGCCGTATAGCAGTTTCCAGTTCGCGGGGCGCCAATAGTCGTACCACAACCGATGTTTTTCGCGGACGGCTGCGCGAAGTGGTTCCAGGAATTCAGGATCGGCTGTTGCACATCCAAGATGCCCAACAATTTCCTGCGCGAGTCGTGGTTGAGCTTCCGGCGTGACGTGCATTCCATTACGAGTCAAATTGTCGAGCGACGAGTTAAAGAGATCGACAAATACCAAATCATGCCGTTTGGCGAGCTCACCGATCGCCGCCACATACGTCGCAAGATCCTGGTTGCGCTGGCGCAGGTTCGGAGTGTGCGGGTTGTTCGATGATTCAAATCGAATTGGCGAAACAAGTACGATCAATCGCGCTTGCTCGCGTAGATCATTCAACAATGCCTCGTAGGACGCGACAAAATCGGCCAAACCTTCCTGCCCACGGAATGATTCCATCGCACCAAATTGTGCAATGGCGACGGTCGTACCCACGCGGCGAATTTGCTTATTGCGATCGCCGAATCCATCCGGTCGCCAGCGTTCGATCACGGTGCCCAAGGCAAAAACGTCGTCGGCCTCCCAGGATAGATCTCGAAAACGTGGTTTGTGTTCGGCGAATGCGTACGTCAGCAAGCTCTCGAGGTGACCGGATTGTTGGAGCCGCAGCATGTTCGTGCCACCAAGGAACACGACCACGTCGTCCTGTTGGAGTTCAAAGGGAGTTTTCTCTGCAGCAATCACCCAGGGATTGCCACAGACGCTCAGCAAGACGAGAGTCAAAACTGTAGTGGGGTTACACCTCAGCATCGTTATTCATTGCCTCCAACTGCGTCGAGGTCTGTCGCGGGTGTATTACGAGTAACTCGCCACTGACCATCCGTCCCGATGAACAATTCGAGATTCTGATATTGTACGGTTGCTTCGCCGGTTTCAGATATCGTCGATTGAATCCGTTTGACCAATTGTTCGGCAGCGACGGATCCATCATGCGGAACGAATACACTCAGGAAGTGTGTTTGCTTTCCACCTTGAATCGGACGACTAGCAAAGGTGGTCATGTTTGCATCCGTGTCCTGTGAATTCTTTTGCTGGACGGTGCCATAATCAAGAGTGCCGTCATCGTGGAAATAGAGTAGCAGACGTCGTTCCGCGGTTTGCCACCAGGCTCGATCGAACGCCGGAGCGTCGAACCAGTTTTGGGAGTCGGCTGGGGGCTCGTCCTGAGCCAGATGCCAGACGGGGCCTGCCCGGTAATCATCGCCAAGTGTTAGGCCGCCCTGGTATTCGTCGACAACAACCAGGATCCCATTGGCTGTGAGCACGACCCGCCGTGTCCAGCGACTTTCCGGGCCGTAGTATTCATCGAAGCCGTATTGTCCGAAGCAGTCACCTTCGGCATTGCGCTCGGCGATCAACGATTCAGGTCGGTGGTGAATCTGACCGCGCCGCATGAAGTCTCGGTCATCGCCTTGTCGATCTGGGTGCAGCGGGAATTTATGTTTGCGCTGCATTACCAATAAGAGATCAAGGCTCTCTTCACCCGTTCCTCCGCCCTTGAGTTGATCTCCTGAATAGACATTGTTGTACTTTCCCGACGAGTGCAATAGTTTTGCTCCGTCATAGGAATACTCAAAGAGATGCCCTGACACGTTGTCCAGATGAGCGTCTTTGGGATCGTAAAGGAAGAATCCCGCAAAGGGTTGTCCTGCTTCGCGACTGGTTCTCAGATGCAGCCGTTCAGGAATGCGCCGCTGCAGGCGACTGAGCAGAGCGACTTCGACATTGCCCTTCGGAACACTTGGCTCGATGTTGCGATCAATGAACCAGGAATAGCGTCGCTGGTAGGCGTCCAGGTAAGCTGCCGATGCCGTTCCATCGGGAGGTCGACCACCCAGGTTGACCTGTTCTGCGGCCCACAGGTATTCCGGATTGCGATAGTGTTGTGCCAGGCGATACCAGAAGTGACCATCGCGTGCTGATGTTTCGACGTTGTAATAACCAACGTTCCAGGGATCTCCGTAAACTTCTTGCTGATTCACGCGAACCCGTGACCCAGCATTTGGATTTCCTCGGATTCCACCGCCATGGATGAAACCTAACGCTCGTTCCGCGACAGCCTTGATCAACGGCTGTTCAGTTTCGATTCGCCCAGTCGCCTCAGCGATATCCACCATGCCATGCAAAAAAATGGGCCCGTACGGGTAATAGGTCCACTCTTTCCAATCACCGTATTCTGAGAATTGATTCCAAACGTCATCGAGCCACGCCTGTGCTTCGTTCGCCTGGGGGACGTCGGGGAAAAATTTCAAGGCGAGTGCGATTCCTCCACCATTGCCAAAGGTGTGGTTGTTGACACCCTGCCAGGTTTTATCGAATTCCACGATGCGCGGTTCAAGACTTTGTCGAACAAGTGACTCGAATTGCTGTTGTTCTGCGGTGGTCAGCATGTTGCCGCGGGCAAGTTCGGCATAGATCCGCATTCGTGCCGCTCCTCCCCAGCCGCCATGACTCCCTCCTCCGTGAACGTCACGGACCAGATCACGTCCATCCAATTTACGGAGCGTCTTATCACCGCGATTCGTCGTGAAGAAGAGGTAAAGCAGGTCGCCTTCCCCGCGTTGTTCCAGCTGACGATGCCAGTCGAGAATGAGTCCGCGAAAGACGGCTCGCAGAATCCTCAACGAGTTTTCGTCACGGCGACCACCATCAACATAACGAGCTCGTAACCGATCCCATTTCCACCATCCACGTGAAAATGAATATCTCGACTGAGAAGATAGCTGTTGACGTAAGGTGTCTTCCATGGCGTCGATGTCGGAGACATCTTGATAGCTGAATCGAGGGTGACCCGTCAGTAAGGAGTCATCCGCGGCAACGGACGGCACGACGATCATGATCAGGACTATGCCGATCAAAGAAAAACTGCACCTTGACGGTAATCGTGTAAACATGAGAGGCAGGCCATCGAAGATTTGGTGGCAGGAAGTTCAGATTGACCCAAGGTAGATGTTGTTGGGGTTTGCCATGACGAGGACCAACACCAAGTCCCCATTCAACCCCAGTAGTTTAACGGTTGACGCACGCCACCGAAACGTTTCGCCGAAAAGATCTCATTATCGGAGAGATGAGAAGCGTTCCACGATTTCAGCCTGATCCCGCGTGAAAAGTCCGCGAAGATCTTCCGGTGAGGTTTCTACCGGAAAGGCCTCGACGCTGCCATCAGTGATGGCCACATTAAAATAGTCTTTATGGACCCCTAATAAGCCATGGATTGGGTTGGCTAAAGTGGGGATCAGATCGTCCGGCTTGGTCCAGACCACGGCTGCAATCGCGATCGGAGCTGATGCACTGAGGCTGCCGCCAGGCAGGCTTTGAAAAGATTCAAATTCGAAGCCGTTGGATTCGCGACGAGCCAACCAGATCGCCGGCTGCATGTTCCGGGTGATGGCCCTGGCGGAGGGTAACATGGAAATGTCCATACTCACTATTTCCGGTAGCATAAAGCGAAGGGCCATTTGAATCCACATTTGCCGGGTGGGGTAAGCCTCCTCCATGATCCTGCGGGTATCTCGATAGACTAGCAGGCAGGGATTCGAGTTTCCGTCAAACAAGTGTTGGATGTCATCGCGGTCTGTCAGTAAACCTTTCGTCGTGTCGCTTTGCACATGACTGCGGACAGACTGCGGATAAAGACCAAATACCAATTGCGAATTGTTAAGGCACCATGTGGGCGCGAAAGGCAAAGCTGATGACCTTAAAGTCAGAGACCTATTTTCCTTCGAAGTCGTGTGTGTTGATGATGACTTCGTCTGACTGGACAAGGTCGATGATCTTGTCAATGGTCTGAGTGAGCGTTTCGTTGTCGGTGACTTCGACGGCCATTGTCCAGCCCGTCATCAGTCCGCCATCCGCCTTCGTGGTGTAGACCGTGATGTCTTCGCCCAAAGCGGCCAACACATCCTGGCGAAAATCGGCTGAATCTCTTCGTCTCCTTTCTGTTGAAGTCGAAGATGTCGTTCGGCTGATGCCCAATAACGCTTTTCTTCAACTCATCGGTTTCTTGATTACGCTCTGAGGGTTAGATGAGTGTCGCGATCGAGCTGATAATTCATCCATGCTTTCTCTGTCATCGCTTGACCTGATGGTGTTTCAGGTTTGAAGCCCCCAGTAAAAATGATTTCTCTCAAATTCAAGTATCCGCTGCCGCATGGATCCACGCTCGTTGATGGGTGGTCGCGATTCGGTTTTGTTTGAGGCAAAATATCGTGCTATTTTCTTCACTTGGAGAATTGTTGATTGATTATAGGCGAATCTGTTTCTAACTTATGAGGCTGGTCATTCTATTCGAACAGCCTTAATGTGGGTGAAATCTATGAGCGTCGTTCTGAAGAAAAAATGGTTTGCAGGAGTGGTCGCGGCTTTGTTGGTCACGGCGGGGATCGTCGTGGACCTGCAAGCGGCAGAAATCTTTTACATCCAACGGCAAGACGATCCGATTGATGAAGGTGACGATGCACAGATCGAATTTCTTGAAGGACTTGGTCACACCCTCGATATCTGGAGCAATGACTCGTCAAAGGCCGATCCTGATGGTGCTTTCGAGGCAGCAGAAGAAGCTGATCTTGTTTGGGTTAACGAGTCCGTTAGCTCCGGTCGAATCAAGTATTTCTCGGATGTAACAACGCCGATTATCAATAATGAGAATTATGGCTGCGATACTTTGGGTTGGGGCGACATTGGTCGGGAAGGCGAAGGACACGGCTCGCCCGGCACCGTGAGAGACAACATCGAGGAAGGCATTGAGATTCTTCACGGAACTCACTTCGGTACAGATATCGAAATCGTCGACGATTCTCATCCAATCATTCAGCTGGCTGGACTTCAGAATGGTGTCTACACGATCTACGACGATCAGGGCTTGGGCGCAGAAGGCGGCGGCCGAATGAGCTGGTGCAGCCCTCAAGAAGGAACTGGATCGATCGTCGCAGTCATGCCTGAATTCAAGGAAAGTCATCCCGAAGCCGCCGTTATTTCGGTCTATGAAGCAGGCGAAGAAATGGGTGATGGTCGAGCGGCTGAAGGCTTGCGAATCGGTATGTTTTTAAGCAACACCAATCGCGGTCCGGCACCTGAAGACGATCCGACTGGTGGTCAGGATGGATCAGGTCCCGGTTGGGAAGCCACGCTGTTGACCGATGAGGGTCTGGCGCTCCTTAAGGGTGCGATTGACTACGCATTGGGCGTCGAGCCTGATCCGTGGGCTCGTCTTAATGATGGTTCGCTTACCGATGACGCACGCGTGAACTACGTCCACGACGTTCTCAACACCTGGATGGGTGACTCGAACAAAGATCTTGTATTCGACAGTGGAGACATGGTTGAAGTCTTTACAGCCGGTAAGTTCGAGGTGGACGCTGCCGCCGTCTGGGAAGAAGGCGACTGGAACGGCGACGGTCGATTCAATTCGGCAGATTTTGTGACCGCATTCGTCGATGGTGGTTATGAAGCTGGAGCGCGTCCTGCAGCAGCTCAAGCAGTCCCCGAACCCAGTTCGGCTGTGTTGTTGCTTGGTGCTCTCGCACTTTGTGCTTTCCGTCGCAAGCGACGTTAATGGAATGCCATCAAGCCGTTGAACAAAAGCCGGTTGTGAGTGGAAAACCGGTTTGAGTTGAGATAAAGATTTTGGCACGAGGGGTTCCTGATGAATCCCTCGTGCTTTTTTTGTGGCTTTACCGGTCGTTTCTCTTTTGCCGTTTCATCGATCCACACCGAGATCCATGAAACACACTCAGCCAGTTCGTCAGGTCTGACAGGCAGGGCACCAATACGTCGATCTTCCTAGATCCCCTTGACGTTGCATGCGAATTATCTCGCCGCATTTCAAACACGGTTTCGACAATCGACCGTAGACCCAAAGACGATTACCATCACGACCGAAACGGGTTCTTCGGGGCACACCGGAACGATTTGACTGCATCAGTTCTCGAGCCCGCGAGAGGATCGATTCCCAAGCCTCATCGTCCAGGGAGCGACCGTTTTTAAAGGGATTATGCCTTGTCAAAAACAAAACCTCGGATTTGTAAATATTGCCGATGCCAGACACGACGGTTTGGTTCATGACAATTTCTCCGAGGGGACTCGGGTCGTGAATACGACAGCGTTGGATCGCCTCACTGATCGAGAAGCGATCATCCATGAGATCCGGTCCAAGCCGCGCTAAATAGCGGTGGCGTCGCATCGCGGTGGTAGTCATGAACTCCAACAGTTTCGGACTGAAACAGACACAAACGGAATCACCAACATCCAAGACCAGGGCTGCTTGTCGCTTTGGTTTTCGCCAGTCTTGTTGTGGGGCGTAGACGTGCCAGGATCCGGTCATGCCCATATGAGAATGGAGTACATTCCCATCGTCAAAATGAACCAAGAGGTGTTTGCCGCGAGCTTCGGTTGAAACGATAGCCCGACCGAGAAAAGCACTCGCTTCGATACCCGACTCCCGAGATTCAGCAGCTTGAACGGTTTTTCCGTCCAGCACGGCACGCAGTCGTCGTGCGGTCCGGTAAATGGTATCACCTTCGGGCATCCAGTGATCCCTCATCGTCCCAGGCAGTTCCACGATCGTGTTTACCGGATGCTTTACTACGCAACATCAATCCGCGACTCGTTGGAAAGAAGCCAATGTTTTTGAGAGTTTCGAAAAAATCCGTTTCATGAGGTGGTTCGCCGTTGATGCGTGTGAGCACGATCGGGTGTTGGCTGGCATCGATGGTCAGAGCGGTCATTAATGCGTCGATCGACTGTTGCCGGGCCGGGTTGTCCGTCGGCAGGAAGGTCATGAGGCTTTGCCCTGTCCGCCCCAGGTAACCGACTAGTTGTCCTCGGTTGAGGATTACGCGCGAGCCGGCGGTGCGTTGTGGTCGCGCGGACACGTCGTCGTTTTTCGGCCACGGGATCGCTGCCCCATAGGGATTTGCTGGGTCGGTTGATGCCAGGATCAGCGGTGTTTCTGGTTCTTCAGCATCTCGGCTGCAGTCTCGTAGTTGATCTTCGGCGCCAGGAATCGCGAACTGAGCAGCACCCAATCCGGCAACGAAATAACCGCGTCGCAGTTTCCCCGCTTCCTCCATCGCTTTCAGGATCGGATACATCGACGAGAATCCACCCCGATGTCCTTCATGGGTGATCATCTCTCGCGTTAGCACACCATAACGATCAATCAGTTGAGTCGCCTGTGCCAGTTGCTGTTCCGTCACACTCGGTCGCTCGACGTCGGCTGGGATCAGTAATCTCCAGCGGCCTTCGGAGCCACGTTGGGTTTGCCGACGTGATCGAAACGAGCGACGTCGGGATCGCTGTCTCGAATTACGGCGCGCGTTTGTTTTGGCAGCCCGCAGTGATCGTAGTGGCGCGAGAGTGTCGTTGCTGACCAGCCCTTGCCATACCAATTGCCACAGGCCGTCGAGGCAATCGTTGCGAAAACCTCCGATCGCTCGCGCCAGTTCGTCAAAGAAGAGTGCCCCACGAGCGGCGAGTAAATCGTGAATCTGCTGAGCAACTCCTTCGGCTGGTGGTTCAGCGACGGGTGCGAGATTGAGCAGATGATCGGTCAGATAAAAGGCAATCCGCCCATCGTCACTGCCCAGACTATCGAATCCCCGCCAAACAATCTCCCCAGCCGACGAGAGTTCATCGAGATCGGAACTACGATAGTCCCTCACACGCTTTGGTAAAACTTCCTGCTCCCAGACTGTGGCAGGTAGAGCCAGTCCTTGCAGTTGCTCGATCACGTCCAGTAGGCCATCCAGGCCAGCTTTGGGATGTTCCATCGATTGCCAACGCGGTAGGAATCTCGCCAACGCCTGTTGCTCGACCGGGGCAATCTCTTTTCGAAGCTTTGCCAGGGATCGTCGCTTGAGGAGTTTGAGTACCTGAGGGTCACACCATTCACGACCTCTCCCGCCCGGTAGAAATTCTCCCTCAAGCAAACGACCTGACTCCACCAGACGGGTCAGTGCCATTTGGATCGGCCCGATTCCCAGCCCAAGCCGTTCGGCGACAGCCTCTGCCTTGAATGGAATATGGGTGCGAGCGTAGCGCGAGACAAGATCCAACAACGGATTCTCGATCGATTCCAGAAAAGCATCGGGAAGACCGAGCGGCAGAGCGACACCTAACGCGTCCCGCAAACGACCGGCATCCTCTGCCGCGGCGAAACGTGATTCGCCGGCAATGCGGACCTCGATGACTCGTCGTTTAGCCATCAGTTCTTTCAGCCAGCCTTGCAGTTGCTCACGGGAAACCGACTCGGCCAAGCGTGAAGAGATTTCGACTTCACTGAGGTCGCCAAGCTGTCGCAGAATGTCGCAGAGGCCGTCTTCGTGAGTGATTGAAAAACGTGGATCGAGTTTCAGTAACTCCAACCCCAGCTCATCCACTGCATTTGGGTCGAGAAGTTCTCGCAGTTCGGCGTCACCAAGTAACTCACACAACTGAGAGTGATCGAGAGCCAGCGTTTGAGCACGACGCTCGGCCAAGGGGGTATCACCCTCGTACATGAAATTCGCGGTGTAGGCGAACAGCAGTGAGGATGCAAAGGGTGAAGCCACCTGTGTCTGAAGTCGACGTATGCTAATTGAGCGTCGCTGTACATCCTTGAGGATCTGTTTGAGGCCCCTCAGATCAAAAACATCGCGCAAACATTCGCGATAGGTTTCTAGAAGGATCGGGAAGTTGGGATAGCGGGCGGCGACCTCTAGTAAATCGGCACTCTTGCGACGTTGCAGCCAGAGCGGGGTTCGTCTTCCGGGTTGACGTCTCGGCAGCAACAAGGCTCTGGCTGCATTTTCGCGAAATCGTGCGGCAAACAATGCCGTTGATCCCAACTCTCGAGTTACCAATTCCTCGATTTCTTCCGCGGTTGGGAAAAGCATCGCGTCGTCGGGAATTTCTTCCGACTCCGGAAGTCGAAAAACGATACCGTCGTCCGACCACATCATGTCGATTTCGGCACCCGAATCTTCTCGCAAACGCGCTGCGACGGCCATTGCCCAGGGAACATGGACACGCGCTCCGAAGGGCGTCAGGATTGCGACTCGCCAGTCGCCGACTTCATCCAAAAAGCTTTCGACAACAATCGTTTTGTCGCTGGGGGCATCCTGAGTCGCTTCGGCTTGATCTCGCAGATATTGCAGCAGATTCTGAGCGGCCTTTTGATCCAAGCGGTGCTCGTCAACCAACTGAGCTCGTGATTGAGCTGGCGTTTGCTGTAACAGCTCACGCGTCAACTTGCCAATCGCCTGGCCGAACTCCAACGGGCGACCGGGGCCATCCCCATGCCAGAACGGCATGCGACCAGGTTCACCGGGAGCAGGGGTCACCAATACGCGATCGTTGGTGATGTCCATGACTCGCCATGACGAAGCACCTAGCAGAAAAACATCGCCAGGTCGCGTTTCGAAAACCATCTCTTCGTCGAGTTCCCCAACTCGATTACTGCGACCCTCGTCCCCTGCCAAAAACACTCCATAGAGGCCACGGTCTGGGATCGTTCCGGCATTCACGATGGCCAGACGCTGAGTTCCCTTGCGAGGTGAA
>Ga0163179_10000534_pt1 | contig 27302 bp, 37 predicted proteins | sample AtlANTMetagenome_FD_109643 | JGI IMG/M metagenome (GOLD analysis project Ga0163179, IMG submission 109643) | Marine eukaryotic phytoplankton communities from the Atlantic Ocean - Atlantic ANT 2 Metagenome | ecosystem: Environmental > Aquatic > Marine > Oceanic | place: North Atlantic Ocean...
TATGGTGCAAATATCAATCAAAGAGTATGATAAGTTAAAAGAACGAAGTAGATATATTACAGATAAAGACTTAATTTCTATGATTGATAAGTTGGAGTTCTTTGTAAAAGAATTAAGAAAACATATAGTTAGAATAGATATTGAATAATGAACTACATTTTAGTTGATACTGCAAATACTTTCTTTAGATCCAAGTTCGCTATACAAAGCGATTTGGACAGTAAGATAGGTATGGCGTTGCATATCACCTTTAATAGTATTAGAAAAGTATGGCAAGACTTTAAAGGAGATCACGTTGTATTCTGTTTGGAAGGTAGAAGTTGGCGTAAAGACTTCTATGAGCCTTACAAAAGAAACAGAAAGAATGCCAGAGATGCTAGAACAGAAAAAGAGGTTGAAGAGGATGAAGTGTTTTGGGAAACATTTGATAACTTCAAAAACTTTATAGATCAAAAAACTAATTGTACTGTATTGAGACATGAACAATTAGAAGCAGATGATTTAATTGCAGGTTGGGTCCAAGCACATCCTAACGATAATCACTTTATAATAAGCACAGATGGTGACTTTGCCCAGTTGATTGCTCCAAATGTTGCACAATATAATGGTGTGCAAGAAGTGATGATTACACATGAAGGTTACTTTGATGCAAAAGGAAATAGAGTTAAAGACAAAAAAACTGGTGAAGAAAAGTCTGCTCCAAACCCACAATGGCTTTTATTTGAAAAGTGTATGAGAGGCGATAGTTCAGACAATGTGTTTTCAGCATATCCAGGTGTGCGTACAAAAGGAACAAAGACTAAGGTTGGATTACAAGAAGCCTTTGCAGACAGAGATTCTAAAGGTTATAGTTGGAACAATATGATGTTACAACGTTGGGTAGATCACGAAGGTTTTGAACACAGAGTAATTGATGATTATCAAAGAAATGTAACCCTATGCGATTTATCTGCACAGCCAGAAAATATTAAAACAATTATAAAAGAAACAATAGGTAGTGCAAACACGAAACAGATTGAACAGGTAGGATTAAAATTAATTAAATTTTGTGCAAAATGGGACCTGCAAAAGATTGCAGACTATCCTCAGAGTTACGCAGAGCCATTAAATGCAAAATATAAACCAAATGAGGTAACAGCATGACAAAACTAAAATTATATGCAAAACCTATATTAGAAAATAGATTCTGGATATTAGAATCAAATGGTCAAAAAATAGGCACTATTTGTAAACAAGAAGATAGACGTTATATGTTTAGTTGTGAACAAGGAACTAGACTGTATGATAATCAATCACAACTAGAAGAAAGTTTTACAGGAGATTGGTTTTGGGGTACAACTTTAAGTGCACCTGAAATAGAAGAAGAAAATACTGATAATGATGTGTATGATTATCCTAGTAAGTTCAAACCATTCAATATGGTATTCGACGTAAAGAGAAAATTACCACTTTTTAATAAGAGTAAAAAGTCTAAAAGTTTATATTGTGCAGGATATTACATTATTAAATTTGAAAAAGGTTGGGTAAGAAGTTATTGCCCTAAACTATTAACACTAGAAAGATATCCTTTTAAAGGTCCTTTTAGAACTATATTGGAAATGAAAACGGAGTTAGCCAATGCAAACAAACGAACCGATTAACACCAGCAGTTTACAACAATTCATACAGCAAGTTAAAGGTGCTGATATGAGCAACCAAAAAGAAGTGCGGATTCCTATCCAACAAGCCAAACAACTCACGTATGCACTTGCCACAATACTTGCCCGTTTAACAGGCGATTATGAAGCATTAATGAGCCGTAAATCAACAGAACAGGATACTGTAGAAGTTAAAGTAGACGGCGGTAAATTATAATACAACCGAAAAACTGATAAATACTCATATATAGAAAACGTATGAGTAGACCTAAACCAACAGTACTTTTGGAGTACACAAACAAGAAAGACTACAAGTCTGAACAAATCCTAGCGGCTGAAGGCATATGGGCAGTGTTTTATCAAGGTAAAGCATTTAACCTTAAGTCCGCTAATTTGCTTAATAACTACCCAGGACCTAAATACAAAAAGGTTAGTTTTTCAAACCCTGGACACGCCTTCAATCTAGCCAAAAAATTGAATACACTATTCAACACTGAAGAGTTCACGGTGGTCAAATTGACACAGGGTGAAACTGTCAGTGAAAAATGAATTGGAAAGAAACCTACACTAAAATATTCCTAAAACAAGCCAACATTTCAATTGGTGAAAATACTCTAAAAGAGTATATGCCTATGTGGTGGAAAAACAGTAGAAGTAAAGCAACTGGTGGTTTAAGACTTACTGATGATGGCATAACATTTGTAAAAGAAAAGTTACAGGTGCAAACTTATGATGTGCCTTTCCCCAACGATTTTAACCTTACCACTCAAACAATTATATTCTTAGACAAATATATTGACTGTCCATACTACCTAGCAGATGACGGTGTCATTGTAACCAACGAAAAGAAGGCTATGGAACTGATGTTATTTTCTGGAGATATTAGAAAATACGGTCTCAATAAGGCAATTTCACGCATAGAAACTGTGGAATAGTTATCCACAGGCTAAATCACCCGCATAATCATTGACGTTTTTAAGCAATCTTTCTGGTTGACTTTTTTGGTACTAGAATATATTATTAAACTATAACAACAATTTATTAAGGAGTACAAAACAATGCCTAAGAAAAGCACACAAGAGTCTGGACTTACAACTAGACAACTTTCGCCTAATAAAGCAAAGGCGAGTATATTACACGCACTAAAGATTAAAAGACCAATATTTTTATGGGGAGGCCCTGGTATTGGTAAATCTGAAGTAGTTCACCAAATTGCTAAAAACATTGAAGCAAAGGTGATTGATATCAGATTAAGTTTATGGGAGCCTACAGATATTAAAGGTATTCCATACTTTAATTCAAAAGAAAACAATATGGTATGGGCACAACCTTCGGAATTGCCTACATCAACATTGGCTAAAAAACATAAAAACATTGTATTGTTTTTAGATGAGATGAATTCAGCGGCACCTAGTGTACAGGCGGCGGCTTATCAACTTATCTTAAACAGAAAAGTAGGAACTTACACATTACCTGATAACGTATTAATTGTAGCGGCAGGTAATAGAGAGGCTGACAAAGGTGTTGTATATAGAATGCCTGCTCCGTTGGCAAACAGATTTATCCACTTGGAGATGAAACCAGAGTTTGATGACTGGTTAGAGTGGGCAGTAAACCATAACATCCATAAAGATGTTGTAGGTTATCTAACTTTTAGCAAGAAGGACTTGTATGACTTTGATCCGAAATCACCAAGTCGTTCTTTTGCTACGCCAAGATCCTGGTCTTTTGTGAGCGAATTGCTTTCAGACGACCTTGATGAAAACACTGTGACTGACCTAGTCAGCGGTGCAGTGGGTGAAGGACTTGCAGTTAAGTTCATGGCCCATAGAAAGGTAGCATCTGAGTTACCTAATCCATCTGAAATATTAGATGGCAAAATAACAGAAATGAAATCTAAAGAAATATCAGCAATGTACTCACTTACGGTTTCATTATGTTATGAACTCAAAGAAGCAAATGACAAAAAAGATAAGAAGTTTGATACGAAAGTAGACAAATTCCTTAGATTTATGATGGACAACTTTGATACAGAACTTGTTGTTATGGGTATTAAGTTGGCATTAACTCAGTATCAATTACCTATTGATCCTGATAAGGTCAAATGCTTTGATGAATTCCACGAAAAGTTCGGCAAATATATTACAGCCGCTCAAAGCACCAACTAATAGTGTTTAGAATAGGGCACTTTTCGAGGTGCCCTATTACCAAAAAATGCTTGACTCAACTACCAAAAGAATGTATAATAATAATATGACCGCACAAATAATGGAACAAGAAATAGAACAATTAACACCAGAACAAATTGATAGGCTAAGACCCGAAGTTTTAGATAAGATTGTTGTTGCAAGAGTAGGATTGCTTTTAAGACATCCTTTCTTTGGTAACATGGCTACAAGATTAATAATAAAAGAATGTGATGAGTGGTGTCCAACTGCCGCAACTGATGGCAGACACCTATACTACAACACAGAGTTTTTCAGCAAGATGTCTAGTAAAGAAATTGAATTTGTAATTGCACATGAAATCTTGCATTGTGTATTTGATCACATGACAAGAAGAGAAGATAGAGACCCACAACTTCATAATATCGCTTGTGACTATATTGTGAACAATACATTAATGGATCAGAACATTGGTGAGAAACCTAAAGACGTACAAATATTCCAAGACTACAAATACAGTGGTTGGTCTTCTGAAGCAGTCTATGATGACATCTACAAAAAAGGTAAAAAGGCTATGGAACAAATAGGCAAACTTTTAGATGAACATATTGATTGGGAGAAAGAAGAAGGAGCAGGTGCTGGTAAAGGAAAAAACAAAGACAAGAAAGATGGTGGCAGTAGACCCGTTTACAGTAAAGCAGAAATGGAACAAATTAAAAACGAGGTAAAAGAAGGTATGCTACAATCTGCACAGGCGGCTGGTAATGAAAACTTACCTGAAGCAATACAAAGAATTATTAATCAGTTTACAGAACCTAAAATGAACTGGAGAGAATTATTACAACAACAGATTCAAAGTGTTGTTAAAAATGATTACACTTGGGCAAGACCAAGCAGAAAAGGTTTTGGTACAGGTGTTATTTTACCTGGCACAAACTACGAAGAAACAATTGATTTGTGTATTGCTATTGACACATCAGGTTCAATTATGAATGAACAAGTGAATGACTTCTTAAGTGAAGTACAAGGCATAATGGAACAATACAAAGATTACAAAATTAAAATATGGTGTTTTGATACTGAAATACATAATGAGCAAGATTTTTCTGCTAATGATTATGGCTTAGAGCAATACTCTATAGAAGGCGGAGGCGGTACTGACTTTGATGCAAACTGGGAATACATGAAAGAAAATGATATAGTACCTAAGAAGTTTATTATGTTCACAGATGGTTATCCTTGGGATAGTTGGGGAGATGAATCATACTGTGATACATTATTTGTTATAAATGGACACCATGATAAAAATATGGAAGCACCTTTTGGTACAACTGTTCATTACGATAATGTTTCCTAAAAACAACACACCCAATCCACTTAACATCTACGACTGTAGAAAGTTCGCAAAAAAACCTCACGGTTTAGAATTTTTACAATTAGATTACACAATGTTTGATCAGTCATTAGAAGGAATAGAAAAATGGATTTTAGAAAATCTAAAAGGTAGATATTATGTTGGCAAACATCTTGCCGTTGATAACCAAAATAGAATAAGGAATTTTATTTTGGTAGGATTCGAAAATCCAAAAGAACTGTCTTTGTTCAATCTTAGTTGCCCTTACATACATCGTTAATAAGTATCTTTGTATATACAAATAAAGGAGCATTTTAAAATGACAGATACAAAGACAAAGACTGTGCAATCTCCATTACCAGAACAAGCAACAGGTCAAGCACCTGCTGAAGCCAAACCACAAGTTGGCGCTGGAGCAGAATTAACTGTTCAAGACTTGACTGTGTTAAGAACAATAATTGATGTTGCAAGTCAAAGGGGCGCCTTCAAAGCCAATGAAATGGCAATGGTAGGAGCAACCTTTAATAAACTAGACGGCTTTTTAAAGATTGTTGAAAAATCTCAAAAAGACGTAAACAAAAAACCTGAAGATCAGGCGACAGCGGAGAAAAAATAATGGCTGATTTAAAACACGTAGGAAAAATGAAAGGCAGTGACGAAAGAGTTGTTGTGCCTTACAGAACAATCCCAGGCGACAGTCATTCGGCAGTTGTAATTTCGACGGCTAAATTATCACCAGAAGATCATGACGCAATGATGAAAGCAGTTGAAGGCAATGCAGGTCAAACTGCATTTGAATTGTACGAAGTGTTAACAAGAAGTGTTACACCAGATGGTCAAAATATGTTGGTAAAATTCCATACAAATGGAAATATGCAAAAAGTATCAACTGACTCTGTGGTAATGACACCTAACACAACTACAACAATTGGTTTGGATGAATTGAATAAAATAATCGCAGAACAGAAAGGTATATCAATTGATGACCTTGCTGTAAAACCAGACACTGCTACTACGGCGGCGACGGCTCAAACGGCTAGAAATACTGAAGCATTATCAGATGATCAGTTAGCGGCTCAAATGAGAAGTCAAGCAGATCGTTTCTACAAAGAAGCGGCAAGACTACGTAAAGAAGCAGAGACATTGTCACCAAAAAAAGAAAAGTCTAAGTAAAAACACGTGTCTGTTGTGGTCAAGTTTACTAAAAAAAGATTGCCTAAGGAAGTGGTGGCACATTGGCCGGAGATCTTTTCCGACCTTCATGTGGAGTCTATCCCTGTAGAATATTTGCTGTCTATTAAAGTAACATTTAAAGATGGCAAAAATTGGGAGATTAGACTCAAAAACAACAGACAAAAGATGACCAACAAAGAGTTGGAAAAGCAGATTACAGAACTATTCAAGACCTACGGAGACGCTATCAAAAACGTCGATTTTAGACTGGATACTAACAAGGTCAAGGCAGACATCACAAAACGCACTAAAACCTTCTTAAAAAAGCGAAAATGAACTATCCAGCAAATATGTAAGTAGAATAAATACTACATATTACGAGTTAGGAGTATAGCATAAATGGCACTACAAATTAGACGAGGAACAGACGCAGACAGACTAGCATTATCAGGTGCTAGTGCACCTTTGGCGGGTGAATTACTTTTCACTACAGATACTAAAAAACTATTCGTAGGAGACGGTTCTACAGCAGGTGGTGTTGCAGTTGATACAACTCTAGCGGCTCAATACTTAAACCTGACAACTAACATAACTCCTAATGCTTCTAACACATTCGATATTGGTTCAACAAGCAATGCTTGGAGAACAGGTTATTTTAACGGTATTGTAGCAACAGGTGAAATTGAAGCGGCTTCATTTACTGGTAACATAGTTTCAGACAATTCAACAGTAATTGTTAATGCAAACGCAGGCACAGTAGCGGCAAACGTAACTGGTACACTTACTGGTGATACAAAAGCAAGTGATGCCTCAACAATAATTGATCACACAGCAAAAACAATTACAGGTACTTCAATTGGTACACACAAAGGAACTGTTAATGCAGATGATAACTCATTAAGAATTGACGGTGCTTCAGACAGAATTACAAACAGTGTATTAGACTTTGACGGTAATGTTATTACACTTGCAACTGGAAACGGAATCCAAATTGGTACAAACAACTCTGCACAAGGAGTTGGATTTGAAATTTACAACACGGATCACACAGCCAGAAACGCATTAAGAATTTATTCAGATGCTGGTAACAGCAACACATTCAACTCAATTGAAGCATATGCATCAAGAGGTTCAATTGTAACTCCAACAATTAACGCGGCAGATGATTCATTGTTTGGTTACATACATCATGGTTATGATGGTACTCAATATGTACAGTCAAGTTACATTGTGGCAGGTATTGACAGTCAAGCATCAGTTGGCGTTGGTGCAATGCCAGGAAATATTTTATTAGGAACAACTCCAGATAATGGTTCAACAGTAAATTCAGTTGTTATAAACAAAGATGGTAACTTAGGTATAAACACTTTAACTCCATCTAAAAAATTAGTTGTGAATGGTAATGCTCAAGTAGTAAATGAATTACTATTAGGTAACATGGACCAAACAGCAATTAATGGTTTGACAGGTGCAAACGGTATGATTGTTTATAACACATCTACAAACAAATTCCAAGGATACGAAAACGGAGCCTGGGCGAATTTAATCTAATCCAATGAAAGTCCGAATAACAGGACACACTAGAGGACTTGGCAAAAGTCTACACAATCACTTAAAAGCATTAGGTCATGATGTAAAAGGTTATAGTCTATCCACTGGCTATGACATCAATTCACAGGAAGATAGACAAAAAATTATAGCAGACTGCAAAGATGCAGATGTGTTTATTAATAATGCTTGGTCAGAATATTATGGACAAACGGAAATGCTGAAGGATATTATTGCTTGTTGGGAAGGTGATAAAACAAAAAGATTGTGCAACATCAGTTCCAAAGCAAGTTTTAATGATACTGACATCAATGAAGATTTAGAAAGATACGGTGCAAACAAACGTGAACAAAATAAAATAATTGAAGATCGTATTAGAATTTATGGTCCGCATATATTAAATGTAATACTAGGTTGTACAGATACAAGATTAAGTGAAGACCTTGAAGGTGATAAATTAAATCCAGATGATGTATCTAAATGGATTATGGATATGTTATTGTGTGATAATATGTATTTCCAAAGTGTAACTATTGATGCTAAACAATTAAATTACAAAACTAAACAATAGTACTTTGTTTTTTCTTTGAATCGTCCCAACTTTTCCAAGTCCATTCTGTAATTTCATAATCAATATTTTCTGGTTGAAATAGATACTTAGGTGGCACTGTGTCGTGTAATACTTTGCCTTCATTCACAACAGCATCACGCAACATAATTTGATGTAAGAAATTGGTTACTGGTTTACCAGGTACAAAGTCGCACCAAGGACCACACTGTAATTGTTCTAGGTCTATTGTTTTAGGATCACTCCATTGTATAATCCTGTGAGTGATACCATTTATGTTTACCATATAATGATATAAATTATCATCCGCAGGTTTCTTCTCCCAAGTCCACCCTTTGCGATCACAAATTTCTTTTATTTTAGCAACGTGTCTGCTTAAAAAGAATTGAGGATCATCTGGTGCTCTGCCAATATCTGAACCTGCTCTAATTCTATATTGCCAAGCACGATTACCTAAAGCCTGTATTTCTTCTAAAACTTCTTCCATATGGTCCACGTGTTCTAGTGTGTAACCAACATAATAAACAAATATACCTTCAGCAATACAATTATCAATTCCTTTTAATTGTTTTTCATGCACTTTCACACCTTGATAAGAGTGATGATTCATTCCTATCATAACCATATTTGTTCCTGCTTCAGCAATTTCTTTTACCCATTTCCTATCGGAAAGTTTTACACCATTTGTAAGAATACAAACATCTTCTGGTCTTCCTAATTTTTTAAGTAATTGTTTAATTTGTTTTATTAATTCTGGCAAATCTTTCCTTACTGTTGGTTCTGCTCCTGCTAAAATTACTGCACCAGCATCTGCATTGAATCTATTTTCTATTTGCCACAGTATTTGTTCTATAGGTTTATCAACTGTTTTGTTATCTGGCTTATGATAACAATGAGGACAATTTAAGTTACATTTATCAGTGACTTCGATCATTATGCCTTGTGGTATAGAATATCCTGCTTTATCATACACTAGGTTGTTATAAAAATTTATATCAGGCTCTACAAGATAATCGCTGGAGCCGTGCTCAGGACAGTGTTTAATTAAATGCACTCCATCAGACTTTGTGATTCTTTCTGCTTCACAGTGCCTATAACATATGTGGCACAAACTGGTTGTTTTTGTATCTTGCATATTATTACTTATAAATGGAAATTGCCTTATCTATGAAACTGTCTGGATAAACATTTCTAAAACTTTCTAGGCATAGTATTTGTAACTTGTGAAATGAATAACTTTTAGTTGCTTTTATTCTCATTTTTTTCATTTTAGGCATTAATTCTTTTTGTCTCTCTTTGGATATATGGCTTAAATGTTCTTGCACTGTGATAGGTGTTTCGTCATCTCTATATGCAAAGAAGTAATTAACATTTTTTAATTCACCATTAATTACCCAATAACTGCTAGGGTGTAAACTGTATTTGTAGATGCCTAATTTTTTGTGAGTCTCTAACATATACAACATTTCTTCTTGCCATCTAGGCACAACGTCTTCATATTTTTTACCGTGACTTTGTTCCCAAAAATCATCTCCTTCAATTTCAAAATAAATTTTTCTTTCTTCTGAATCAATTCTTGTGATATTAGGGATAATTTCTTTATGGTCCACATCTAGTAACAACAAGAAGTCTTTTTCTCTTCTAAACTTCATGTCCATTAATTTAGGATCTACAACTTCATTTTGTCCTTTATGGTAATCTGTGTCATTGTTAAACCACATACAAAATTCTGTCTTATCTTCATTTATAAGGCTAGTGTAGATTAAATTGTTTCTACATAAACCTTTACCGGGAACATTGTTATAATAGTATTTCATTTTACAAATGGCCAAGCCTTTACGTGTTGTAATTGATCAAAATAGATATCAGCATTTATACGCCACACAGTTTGACGTGTACCTCTATAATCCATATCTGTTATTCTCGTGTAGACACCTGTGCTTTCTAATGTTGGTGCTACAATAGAATGTACTAGTCGTTGAGTGCCTTCTGTATTTTCGTTAGTGGTAATATAATAATTTTTATTGAATCCTGCCCACATTATACCTGCTGGTTGAAAAAATTGTTGTGTTGTTGTTTGATGATTTCTAATGGTATCTCGTGTACGCACTACTTGATATTCTTTAGGTAAAGCATCAGTAAATGTACAAATTCTACAAGCAATACGATAACTGTCAGGACCCATTTCAGGAAATGAGTGAGCCGCAGTTGACCCTATAACTTTTCCTTTCCAACACAATAACCAAACTTGCCATCTATCTTCTTTAGACAAAGAGTCTATCAACATTTTTTTAGAACTATTGTTGACAAATCCTTTCTGCTTGGCAGTGTTGTAGAATTCTGTTAGGTCAAATCTATCCGAATATGGTACCAATTCAAAAGCCATAATATGTATGTATTTAAACAGTAAATAGTTGTATGATCAAAGGAATTGGCGGTCGTCCATATATTGGTTTAGACGAACACATAGACATAGAAGGTTTTAGAAATCTACATCCAGAAATATGTAGAGGCTTTGCTTTGGCAAGAGAATATGCCAAAGAAGGTACTTGGATGTCACCAGGTTTTGATCCAAAAGATATGAGTTACCAATTAAATTGGAAACCAATTTATATGGCTTTGGAAGAATATAAAACATTACCAGAAAGTGATCCAATCAGAAAAAATGGTGACGACTTGTACGCAAATATAAAAGATTACAAAACACGCAATCAGTTCACAAGATATCTTAAGGCTGTATTGGGTGCAAAGGATCCTTACATTTATTATTTCCTTTGGGAAGAAGGAGACTGGGATCAAAGAAATGCTGAAAGAAATTTGACAGAAGAAGCAAAATATTTTCCAGGTTTAGTGGCTTGGATAAAAGAATTAGTAAACACGGGCATCATAGAAAGTATAGGAAGAGTAATATTCTTTCATTGTGAACACGACGGGAAACCATTTGAACATAGAGACCTTGATGGAAAGCATGGAGACGATCAAGGGTACAGTGGACACAAGAATGAATTCATCCACATAAGACACAACACAAAAAGAGGATTCTACATATGGGATCCTGAAAAGCAAAACAAAGTTTACATTAATTCTAATGCTTCATTTTGGAATGATCAAGACTGGCATGGCGGAGAAGTAAATGCCGAACAAGAATATGGTTTAAGAATTGATTGTGTGTTTACAGATAAGTTTCGTAAACAACTAGGTATTGATAATCTCTCTGAATATTAATTTCTTCTTATATCTAATTTACCTATATACATAGGCTCATTTATAATATAATCAAAAGTTCTACAAATATCATCTACACTGCAAGTAGGTTCACCTGCTCTGTCTCCTGTCTTTTCACCATAGTTTAAAACACGCACAAGAGTATAGTGCAACTGTTCTCCAAAAGGTTTTTCGTTAGACATCATATTACTTACAGCGTCAATATGTTGTTTGTCTTTTAGATATTGTTTGTCAATGTTAACTTGTTCAAGTAATTTTTCATCTACTTTTGTTGCTAGTGATCCCACAGTAATTACTTTGCGTAATGGCGCTTCCGGACTCCAACGTTGTTTTAATTTCATCATTATTGTTGACTGTGCTGTGCCTACGTGTGCTATGTTTAAAAACACATCTCTTGCTAAAGCCATATCAACAATTTGATCTTGATGGTGATTCTTTGTAAAATCAAATCCTTCATTTTTACTAACACCTAATACTTCATGCTTTTGTTTGTAGTAATCATAAACAGCATTACCCATAGGTGATGTATGTCCTGTAATTATTATTTTCATTTTACCGTCCATCTTACACCCTGTATAAATCTTGTTAGTTCTGATTGGTTACTCCAACCAAATTCTTCTATTTCAAACATTAACGGAGTGGTTGCTTTCCAAAGAATTGTGCTTGAAACTTTGTACAGTTCGCCTGCTTTTATTTCCTGATTGGCTATCCAGGCTTCACCATTTACTTTGAAATGAAATTTTTCTGTGCCTATACCAAACTTGTCATTAAAATAATGTAGTTCATCTTTAACCACATTGGACCAATTGTATGAAAAATCAATACGCCATTTGTCCTCTTCAACTGCACTTATTTCTATTGTTGCAGGTATATCCACAGTTTCATTAGTTTTCGACCATGTTTGTTTATTAAGTAAATTTATAATGTTGTATTTGTTATCAAAATCTATATCAGCACTTCTAAACACTGAACCTTTTTCATATCCTTCTTTGCTTAATTCTATTGTGGGCCAACACTCTTTATCGTTCCAATGTGTTAATAAAAGGTCTTCTAGTTGACCTTCTAGTATTAAAGGATTTGTTCCATCATCGGATCTTAATATGGGCCAATAATCAAATTGTAATTTTTTCATTTTTGTTTCATTCCCATTACTTCTCTTAAATTTTCTCTATAAGTTTTGCCATTGCCCCAATCCATTAGTGCAATTAAACTGCATATCGGAAAAGTCATTATGTAAAATACAGGTGCTACTATTATATAAACAAGTATCCATTTTAGTAATTTCATTTCCTCTTTCCAACAAAGTGATATAATACTTTTGTTTTGTGTCCTGCATTTACTCCAAGATGTAAAGCATCAGGAGAATTCCATTCCCAAACACTTCCTTGTTCTTCCATGTGATAACAATCTTTTTCAATTATTAACACACCACCCATGCAAGGTTCTGTTACGTGTACATGGTATCTCACAAAGTCTTTCATATTCTTTCCTTCGCTCTCTAGTCTCTCTGCTATCTCTTTGTCTTCATGTTGACCACAACTTTTGCCAGTTTCCATCTTGCTGAACCAAGCCATGTAAGGTTCACAACTAATCCATTCGCCAAAGCGTTTGTCCAGGTCCGGATCATACGCTTCTCCTGTGTGGTATGTAAAGAAGTCAACAGACTCTTTAGACTCTGCCCATGCGTCATCTATTTCTTTACTTGCTGTAGAACCTTCTTCATATTTTTTGTGACTTACTTGTTGTTCATCAAACTTTGAAATAATCTGCTCCCAATCGAAAGCATCACTGCAATTGCCTACGTATTTTTTCATCTCTTTGTTCCGAAGAAGTTAAAAATGTATTTTGGATTTTGTCCACAATTACTGCCGGCGTGCCATGCATTTCTATCTGGCCACTTGTATACATCACCTTGTTTTGCGTTGTAGTACAGTTCATCTTCAACAATTAGTATATGTCCTGGACGGGTATCCTGCATATGCACATGAAATCTTTCAATAGCACCTAACTTCTTTAATTCTTCTTCGTTATCTTGTGTGTCCCAATGCCATGGAGCATGACATCCTTGATGTATAACACTAACCCAACAACTTAAAACATCAACACCAACGTAATCAGAAAATTTATCTACCACACTTCTATCAAAATTAGTTTCAGGTATACACATATCCCAACCAACTGTGCCACCTTCCGATGCTAGTGTGTATCCTGCCTTGTCCCATGCTTCACTAATCTCTTTTATGCCAGGTAAGTCATCATTTCGTGTGTGCCTTGGTCCTTTGTATGCTGGTTTAGAATTAGCAACACTGTCTACAACTGCATTCCAGTCTATCACATCATTACAATTTCCTATATACTGTTTCATTCTGCGTATGCCAAGTAATTAAAATTAAATTTAGGTACAAGTCCACAATTAGTTCCGCCATGATATGATTTAAAGTCAGGCCACTTGTGAACATCTCCTTGTTTCTGATTATACAATGCTTCATCACCTACAATAAACACGTGTCCTGGTGCAGGTTCATTTATCATTGCTGTGAATCTTACAGGATTGCCTTGTTCTGTGTATTTCTTCCAGTCAACGTCCCAATCCCAATGCCATGGTGCAGTTTTTCCAGGATATATTTTAGATATCCAACTCTTTATCATTCTAGGAGCACCTACAAATTCGCCAAACTTCTCTGCTATCTCCATTGAAAACTCTTTTCCAGGATAATAATTGATCCATTCTATAGATGGTTGGCAGTATTTGCCCAGTGCGTCATTAATCTCTTTTAATTCTGGTACATCTGACACAGGTAGATACTTGCAGGCACATTTACCTTCTTGATCTTTTACTTCATTTATTATTTCATTCCAATTAAGGATATGATTACAATTACCTACGAACTCAAGCATTTAAAAAATCTCCCGGCCATTCGGCATAGTTAGTTTTAATAGTTTCATTATACAATTCATGTGTATCTAATTGGTCGTTTACTATAAATTTATCAAATCTATCAGTGCGAATTAGAGGTTTTAGATATTTTGTGTCTAAATATCTTGTGTTCTTGTCCGTGCAACCATACAGATCCATTATGTGTGCGTTTCCGTCATCGTCAAAAAAGAAAGTGTGTGGGTACATATTAATTTTGAATATGCTATCCTTCTCTAAATCATCTTTAATTGCTTTTATTTTCTTCTGCCAGTTCTTTACTTTGTTAATTGTGTTGTTTTCTATCATTACATTTAAATTTTTACCATACCATTTAAATTCTATGATACGTTTTTTTGTATCAATTAATAATATTTCAGGAATATATTTTTTGTTGCTTAAATGCAACAGGTATTTGCATTCTTGGTTAAACCAAAAGTTGTATAATTCTTCTGTCATTTCTGCGTTATCAAAATATTCGTTTACATTCCAGTTCATACAGAAAATTTTTTTGTCGTTGCTAACAAGAGGTTCGTAAAGCATATTCGTCACAGCGAGTCCTCCCTTAAATTTGTAAAAATTTTTAAAATTTTCCATAAATTATTTTGTATTTAAATCCACAAGTCTTTTCGAGATCAAGTAATTGTTGTACTTCTTCTTTTTCTATATCTAATGCTATTGAATTGTTATTAGTGCGTCTAAAATTATTAATTTTTCCTTCTTTTTCTAATTTGTTTAATAAAATAGAAAAACTTTTATCAAAAAGGTATCTAACATTGTATGGTGGGTCTATTAATTCAATTGTGCAGTTAGTAGGCTCTTGCAATTGATTCCTTTTAAGTAATTTACGTATAACCAACTGATATCGTGGTTTGAAGCCAAAGTTGGTTGCAGTGTGAATTCTGCCCGAATCCATCACATAAACTTCATTATCCACTTCTAATTTATAATTTTCATTGTTATCCAAATCAATAAGATAACTTTGTTCTGCATCTAGTGTCACGTGCCACCTATCATCTATGTCTGCATGGGCACAATAACTTTGTCCTGGAGATAAAACAATGACTCTTGCTTCGCCATGACCAGGCAATTGACTTAAAAGGTCTTCTATAGGTGTGCCTGACCAATTGTCTTCCAGTTTCCATTCATCATAAAAGAAATCACCAGTCGGTTTATTCAAAACATTCTTACCTGGAGGTAATTGTTTAGTGATATCAAAAATTGATTTGGCATCTATTTTGGTATTGATTCTTTCCAACATACTGTACTTATCGGAAAAAATTATGTGCGTACTTAATAACGATAAATATTAATGTCCAATTATGCCAGATTACGAACACATTAAAGCGGTTTATCAAACCAGTCTCTATAAAAACATTCTCCATGAGATTAATGGAGTTGTGTTTCCATTTTCTGAAAGATGGCAAAGAGTTGGCGTAAGTTTAAGTGGTGGAGCGGACAGTGCCTTGATGGCTGTGTTGCTATGCAGTATAATCACACAAAAACTTTACACTTCTGAAGTACATATTATTACAAATATCCGATGTTGGAAGACCAGACCTTGGCAGAAACAAAACAGTTTAGATGTATTCCATTGGTTGGTGGATAACTTTCCAACAATTAAATTCACAAGGCATGAAAATTTTATTGCTCCTGATTTAGAATGGGGTTCAAAAGGTCCAAACATTATGGACGAATATGGAAAAATGAAAAGCGGTAATCAAATAGAATTAAGAGCACACGCAGAATACGTGGCTCATACAGAAAAATTGGATGCTTGGTTTTGTGCTGTTACCAAGAATCCTGATAAAGAATTTGATGAGAGACTATTAGACAGAGATGTCTTAATAGATACTATTGGTGATAAGACTCTAGAAAAACTCATCAAACCACACATGGGCGGCTATGCTTGTCACCCATTCACATATGTACAGAAGGATTGGATAGTTGCTCAATTCAAGAAATTAGGCATAATGGACCTATTCAATCTTACTCGCAGTTGTGAAGGTGATCGATACACATATCCTGAAATCTTTGGAGACTTAGATTACAAGACATATGTGCCAGGGTCGCCCGTGCCTGTGTGCGGAAAATGTTTCTGGTGTCAAGAACGACAATGGGGAGAAGATCAATGCAAAGATTAATAACATTTGGTTGTTCTTACGCATACGGAACTGGATTAGAAGACTGTAAAAATTGGTTCTTTAATCAGTTTCATCATCTTAAACCTAGTAAACTAGGTTGGGCACAATCATTGGCAAATAAACTTGATATGGAACTTGTAAACAAATCTTTTCCAGGTAGTAGTAACATAGAAGTATTGTACAGCATTTTAAAATTTGATTTTAAAAAGGATGATGTTGCAGTAATAATGTGGAGTCATTATGTGAGAGATATGTTATTCAACAATCAACATAAGTTTCCTTTGTTTAGAGATAGATTAGGACCTTGGAATAAAACACATCAAGAACGTAAATGGGTAGAATTTTTAGATGAAAAAGATTATGCAATGAAGTCATGGTTCTTCATACAACACGCAGACTTGTATCTTAATAAATTAGGTGTGAAATATATTCATTTTCCTGCAACGCCAAACGAATTGGAAAGACATAAAATTGATTTTATAAATGTCAGTAACTGGCACAATGATGGTATAACGATATATGATAAAGCAACAGATGGTATGCACCCAGGACAGGAAAGCAATAATGCTGTTGCAGAAAAAATGTATAGGATATTAAATGACTGATCACAACGAATATTGGATGAATCCAGAAGATTCACAGTTAGGTAAATGGCAGAGAGAATTACAATCTGTGTCAGGCAGTCCTACATTTTGTATTTTGCCTTGGATACATTTTGCAACCAGACCTAATGGTGATATGAGATTGTGCTGTTCAGCGAACGCCAGCGGCGCTGGTTCCGATCACGAAGTTGGAATTATAAAGAAAGAAGATGGGACTCCAGCAAACTTTGGAAAAGACACTCCAATGAGTGCTTGGAATAACGAGTATATGAAAAGTGTTAGAACAACTATGTTGAAAGGACAAATCCCTTCTAGTTGTAGTAAATGTTTTGAAGAAGAAAAAGTTGGAGTTGTTAGTAAACGTGTATGGGAAACAGGAACATGGTACAAAGACGGTGTAGATATTCCAGAGTTAGTAAGACAAACAAAAGAAGATGGCACAGTGCCAGAAGATTTATTATATCTAGATTTAAGATTAGGGCACACGTGCAATATAAAATGTGTAATGTGCTCACCACATGATAGTAGTAAGTGGGTAAAAGATTGGCAAACTCTAATGCCTCAACTGGAAAACAAACACGTAAAAGATCAACTGCAATGGGGTAAAAAAGAATTCAATAACTTTTGGCATGAAAAGCCAGAGTTCTGGGAAGAGATGTACAAACAAATTCCTAATCTAAAACAAGTTTACTTTGCTGGTGGTGAACCTTTAATGATAAAAGAACACAAAAAATTTATAGAAGAAATTATTAGACAAGGCTATCAAGACAAAATATTATTGCGTTATAATTCAAATGGTATACTTGTTGATGAAGATTTAATTGAATTATGGAGTAAATTTAAAAAAGTAAAATTTGCTGTGAGTATGGATGCAATTAAAGAGAGGGATGAATATATACGTTTTCCTACAAAATGGGAAGTTGTAGAAAAAAATTTACAGATGTTGGACAACACTCCTGACAATATACAAACTAGTTTAGCAACTGCAATACAAATTTTTAATGTAAAACACTTGCCTGACTTTATGAAATGGAAAGTAGAAAGTGGATTTAAAAAATTAAATCTAGGCACAGTGCCTGGTGATGTGCAAATGGGCGGTGGACTTGTTAATATGCACTTGTTGTACATACCAACTTTTTTAAGTATTCAAATACTACCTAAAGAAGACAAACAAGAAGTTGAACAAAGATTTATGGAGTTTAAAGATTGGCTTTGGAACAATTACAGAAAGGATGATGAGTATTGGAAAAATAATCCTTATGGTTGGCGTCGTTGGGAGGCTGTATTAGCACACATGAATCAAAAAGATAATTCATTCTTGTTGCCAGGCTTTAAAGAATATGTGAATAAATTAGATGCAATACGTGGTGTAAATGCAAAAAACATATTTCCAGAACTAGGACACTTGCTATGAACATAGTCCAAGTACACAATCCTCAACCTAAAAATTTACTGCGTATAGAGTTTATGATAGGAAATACTTGTAATTTTAATTGCTGGTATTGTTTTAAAGGTTCGCATGAAGGCACACATCGTTGGACAGATGACATGGAACAATTAGTAGAAAATTTTAAACATTTATTCAGCAAATACAGAGCAGTTGGAAAAGAAATGTTAGAACTACACATTGTAGGCGGTGAGCCTACACTGTGGCCCAAGTTGGGAGAATTCGTTACAGAAATTAGAAAGCATATACCTGCATACATCACTATCAGTAGCAATGGTAGTAGAACTTTGAGATGGTGGGAAAAGTTTGGCACAGTGTTTGATAAAATTCTATTAAGTTGTCATCACAAAGAAGTAGACATAGATCATTTTATAAAAGTCAGTGATATACTGCACGAGATGGGCAGAAGTCCAAACGTAATGGTTTTAATGGATCCTAATGCTTGGGACAAGTGTTTAGAACTTATTGAAACTTGTAAAACAAGCAAACACCCATGGTTTATTAGTGCTATGGAAGTGATGCATGAAACAATCAACTACACAGATGAACAAAGAGCATTTGTTGCCAAGCCTACAAAAAGACGACCTAGCATATGGCATATATGGAAAAACAGAAAACATCTTAAAGATAATCCCGTTGTTGTGTTTGAAGATGGCTCTAAAAAGCGAGTCAACAGGAACTGGATTGTGTTAAACAAGCAGAATGATTTCTATGGATGGCGTTGTAACATAGGAGTAGACAGCATGATGATTGATCCTGCTGGTATTATTACAGGTGCTTGTAGAACAAGACTGTTTGACAATTATAACATATACGATAAAGACTTTGTAGAAAAGTTTGATCCAGAAATTAAACCTAAAATTTGTGATAAAACAAATACTTGTATGTGTCAGCCAGAAAGTTTATTAGACAAAGTTAAGGTTTAACTTTGGTGATGTTTATATCTGCGGCACAGGTACACCAATCTCTTGTGCAATCGATAGGTTCAGTTGGTTTGTTAAATGTGCCTTTGTAAATATTTCCTAAACTTCCACCTACTCTGCAAGTTGCTCTGTGTACATCTCCGTCCCAATTAATCATTAAACTTTCAAGTCCTGCATTGCATTTCCAATTTTTAAATTGATTAGTTTTTTGGATTAGCATATCATTTACATTGCAAGTTTTTGGTCCATTGTCTATCAAAACATTGTGTGGTGGATTATGGTTTTCCAATTTCAAAAAATCTAATTCTTCTGGTGAGTACCGATTCATGTCTTCAAAAATATCATGTGTTTGTGTCCAACGAATTGGTCGTAGAGCGAACTTTATTTGCTCTTCAGAAAGGTGTCTACAAACGTCTTTTACGTCGTATAAACGTCCTGGAAGCATCATTACGTGTACAAGTATATTTTTGTTTTTCGACCCTTGTGCGGCCCTTAAAATTGATTTCAAAACTTTTTGGTGGTCGTATTCAAAGTGTAAACTGAATACCAAATGATCTACCAAATTGTCTAATAGATGTGTATAATATTTGGCAGTTCTTGTTCCATTTGTTGTTACATTTAACCAACTTACTTTTGGTCTTGCATATTCTAAAAGTTCTAAAAATTTTGGATGCACACAAGGTTCACCTCCGGTAAAACTTATTCTAACTTTGGTTCTTAAATCAGGCATTGATGAAACTAATGAATCAACAGCACTTTTTAAAAGTTTTATATCAGTGTGTTTACTTGTATTGTCATGTATTTCTGCAGGGCAATAAGAACAATCATAATTACATCTTTTGCCAAGATTCCATTCTACCTTTACACTTTCTTGTACGTGTTTGTATAAATGTTCAACTCTAAACATAATTTGCAAACTCCGGATTAATTTTTTCAAATGGTCCTTGCTTTCTTGTGGCGTCTAACTTTCTATTGAAGTCTACACAATCGTTCCAATGTTCGTGCAAATCTCTTGCTTGTAAAAAATTAATGTTGTCCTGAATCTGTTGCAAAGTAATTTTTTCTAACACAGGATATTTTTTAATCATTTCGTAGTCTTTTACTTTACTTTTCATTGCTTCTAGTTTTACAACCACTGCTTGTTTTAATTCTTCGGGCAAAACTTGTGCCGATAAGGCTCTAGGATAGTTTACTCTGTGACTGTAAAATACAATTTGCATTTCATTTAAAAAGTAATCAATTACTTTGTCTATTTGTAATATGTTGTTGGCTTGAACTGTAAATGCTCCTACAATACGACTTACTGTTGGTATCTTTTTCATTTCTTTTATGTTGTATTCAACATCAGAAAACTTGCCATTACCTCTGATATATTCATATGTGTCATGCAATCCATCTATACTTACATTTACAGCGACACTTTTAAATTTGGGCCAATACTCATGCACTGTTCTTCCACCTTTAATTCCTAGTGTTGTACCATTAGTGGCATATTTTATTTCTATATTTTTTCCGTTTTTAGAAAGCAAATCTAAAATTTTGTAATGTGATGGATCCATAAGTGGTTCACCTCCAGCAAATTCTACACGTTTGAAATAAGGTAAAAGTTTTTCTAGATTTTCCCAGAAATGTAACTTATCCTCAAATAAACCAACATATGGTGCTTTTTCTAATCCTAAACTTTTTACTGCGTCTACAAGATAATTTCCTTCTTTTTCATAATGCGATACAATACTGCCCCAATCTTTCCATTGTGTACTGTCTAAAGGGTTACACATTCTACATTTTAGATTGCATAGATTATTAATTTTTATCTCCATGGTAGGCAATTCAAATGGCATTGAATAATCACTCTGTAAACTATCTAAGGCATTTGGATACAAATTGCTTCTTGATTCTGGTGAAGAATCTGTAATGTGCCTTTGTCTTAAACTTTGCACTCCTTGATCTTCTAAATCAAAGCAAGGTTGACACACATCAGGTCTTTCGTCATTTAAGACTTGTCGTCTTACTTCTTTCATTGCATCCGAGTTCCACGCTTCTTCTAAACTCATATCATTTATGTTTGCTATAGGCAAACTTCTGCAACAAACTTTTATTGCACCATCTTCTCTAGTAGCAAGTCCTGTGAAAGGATGCATACAAAAAGTACAACTATTCTTCATCTTCATAAGGATCCTTTGGATTTTTCCATTCTTTGCCAAAGCGCCACAACGGTGCTTTCATAGATTCTATATCGCACTCTGTAAATTTCGTAACTGGCCCTGCTAACATAGGATAATCTACGTAACCTGACCATGAGTGCATAGATGCAATCAAATGGATTTTATCAAACTTCTCATTTAACAGTTTTATTAATTTGTTTTCTCTGAATACTCTTTGCTTTGTTGGAACCATTGCCGCTGTTGGTTCATACGCAAATATATTACTAATATTTAAAATTGTGCCTTTATGATTTTTTATTTTTAAATTAAACTCATTCAACAGGTCACACTCAACGTATTTGAATTTTAATTGATTTCTTAATGTTAACAAACTTCCTATTTTACTAATATAGTCTGCAATATCTTTTTTACTATTGATCCAATCAGGTGTCCTGTGTGTATTATTCTGTTTTAAAAATTTATGTAAATCTCCTCCTTCAAATTTTTCTATTATGGTTTGCATATAATATAAAGCATTAGGGTTGTAATCATAAAATATTACTTCTGTTTCTTCATCATATCCAAACTTGTCTAAATATTTTAACCAATTAAATCCACTTGCAGGAGTCACTAATTGTTTTATAGGCCCAACAAAATCTGGCAACGGAACAACCTCTTCTGTATTAATTGGATAAAATAATCTACTTGCACTTAGGTTGTATTTCTTTAAAATATGACTGCTGTTTTCAATGTAATCAGTTTCGTGTGCGGCATAGTAACATCTTTTTGAGTGTCTGATGTTTTCATCGAACACAATTACTTCTTCTTTATTGTCGAAGGCAACTCTTAAAAGATTCCAACCATGCCATTTGTGTTTGTATTTTTCCATTTCAATACCAGGTTTAATCCAAAGTGGAGTATGATCATCATGGAAATTTTCATCACTTCTAATTGCAACTGTTTCAAAATGTTCAGCATTTCTTTTAAATTCACCTATTGCAGGACATTCGTATTCTTTGTATTTTTTTAAATTTAAAACATAGCATTGTTCATGAATTTCATACCAACCTTCTTTTCTATCTAAGATATGTCCTGCAACAAGAAATTCTGATTTTATAAGTCCATGTAGATGCTCAAAAAACTTATCTCCTTCAAATTCTGTATCTGTGCTGTAACACACTGCATAATCGTAATCATCTGCAACTTTTTGTAAAGTTGTGTCTTCACTTATTGCAACATAGCAATCATATCCCTTACTAGTAATATTGCTAATTTGATATTCAGCAATATTCATAATTGTTTCTTTTGCACTAATATTATCTATTTGATGAAAATTAGTGTTGCAAATGAATACAATGTTTTTCTTTTCTTTTGTTTGTGCTTCAAATAGAAATGCCATATTTTTGTATACTCCTATCTAGTAATTCGTTAAATGCTTTTCTTTTGTTTCCAATATGTGCTTGGGCAATCATGTGTATTCTGTCTACATTAGAGTTGTTTAAAACTCTATGATTCTTTAAAATATTTACTAAAAATACCTTGCCATGCTTCCACGGTAATATTTTTTCAGGTTCCATTTCCATATAACATAAAGCAGGATGTAATACTGCAACATTAATTGGAATAAGATATTCACATAAGTCATCTGGTAATGGTGTACCAGGATCATCATTGTGCCAATCTATCATGCCTGCTGGTTTAAGTTTCATAAACCTTATTCTACTGTACTTTTCTGCTGGGAAATCCTCCCAGAATTTTTTCGCTGTTGGAGCCAACTTTTGTAAAGGTGTCCAATCATATGGAGCATTAAGTTCGTCTTTATATCCATACTCTTTTGCAACTCTAGTTTGATCAATACCTAGTCCATGCAAACAACAACTTTCCCAACCTTTATGTGTTTCGTCTTCTCTGTGTTCAACATAATAAGGTTCAATGTCATTGAATTCAGTTTTCACTTTGTAATCATTAAAATTTAAATCTAATTCTAAATAATCTAAAGTTCCATCTTTAAATTTATTAAACACTTTGGTTGCAGTGTCTAATCCGATGTTATGATATTCTTCTATGTCTTTGTTACTCATAATCATGATATAAGTCCTGCTCTGTTTCTTCTAATTTGATCTGCCATATCGTGATTCACATCTCGATGTCCTTCTTCATCTTTTCTAACTGCTATAACAACATCACGCAACTTTGCGTCTTTAGGCAAATTATAATAATCAATTGCTATCTTAGGTGCTTTAATATTTTCTGTTCTGCCCTCATCTATTTCTTTCAAGTATTCTGTATAACTTATGCAGGCTTGCTCTTCGAAGTATGCAACCATTCTATGAGCACACTGCGGAAAAAATATGTACAAGAACATATAAAAATGCCAAAATAAAAATTGTGCTGTAATAATCATCCAACGTTCAAACCAATTAGGCTTTGCTATGCGAATAAAAATCATAAGATGCATACGTTCATTCTCTGCTTCTGCTAACAATGTTTTAATCCAACCTCTGTCATCAGGTTTCATTTTTCTTAAACTACGTAAATGATTCCACATACCTGCAACCATTCCCGGCACACCTGCAACAGTTTCTAAAACTACTGCCCTGTGTCCATATCTTTTTTTAAAAAAAGTATCAGCAATCCAACGCAAGAACATTGTAATTTTGTAAGCAACCTTATCTGAAAAATTTACTGGTGCTTTCATTTTGTATTTCCTATTATCATAAATCTGTTATATTTTTCTGTTGGCATAGTAGCCGCGATATCTACATTTATTCTACAATCTTTCTGGAACTCTTCTAATGTTTGTTTACAATTCACGTGTTCTTTATGACTGAAATAATCGTTGCTTTGAATCACAATCCTTTTCTTAGATGGCAATTTATCTAACCATTCGTTGTATTGTTCTGGTGTCATGTGTTCACATACAGTATTAATAATCAAATTGTGTTTATCATAATCGTTGTAAGCCAACATATCCGAAGTAATTGCTTTAAATCTACCTTGTATTTCATAATCTTTGTTCATGTTGTATGCAATATCTTCACATTTATTATCAATGTCCATGCTTACAATCCTAGTGATATCCAGCATACTATTAAACAATAGTGTTGCGAGTACTCCATTCCAGCCACCACATAATAATATATTGTATGGTCTATTTTGATAATACTTTTCTAAATGTTCAATCAACCAAACTTTGCTGTTGATTTGACCTTTCCAGAAACTTTCAAGAGTACGATATCTATCATCAGAATTTCTGATGCAATCCATCCAAAACAAAACGTCTTTAATCTCAATTTTCAAATTGCTCTCCTAACTTATCAAATGCTCCACACTGTTTAGAACACTCTTGCAATGGCGCTTCTTTCCATGTTTGTTCAATTTTGTTAAAAAATCCTTTTTCAAATATTTGTTCTAAACTACTTGTATTTAAATTCGGAAACTCCCCAATTCTCTTCATGTAATCAATTCTTGATTCTTGCATTGGTGGTATCCATTCCATATCTAACCAACAACACGGCGATACATTACCACAAGCACTCACATATATCTGTTTGTACTTGACTGCTTTACACACAATAGTTGGTTTAGTTTCTTTTTGTGATTGTTCGACTAAAGGTATCATACTTGAACTTTTTTCTGTTGGTCTTAATTTGTGCAAAGGTTTTCCTTGTTCATCAATCACTTGTAAATAATCTCCTTTGAATCGTGAAGTGTGTTTAGTAGTGAATGTTTTAAATCCTAAATGTTGAGCCATTTGTCTTGCTTCTTCCACTTGATGTTCATTATGTTCAAACACCAACATATGCCACTTTGCAAATCCTCCTGCATCTATAAATGCTTTTGCATTTTTAATAATCTTATCAAAATTTGTAGATATTCTATATAGATGATTAGTGTCTTGCAATCCATCTAATCCAAAAGTTACTTTTACTCTTGCTTTTGCAATCTGTTCCCACCATTTAGGATCTCTTGCACTGCCATTTGTGTGCATGGCAAGACTGATATTTGGATTTACTTCACGCAAGTATTGATATATTTCCAATGTATCTTTGCTTATGATAGGATCGCCAAGATTTCCACACATAAACATACTGTTCAATTGTTTTATAAAAGATTCAGGAAACCATTTTTTGAATGTTTCTAAAGACACTTCATCTAATTTGATAAATGGATTGAGAGGGCCACCTGCAATACGTCTTGGACACATAGGACATTTCGCTTGGCACTTACTGGTTATTTCAAAATGCACATCTTTTATATCTTTTAAATTATACATTGGCGTAATATTCCTCTAATTTAATTTTGTAGTCTGACTCTGACAAATTGTGCATACCATTGCATCTGCCAGTAGGTGAACGTCCACAAGGACATTCTTTCTTTTTAGGTATTTTGCTGTCTGCACTACTAACACAACTAGGTGTTGTACAAATCATAGGATTCTTAAACAAATTAAATCCCTCTGTTATATTTCCTAATGGTTCATCATGACAACTATATGCTCTTTTTATTTCACCGCCTGGTTCTCTAATAATACAACTTTGATAACCTGCATTACAATTCCAACCTTTAAATTTATTAAAGCCAAAAGCATTGAATCTTTCTGCTTGATCCATGTTGTATTCTTGTTTCATGTTATCAAACAACTTAATTTGATTAATATGCTCTCCTTCTTTTGTTTTCATTGGAAAACCTTCTTGCATTAATTTTGTTTGTGCTTCTGTGTAGCCTTCCACTATTTCACTTGCAGTTTCATCACTTTGAGGTTTAAGAGTTACGTTTAAACCACGTTTATGAAAACGTTCACATCTTTCATACAACTCATCAAACAACTCCGGAACCATTACCTGATTAATTGTTGAATACACACCTGCATCTTGTAACATTAATAACTTGTCGCCAAATGTATCTTCTTGTGCAAATTCATGATGGTAACTTGCTGTAATACTTCTACGTATTAATTTTGTTGTTGCTTTTAACCATACGTTCCACCACTTCATGCCTGGTGAACAATTTGTTGTCATATGTAAACTTTGATAATTTGTTTCAGTATCTTTGGAATAATGATCTATTAAAGACAAAAATCTTTTGTATGCTGTAGGTTCACCGCCTGAAAAACTAAAATGAAAACTGTTAAATCCATTTGCTCGTGCTTGTCTTTTTATTTCATCCATAGTATTTTTGTATTCATCTAATGGCCTATGGTCAACTTTTTTACTGTGTGCATAGGGCCAACAATACGAACAATTATAATTGCAAAATCTACTCAATATCCAACTTACGTTGAATAAATCTTTTTCAAGCATAGTACTCTGCCCAAATTTTACAATCTTATTAAATGGGATTGTCATTGTACTGTTCCTTTAACCATTCGAAATCATTAATTTTTGCTAATGCTTCTTTGTTATTTTTGTTCGCTTCACCATATTGTCTTCCTGCTTTTGCACCCGCAATAGCAATA